>ULMJ01015433.1_pt1 | contig 43266 bp, 36 predicted proteins | sample 1951641 | NCBI WGS metagenome assembly ULMJ01 (sample SAMEA4835550, study PRJEB28245) | human gut metagenome | biome: gut microbiome; material: fecal sample | place: Denmark | collected 2008 | reverse complement strand
CCAGCCCCATTTCGGCTGCCACAGTTGCCTTGCTCGGACTTCTGGCAGGTTTTGACATTACTTTATTTGACATTTTAAAAATAACAATCCCCGCTACCATTATCGGTGTGCTGGTAGGTGCACTGTTCTCAATGAAAGTGGGCAAAGAACTGGTGGACGACCCGGAATATCAGAAGCGATTGGCAGAAGGGTATTTCAACTCTAAGAAAGTAGAGATTAAGGACGTACACAACAAGCGCAATGCAATGATCTCGGTTCTGATTTTCATTTTAGCAACGGCCTTCATCGTATTCTTCGGTTCTTTCGACGGTATGCGCCCCACCTTCCTGATAGACGGAGAAACCGTTACATTAGGGATGTCTGCCATTATTGAAATCGTAATGCTTTCGGCAGCTGCGCTTATCCTGATGATTACCAAGACGGATGGAATCAAAGCAACACAAGGTTCTGTTTTCCCGGCAGGAATGCAGGCGGTAATCGCCATCTTCGGTATAGCCTGGATGGGTGACACATTCCTGCAAGGCAACATGGGGCAACTGACAGAATCTATCGAAGGATTGGTTCGGCAGATGCCGTGGTTATTCGGAATAGCTTTGTTCGTAATGTCTATCCTGCTTTACAGTCAGGCGGCCACAGTACGTGCACTGATGCCACTGGGCATCGCCCTCGGCATTTCGCCGTATATGCTGATCGCCATGTTCCCGGCCGTAAACGGATACTTCTTCATTCCGAATTATCCGACGGTGGTTGCTGCCATCAATTTCGACCGTACAGGAACAACCAAAATCGGTAAATATGTGTTGAATCATTCGTTTATGATGCCCGGATTGGTATCAACCGTTGTAGCTATCGTACTCGGATTGCTCTTCATCCAGGTATTTTAAAAATAAGAACTATCTATTTTTTAACCTAAATAACAGTTGAGTCATGAAAGAACTAAAAAGACTAAGCCTTGTAGTGGTTACACTACTGCTTTCCACAATGATGGCCTTCTCACAGAAGCCAAACATTCACATCCTTGCTACCGGAGGAACGATTGCCGGGACAGGCGGCTCGGCAACCTCTACCAATTACACAGCCGGACAAGTAGCAATCGGTACGCTGCTGGATGCAGTACCCGAACTAAAAAACATTGCCAATGTGACCGGTGAACAAATTGTGCGCATCGGTTCGCAGGACATGAACGACGAAGTATGGCTGATACTTGCCAAAAAGATCAACCAGTTGTTGAAGCGTCCGGATATCGACGGCATCGTTATCACTCACGGAACAGATACAATGGAAGAAACGGCTTACTTCCTGAACCTGACCGTAAAAAGCGATAAACCGGTGGTGCTGGTAGGAGCCATGCGTCCTTCCACCGCACTTAGTGCCGATGGTCCGCTGAACCTTTATAACGCCGTAGTCACCGCAGGGGCCAAAGAATCTGTAGGCAAAGGCGTACTGGTAGCCATGAACGGATTGATTCTCGGGGCAGAAAGTGTATTAAAAATGAATACAATCGATGTACAAACCTTCCAGGCACCCAACTCCGGAGCGTTGGGCTATATCTTCAACGGAAAGGTATTTTACAACCAAGCCCCACTGAAAAAGCATACCACTCAGTCTGTGTTCGACGTAACCAACCTGAACTCTCTGCCTAAAGTAGGTATCGTTTATAGCTACTCAAACATTGAGGCAGATATGGTAACCCCACTTCTACACCACGATTATAAGGGTATTATCCATGCCGGCGTAGGTAACGGAAACATTCACAAGAACATTTTCCCGGTACTGACAGAAGCCCGTAAGAAAGGAATACTCGTTGTCCGTTCATCCCGTGTACCGACCGGACCTACGACACTGGATGCCGAGGTGGATGATGCTCAATATCAATTTATCGCTTCGCAGGAATTGAACCCGCAAAAGTCACGTGTACTGCTGATGCTTGCACTGACCAAAACCAACGACTGGAAGCAGATTCAGCAATATTTTAATGAGTACTAACCGGGCATCGGACCGATAAAACCTGAACACTTATGAAGAAATTAATGGCAATGCTGCTCCTTGCGGGCAGCATTCAAGGAGTATATGCACAAAAGGCAGAAAAGAAGGAAATGTTTCTGGAAAACAAATCGTTGTACGAAGAACTGGCCAACGTGCAAAAAAAGACGGATAAGTTCAATCTGTACCTCAATATGCAAGGTAGTTTTGACGCTAACTTCCGCGATGGTTTCGACGAAGGAGTATTCAAAATGCGTCAACTCCGCATCGAAGCAAAAGGCAATCTCAACAGCTGGCTCTCTTACCGCTATCGTCAACGCCTGAACCGTTCGAACGAAGGAGGAGGAATGATCGATAACATCCCTACCTCGATAGACTATGCCGGAATCGGTGTGAAACTGAATGATCAGTTCTCTTTCTTTGCCGGTAAGCAATGTGCCGCATACGGGGGATTTGAGTTCGACCTGAATCCGATCGACATTTACGAATACAGTGACATGATCGACAATATGAGTAATTTTATGACCGGACTGAACGTCGGTTATAATATTACCCCCACCCAGCAACTCAACCTGCAGATTCTGAATAGTCGTAACAGTTCGTTTGACAAAACATACGGAATCACCGAAGATTCGGAAGGCAAATTGCCGGATCTCAAATCGGGGAAGATGCCCCTGGTCTATACCCTGAACTGGAACGGCAACTTCAATGAGGTATTCAAAACCCGCTGGTCAGCCTCCGTCATGAGTGAAGCCAAAGGCAAGAACCTCTACTATTATGCAGTGGGCAACGAGCTGAATCTGGATAAGTTCAATATGTTTGTCGACTTCATGTATTCGCAGGAAGGCATCGACCGCAACGGTACTATCACCGGAATCGTGGGTAATGCCAGCGGACACAATGCTTTCAACGCCGGTTACTTATCCGTGGTGACCAAACTCAACTACCGTTTCCTCCCGAAATGGAATGCTTTTGTAAAAGGTATGTACGAAACCGCTTCGGTTACTAAAGCAGCTGACGGCATTGAAAAAGGTAACTACCGTACTTCCTGGGGATACCTGGCCGGAGTAGAGTTTTACCCGATGAAGACCAACCTGCATTTCTTCCTGACTTACGTGGGACGTTCATACGACTTCACACATCGTGCCAAAGTACTGGGACAGGAGAACTACAGTACCAATCGTTTGTCTTTAGGTTTCATCTATCAGTTACCGATGTTCTAATACCAATAAAACAGTCCCGATAAACCGGATCGTTTATCGGGACTATTTATTATTTTCAATTCATTCGTTCGTATCAATACTCCTCTTCATTGAAGAAGAAATCTTCTTTACTGGGGTAATCCGGCCAAATATCTTCTATACTTTCATAGATTTCGCCTTCATCTTCCATTTCCTGAAGGTTTTCAATCACTTCAAGAGGAGCACCCGACCGCATGGCATAATCAATCAGTTCATCCTTAGTTGCCGGCCAAGGAGCATCTTCCAGTTTAGATGCTAATTCCAACGTCCAATACATAAGCTTTCGTATTTAAAATGTGAATATTAATACCTACTCTCTATTTTTCGGCAAAAGTATAATAAAAAATTTCACTTGCAACTATTATTCCAAAATATTTCGTCTTTTCCCTCATTAAAATTCATTTTACGAGACAAGACAAATAAATAATCAGACAGCCGATTGACATAAGCCAGCAAATCAGCAGAGATTGTATAGCTTTCGGATAATGCAAGAATACGCCGCTCCGCCCTCCGGCAAACGGTACGGCAAACGTGGCAAAGTGCCGAGCCACGACTTCCTCCCGGAATGATGAAGGAATGTAAAGGCGGAAGAATTTCGTCGGCAGCATCAATTTCACGTTCAATAGCTTCTACATCGGCAGGGGTAATAATACTGACATCGTGCAGTTGGATCTTCTCCTGGTCAGTGGCCAGATGCGAACCAATGGCAAACAGTTTATCCTGCACCGACTGTACGAAATCCAAATCATGCTCGTCCATCAGGTAAGTTGCCAGTAATCCCAGATTCGAGTTCAGTTCATCGACCGTTCCATACGCTTCAAGGCGGATGTGGGTTTTCGGCACACGGGTTCCTCCTATCAGACCCGTTGTTCCTTTATCACCCGTTTTTGTATATACAAGACTCTTTTTCATAATGATAGTAAGTTTATTATTTCTGTAAAGGTTAACACACAAAAGGATTCAGAAGTTGACGATATAGTGCTGTTTTATCTTCGTACGGTCGAAAAAGACGATTCCAAGATCATATAAGTCGAATGTAACACCCGTCCGGTCGTCCTGCTGTATCTTTTTCCAGAGTGCTTTCATCTTTTTCGTATAGCAGATACCGGCAATCACAAAAACTCCTTGTTCCGTTGTTCTCGACGCACAGATATCGAATACTTTCTCTACAAATTCCGGGTTACGGTAATGGTGCAAATAAAGAAAATCGACAGGTGTATCTCTCTCCAAAAAGAGTTCGGACAAATCAGAAGCACCCAGATAGCCCGCCTTAGCATGTCCGGCCTGCAGATACAAGGACGATGTCGATAACGTTCCGGCATCCACAATCGTAGCAGGCTGCATCCGGTTGACCAACCGGAACAATAACCGGTTCACCTTTTTTGATTCATGCCGCCACTTCCTGCCGGGACTTGCCGACATCTTCTTTTGCTCGGCTTCCAGCGAATTATAAGCATAGTAAGGCGTACGCTCATAGATGACGTTGGTTATCAGGTCGAAAGCAAACGGTGAATGAACCCCATATCCACAACGGTGGCGAAAGCGGGCCAACCAGATAAAAGGACGTTTCAACAGTAGAAATCCGTTCATAATAAATTGAAATATATCGCGTTCAATGCGCAAAGATATATAAAACCATTTGAGAAGTAAAGTGTTATATGCAAGTAATTAAAAACCTAAACCAGAAGATTTATGAAGAAATTAATATTCCTGACCCTTCTGACCGCTGCAATATTTTACAGCTGCTCGGATGATGATTCATGCGTAACCTGTAAAGACGATAATGGGAATTTGGTCACTCCCGATTTAAGTGTTACCCTATCCGATACACAGAGTCCGATGACGGGTGTATTGGAAGCCTACCCTTGCCAGGCAGGAGGTGCCATTTATTATGGCAATTATATCGGAGGCAAGCTAACACCCTTCCCGGGAATGTATTACCTCCAGAACGGAGAGATCTACGGAGATAATAACAGGGAAATATCTCTCCCGGTAGGCACTTACAACATGATATACTGGGGTACCCCGAAATATGAAGAACCGATTTACAGCAATCCGGTCGTCGTCGATCCCCAGATCAGTATCGGAGGTGACCTTTCACAACAGTATTTCGGGCTCCGGAAGGTCTCGGCGGATACGACCTACTATCCGGTATTCGACTTGGTGTATACAGTGAAACCGGCACATATCGGCACGGAGGAACTGAGTGCAGCCATGCAGCGTGTTGTTGCCGGACTGAAAGTAATCGTCAAGAACAAGAACAACGGTATTCTCAGTTCCAGTATTGCCAGCATGGAAGTACACGTAGGAGGCATTGCCGAGAAGTTGAACATGTATACAGCCGCTCCGGTCAATCAAACCAAAACAGTATCTTTCCCACTTGTATTGTCGACAGATGGCACTCAGATGAGTAATGCCACGGTCATGCTTTTCCCATCGTCCGCCAAGCCGATGTTCAAACTGATCATCAAACTTAAAAACGGAAACACCAAGGTCTATCAGCAACCACTGAATGCCCCGCTAAAAGCCAACAACAAACTGACCCTTACACTAACTTTGGGTGATATCTTCTCGGAAGAAACTTCCGGGGGATTCACCATTGATAACTGGCAAGAAGAGAACGAAACGATAGATGTACCGGTACTGGAATAATCATCAGGCTACCTTCAGCGAAATCCGGACTCCATCCGACGACTGCCGGGCAGAGTGATCACTCTTACAGATCCCGACAGCAAGAACACAAAACCGGAAACCTCCTCGCGGAGCCTTCCGGTGCAACACTAAAAGTACCGGACAGGCAGAAGAACCAGGTAAAACTCCTGTCTGTGTATTCCGGTATGTTTTCACTAACCGATGCCGAGTGTTTTTCGCGCTTCGGCCTGTTGTTTTTCAGTTAGCTTGTCCTGATAGGCTTCATATAGTATGTAACCACAGTACTATGATTTAGTACGTTTTATTATAGTCTAAGTCGATATACTTTCCTAATATTGCCATCACGAATCATTAATCAAATTATGGTATGAACACAAAATCAAAACAACTCTTACTATCGTACTCGAAACCCAAGTTTACAACAGGAATGATAAGGTTGAGCATCACCTTGCTCTTCTCCATTCTATGCATGGGTTCATTTGCACAGAAAAAGTCCCCGATCACCGTAGAAACCCTCTTGGAAGAGATGACTTCACGCGACGAGATGACTCGTTATCCGGCCCTGCCCTATCATAGCATGCAGCAAAGCAGTTACGATCGCAGATCCGTTTCTCCCGACCAGCCGGGCTGGTTTGCCAACGACGACGGCGAAGGATTTATCCGCCTTGAAGAACGCGACGGACGAAAAGAAAAGGTTCTTTTTGAGGACAAAGGTCCCGGTGCCATTACCCGTATATGGCTCACGACCTTTGGCAGCATAAATACAATCTTACGTTTCTATTTTGACGGAAAAGACGAACCGGGCTGGGAGGTGCCCTCTTATGATCTCCAGAAGTTCGGTGTGCGAGGATTGAAGAAAGGGTTAATCGAACCGGACAATAAATGGAACAGAGGCAGCCTGATTTATCTACCTGTCCCCTATAACAACGGTTGCAAAGTGACCATGGAGGAACTTACCCCCGAACGGACTAACCGACACTTTTTGTTCAATTACCGCAAATACCCCACAGGTACTCCGGTAGAAACTTTCTCACAGGAAGTGGCAGACCGCATACCCGCTTTAGCAGAAAAAACATCCGACGCACTCTATAAAAATATGGATAAGGGATTTGATCCTCAGTCTGATTATGGCAAAGGCTCACTTAACCATCAACAGAGCTTTTCATTAAATAAAGGTGAAAAACAAAAGCTGAACCTTCGCACAGGAAAAAGAGCGATCAGCCTTCTTCAGTTCAATGTGAAAACAGATAAAAACCTGAAACCCGGAACAGACGATTTTGCCCTATTGATGCGTAGCCTGATCGTAACCATAAGCTTTGACGGAAAACAAACCGTATGGGCTCCACTATCCGATTTTGCAGGCTCCGGCATGGGATCTTTTGCGTCCAGGAGTTTTTTCTTCTATTCCGACGGCAAAGGGATTGTCTGCAGCAAATGGTTGATGCCCTATAAACAAGATTGTGAAATCACGATCTTGAACCTCTCTCCATACAAAGCCGATATACAAACAGATATTGTTTCACAGCCCTATGAGTGGGACAACCGGTCTCTCTATTTCCATACAGCCTGGAAGCAGGAACGTGGTCTGCCCGTCGTCACCTGGATGGAACACGAAAAATGTATGGATTGGAATTTCGCCACTATATCCGGCAGAGGAGTTTATCGGGGAGACCTGCTATCACTTTTCAACCATACGACAGAGTGGTATGGAGAAGGAGATGAAAAAATAACCGTAGATCACGAACTATTTCCTTCCCATTTCGGAACAGGCACTGAAGACTACTACAGTTTCGATGGTTATTTTAAAAGTCAGACACCATTTGCCGGGCAACCCCGCCAGGATATGCGAGATTTTTATGGCTACAACAGCTTCTTCAGAGTCAGATGCTTAGATGCCATTCCCTTCAACCGGCAATTGAAGTTCGATTTCGAATTGTTAGGTTGGGAAAACGGAACGGTAGATTACTCTTCGACTGTATTCTGGTACGGAGACTTAGGTTCCGAAGCCACAGGCTCTTCCGGCATAGAAGAAATAGAAGCAGGGGTATTGCCTACCCCTACTCAATCTCCTGTCTGCAACATACCAAATGCCATTGATTTTTGCCAAATCCAGCCAACTTCCAAATCAGAAAGACTGCGTTATGACAGACAAAGACTCAGCGGGCATCCGGGCAAATGGAACTTAAAAGACCACCTGGTATGCCATGGCGGTAAGGAAGGCGATTACATCGAGTTCGAATTCTCCGGTTTTGAGGATCGTGAATACAGCTTGAGTCTATTTTGTACCAAAGCAACCGACTACGGCAATATAAGGTTATATGTAAATCACCTCAAAAACGGAAAACAGTTGGACTGTTACAGCGAGAAAGTCGAGCCGACAGGTGCCATAAGGCTGGGAATGCACAAGCCCATAGATGGTAAATTTATCCTTCGGATAGAATTGATCGGACGGAATCCGCTATCAACAGGAACTTTGTTCGGACTGGATTGTATACGGATTAAGGCACTTTAACCATAAGGCAACGGATACCCAAATATCTATTTCGTGAAATAATCCATTTTCATCCATTTTATGATATAATTTCCAACCTTACTTTTGTATCCAAATATCCAACGAAATAAATTATGATATTTCTGCAAATCCATTTTACTATGGATTGTAAACGACTGGTTGGGAAAGATTGCATTCTACCAACGCTCAAAAGATGGCGTGAATTGGGTGACAGAACATTGGTTTATGTTCCAAAAATTAAGGAGCGCCTTAACATGCTTAGAGAGAGTCTCCAGACATAGAAGACCACTATGTCACATCCAAAGACGAAGATGCCCGTGTAGGACACAAAAGCGAAGACAGTTCGTTTTTCGGCCACAAGACTCATATAGCCATGAGTGATGTATGGTTATTTTTGCAGCAAATATCAAGAGAATCCTCAAATTAATCTAAGAGGAGCTGCTTTTTTCACATAATTAATCACGATAAGTGTTTGCCTGTCCATACGGACGAAGCTATCAATGGTTTCAAGAGGTCTCTTTAAAAAACAAAAAAGTCTCCAAGTTCGTATTTCGAACTTGGAGACTCTCACTTTAGTTCTTCAATAGGGCTGATCTGAAAAAATAGATATTTTTTTCAGTGCCCTCGAAATTTGAATGTAGCCTTTTTCGTAACTAAATAACTGTCTTTTACAAAAAAGTGAAGGAATATTTAGGGCATACTTCATGAATACCAATAAACAAAATATCACAGAGAGATGATAAAAGTGATGCTCTCTAAAGTCACTTCGAAATCATAGTCGAAGACAATGATCGGAGGATATGTAAACGAAGCGCCTTCTCGTAACGAATATCTCTGGTATGGATAATGAAAGCTAACTTTTCATTAGCTACATTTGATACCCAACTTTCATGATTGGTCATATTAAAAAATCGTTATCAGATATTTCTGCACAAATCGATGTTTTCCGTTACTTGCGATACCCGATGCATAGAAAAGCACACCAAAGTCATAATTCTCTTACCTTTTCACCAGTCTGTGATAATAATTCCAAGAAGGCTTGTATCCTGAAAAACATCTTTATCAAGATCTTATTTGAAGATAGACATCGGTACTTCACCTGTCCACGGCAAGGGCTTCTTCACCTTGAACAAATTCAGAATAGTAGCTGCAGTATTGACTGTATTATTCGGTTCTTCCAATTTCAGACCTTTCTTAATGCCAGGACCTACGATTCCCCAAGGAACAATCATTTCATCAACGGTTAAGCCTCCATGGCCATAATTAATACCTCCGTGATCTGACAAGAACATGAAATAGGTATCTTCATATAACCCTTCTTTCTTCATCTTTTTGATGAAAGTTCCTATTTGGATATCAGCCTCCTCTATGGACTGGATATATTCCGGAGACATCCATTTGTGCGTATGTCCGGCATGGTCTGTATGAACCGAATACAAGAATACCAATGTCGGCGATTTCTGATTACGAACAATAAAATCGAATGCTTTTTCATAATTAGGAATGTAAGCATCATCTTTCAGATAGCTCACCTCATCCAAATATTTCTTATTATATGGATAAAAAAGATTAATCCAGTTGTAATAGAAAGCAGTACGACATTCAGGTATATTTTCTTTTAACACCTGAAATACAGACGGATAATATCCTTCTTCATCAGTTTCTACAGCAGGGAAACCTTTTTTGTCAATTTGCCAATCATTGTTGGTCACTCCGTGTTGTTCCGGTCCGCTACCAGTCAGATGACTAGTCCAGTTGGGCAAAGTAACCGAAGGCATGACCACACGGGTACTCATAGAAAGGGTACCTTGAGCCAACAAGGTGTCCAAATTGGGAGTTTGCGCCGTAAAAAATCCCGAAACGGATATACCGTCAAGGGCTATCAATACGATTCGTTTGGCTTTGGGACGGGCCGAAACAGAGGTGATACCAGCCAACAGCAAGACAATAAAAACGAATGCAACATGTCTGAACTTTCTCATAATATTCTATTTAATTTTTATTGATTTTTATTTAAATACTTGTTTCATAGGACGCCCCAGCCATACTTGAGGTTGCTTCAACCCGAAGATGTAGGCAATGGTAGAGGCAATATCATATTGCATCATACTTTCCTGAAATTCTCCTCCTTGTCTGATGCCTTTCCCGCTAATGATGAATGGGGTTTCCATTTCATCCATCGTGATGCCTCCATGCCCAGTTTCTATACCACCATGATCGGATGTAATCATGAAAATAGTCTGTTCCATCATGCCGGCTTCTTTTACGGCTTCTACAATACGGGCAATGTAACCGTCCAATTCCTTTAATTTGTCATAATAAGCTTTTGAACCATGACCGGCCTGATGCCCAATATGATCAGGATTGTCAAAACAAACAGCTACTAAAGAAGGTCTTTTGAACTTTATATACTCTTCGGCCATCTTGCAAAGTGAACTCGGAAACTTATTATAATCCGGTGCCTGTGCATAATAGTTGACAGAAAGCGTATCCACCAGATACTTAATGCCACCCCATTCATACAAAACCCCTATTTCCGCTTCAGGAAAAGCCGTACGATAAATCTGAAAAATAGTAGGGAAAATATTATTCTTCAAGATCACACGTGAGGGAAGTTCTGGAGTCTTCGATCCCCAAGTGGTATACCCATGAAGCTCCGGTCCTGCCCCCATAAACATAGATGCCCAGTTGGGAGCACTGGAAGAAGGAAGCACAGTCCGTTTTTTCATCGTGTAGCATCCTTTTTCCATTAATGATTTTACGGCAGGCATATCGGCTTGAGGCATACTATAGGCCCCCCAACCATCCAATCCAATAAAGACTACGTGCTTTGCTTTGGGCTTTGCAGCAGAGCACACACAAGAAAGTCCTATAAGCAACAGGCAGATAAGTAGTAATTTCTTTTTCATATTCATAGGTTATTAATTGATAATGAGATTTTTATAAAGGAATGTACCAAAGACGGTTCTCCATTATCATTTGGTACATCCTTTTCTTTATATCAAAGAGCAATCCATATTTGAATTACCAGCCGGGATTTTGCCCCAGATTAGGATTCAAAGACAATTCACCCAAAGGTATAGCCTCTAAATAATGTTTCTTAGAATCAAATACCCTACCGCTTGGCAATGATTTCTGATAAGGCTCTATATACCCGTCCTCATTTACAAATATATCTTTTCCCACATCTTCGTTGTCATACAAAGGTGTTCCGTCTGACGCTTTTAATGTCAGGAAGTATGACCAACGTGCACCAAGTACTTTTTTTTCATAGAACTTGCCTGCTCGCCAACGGAGCAAGTCGCAGCGGCGAAATCCTTCACAGGCTAGTTCTATACGACGCTCGCGGCGTATTTCTTCCAACAGTACAGATACCTCTTTATCCAAATAACCAGCCGATAAAGTCATATCGCTATCCGGATCACGCTGTAAATCGGCAATCACCATTTCCGCCATGCCCACGCGGCGACGCAACAGATTAATAGATTTGTCCACCTCGTCTTGCGTCAGTTCACCTAATTCAGCTTTAGCCTCAGCATAGTTGAGCAATGTTTCGGCATAGCGAAATACCGGAAGGTCAGTGTCGGCCTTTCCGTATTTGCCTTCATCATCTTCATTATAACATTTCATCCAATGAAACCCGGTAGAAGTACAGCTACCATATCCTTGTGCTACGAAGAGGCGTGGTACTACTTCATCATCATTACATTCCTTGAAGAAATAAATACCGGGCATCACAATGGTCTGTCCCATACGCGGATCACGATTTGCAAACTGGTCATCCAATGTCTTGTCGCCTTTGTAGAGTGGACTTAGACCGATAGGCTTTCCGTCAATGCACAGATAATCATCCACCATATCCTTGGTCAAACCATTGTTATCAAAAGGAATGGTACGGCTAGGAGTATTTCCATGTCCCAATAAATCATAGTCATAATGGCGGTAAAGAATAGCTTCAGAATTGTTTCTCAAGTCTTTAATAAGCCACAGATTACGATAGTCCTCGGTAGGATTACCTGTGCTATAAAGTTCATATCTTTGGGAATTCATGATCGTTTCAGCGGCTTCAGCTGCTTGGCGAAGGTATTTGGTCGGATCTCCCAAATTGTGATACTTACGATAAGTACCTTCATAAAGGCAGATGCGTGACTTCAAATGAAGAGCTGTGTATTTGTGAACGCGTCCCTCTTCACGTGATTCCGGCAGATGTTCAACGGCAAAGGTCAAATCTTCTATTATATGTTCTATTACTTCATTCCGTGGTGTACGGGTATTGTATAGAATTTCTTCATCAGTTACATTCAACGAATGGTCTACCCAAGGTACATCACCGTATTTCACCACGCGGTCAAAGTACATCCATGCCCGAAAGAAACGCACTTCGCCTGCATATTCATCTTTTATTTCTTGCTCAATATCGGCTTTCTGATAGTTGTCCAAAAAGATGTTAAGCTTGCGCAGGTATGTCCAGTCCCATGTTCCGGTAGATGCGGTATGCAAACCGGCTGCTTTCGAATTATAAGTGGCCGGTGCATAATTATCACTCACATTGTCATCCCATAATATGGTTGAAAAGCTTGGAACATAAGTATAAATAGTAGAAGTATAAGCCTTCAAGTCAGACTCAGACTTCCAGTAAGTTTCTGAAACCATTTCATCCAACGGATAACGTTCCAGAAAACCGTCGTTGCAGCTCCAGATGAAAGGAGCCAATACCAATGCATAAAAAATATTTTTCATTTTCTTTTTCAATTAAAAGTTTACAACTACGCCCAGTGCAAATTCACGCTTCAACGGATAGTACAATCCGTCGGTATTATTCAATTCCGGATCAAAAGGCTTTATCAGATCTGTCAGAGTCCACAGATTTCGTCCACTTAATGTGAAGCGTACATCTTCGATGAATGTACGTTCCAACAGTTTTTGGGGTAACTGATAGGAAAGGCTCAAACTCTTAAGACGGATATAAGCTCCATTTTGCAGATACTTGGTCTGAGTCTGGAAATTACGACTGGCTTCCGCTTCCAGCTGCGGATAGTAGGCATCCTTATTATCTTCGCTCCAAGTATCCAACTGATGAGGCATAATGTTTGCCCATTGATAAGATACCGGCCAAAACATGTATCCAGAGGGCATTACATCGCGCTTGCCTACTCCTTGGAAGAAAGCATTCAATGCCAATCCTTTCCATTCGGCATTTAGGGTAATACCAAATTTGTAATGTGCCTGGTCATTTCCTATTATTTTACGGTCACCATGATCTTCCAGTGTATTTTTTCCTTGATCAATAATACCATTGCCATCCAAATCCTTGTACATGATGTCACCCAGCTTCCATGCACCATTATAGAAGAACTTCTGTGTCTTGTTTTCATTGATATAATCACGCTTTTCTTCCGTATCAATGAACCCTTCTGTTACGTATCCCCATATATCACCAATTTTCTGACCTACAAAGCGTTTACTTAACGCACCTGTCGGATTGTCATATCGGGTTATCTCGCTATTGCTGTCAGACAATACAAATCCCACACCATACTTCACCTTTCCTATACGGTCATTCCACTTCAATGAAAGTTCCCAACCGGTAGTAGCTAAATCGGCAGCATTGCGCTGAGGGGCACTGGCACCCAGAATACCCGGCATAGCATCGCCGCTAGTCAACATATCCAAAGTCTCGCGACGGAACATATCAAATGATGCATTGAATCGATTGTCGAACAAAGTAGCATCCAGTCCTACATTATAAGTCCGGACAGTTTCCCATGTTAAGTCGGAAGCGACCAAACTTGCCGGATAGACACCGATGGGGCGTTGACCATTCAGCAGATAACTCACTGTACCTGAGTCCATAGAAGAAATGTAAGCATAAGTAGAAACCTCCTGATTACCCAATGAACCATAAGAAGCACGAATTTTCAGGTTATCCAGCCAACCGCGCGTCTTTTCCATGAATGCCTCCTCACTGATTCTCCATGCCAAAGAGAAGGAAGGGAAAAAGCCGAAACGTGAATGTTTTGGGAAACGTGAAGTTCCGTCATATCGTCCGCTGGTTTCAAACAGATAACGTCCCTTGTAATCATAGTTCAATCGATAGAACCCGCTACGGGTAGCCCAATGATATTCAGACTGACCTACGTTATCTTCACCGTTAGTCAGGTTCAAGGAGGGAATTGCATCGTTTATCATATCTTCGCGCTCGGCATTGAACTTGTTACTCCAGTATTCCATTTGGTTGAAACCAACCAATACCTTTAAATGGTGGTCTTCGTTGATCGTCAATTCATAGTCCGAATACAGATCAATCGTAATTTGTTTGGAGAAAGAAGAAGTTTCTTTCACACTACTTGTCTGTGCCTTTCCGTTCCAAATGGCATCTTTCGGAAAAAGGTATCCATAATTATCCGCCATATAGAGTTTCTTTTTCACATTACGCATGTGACTATTATACTCGCGCTGAGTATATTTCCCATAAATATTCCAATTCTTGAGTGGAGTGATTCGGGTATCGAAAGAAAGGACAGAAGTTGTTTCCTCTTGCCTGTTACGTGAACCTTCTTTCAGATAAACAATAGGTGTATTTGTATAGTGTTCGTTTACAGGATTGTAAATGGGAAAGTATGTACGTTGCGTATAAATCTGATGCCACCAGTCCAAATAACCATACGGTTCAGCTTCCTGATCTTTCATATAGTCCCAAGTGGCACCTATCTTCCACCATTTGTTGATATTGGCATTCGCTTTCGCCCTAAAGCTATAGACGTCCACCTCCTGATTACTATAACGAAAGAAGCCTTCATCCGATGTATAACCGCCTGAAAGGTAATAATCCACCAGCTTGGAACCACCTGATATATTCAGGTTATTACGCCAGCGCATAGCAGTGCTCTTCAGAGTTTCATTTTGATAATCCACCGTTCCATAGTAGTAATAATCACCATTCTCTTTTATTTCATCTATTGGGTTGTTCAGTGGGTCTTCGGCATACAGACGCATCTTCTCCACATCTTCTTCCTTGAAACGGATGGGCTTACCGGCTTTGCGCAAAGCTTCGTTCATAGTCTTGGCATGCACGTATGTATTAACCATTTCCGGCAAATAGTAGGGGCTGGAAAACATGACATTAGAGGAAAAAGTAACTTTCGTCTTTTCCATGTTGCGTGCCCCTCCTTTGGTAGTTACCAGAATAACACCGAAAGCCGCACGGGCACCATAGATAGCGGCAGCCGAAGCATCTTTCAGCACCGAAATGCTTTCAATGTCTTCGGGATTCAAACGTGACAATAGGTATTCATTGCTTTGTATTCCATCCACAATAACCAACGGGCTGCCCCCATTGATAGATTCATAACCACGAATGTTTACATCGGGAGTGCCAAAGGGAGAACCGCTGTTATACGTGATATTCAGATTCGGAATAACTCCCTGAAGCCCTTCAAGGGCATTGGTTATGGCTTTGCTCTCCAATTCCTTGGAGGTAGCCATGCCTATGGCACCGGTCAGATTTACCTTCTTCTGTGTACCGTAACCCACAACTACCACTTCATCCAATACTTCCGTATCTTCCTTCAATATAATTGTGACTTCTTTTTCAGCCTTTATGTTCATTTCTTGCGGAGTATAGCCAATGTATGAAATCTGCAACACCGCATTAGCTGGAGCTTCGATGACGAAACGTCCGTCTATATCTGTTGTCGTACCTATTGACTGGCCTTTTATTCTGATATTGGCACCGATGATTGCTTCCCCGTTTTTATCTTTCACCACTCCAGAGATTTTTCTTGCAATCTGTTGTTGTTTTGAATGGTCTACATCTTTTTTTTTGGAAAAAACGATATAATTGTTCGTATGTTCATATTGCAAATTGGTATTTTCCAGCAAATTGTCTAGCATTTCGCTCACTTTACCTTTCTTACTTTTCAAAGTTACCCTGGCATTAGTATCCACTTCACGATTGCTGTATACCACCAAGTATTCCGTCTGCTTCTCTATTTCGGTGAAAAGAATTTCCACCGTCACAGATTTGGACGGAAGTTCTATTACGGTATTCTGTGCTTTACCGGTAGAAGCAATTAGCTGAAAAGCACAAGCAAACAGCATAAATAATGTTGCCCTCATAATTTTTAATATCCTGTTATTCGTTTTTAGGCACAAAAAATGCTTAAACAAAGGTTTTATTTTCATATCTTTGTTTTCTATTAAGTTAATAATTTCTGAATTTTTGAAAGGGTTTGGAATACGTATTACTTAATAACTTGGGTTGGCAGGTGTTGGCGCATCTGCCGACCTTTCTTTATTAAGATCATACATAATTAAGAAAAATCTTTTATGTTTTCATATCTTCTTTGATTTTATAGGTTCGACAATAAGGTTAACGATATAAAATGATTTCATTCGTATCTTCTTTCTGTTCTATTTTGAATGGATGAATTTTCTGAATAATTCGCAAGACTTCCATTACGCCATCACGTTGACGAAATTTTCCGGTGTATTCATATTCAAGGATGGAAAGATCTTTGACAAGTATCTTCACATCATAATAAAGTTCCAGCTTTTTCAGTATATCTTTCAGTTTTTGTTTATCAAAAGCATAGAGCCCTTCTTTCCAGATAATAGGATTCTTATCAACGGAACTTATAAGAAAACGCCCATTATCCTCTGTCAATTGCTGATTGGGCTTCAATATAACCCCTTGTCGCTCACATTCGGGACGGTATATGCGTACAGAGCCTTCAAGTAAAGCTACCGCTAACTCCTCTTTAGGATAATTAAATACATTAAACTGGGTTCCAAGTGCTTTTACATCTACCTTTCCTGTCGATACAATGAAAGGCTTATTCCCCTTCGCTACCTCAAAAAACGCTTCTCCAGTCAGTTTGACACGCCGTTCGTCACCAAACACTGACGGATAACTAAGAGTTGAGCCTGCATTGACCCATACCTTACTCCCATCCGGCAGCAAGATATGCGCACGCTGTCCAGCCGGAACCGATAATTCCTGGGCAACAACAGGCTGAAGTATATCCGTACCGACGAACGAGAAAGTAATCCACCAAGTGGAAACGATGCACACAAAGACAATTGCCGCATAACGTAAAAAATAAAAAAACAATCTTTTCCTTTTTTCCGCCTGCCGTGCTTCCATAAAGCACTTTAGGCTCTCCCTACCTAATAATTCGTTTTTCTCCTGCGGATGAAGATTCATCAGCGATTGCAAATGTTGATACTTCATCATCTCGCTTTTCAATTCCTGATCGGAAAAGGCTTTCTGCAATAAGGCTTTTCGTTCTTCCTTACTGAGTTCTCCTGCATAATATTTAATAATTTGACTATTCATATTGCATCTGTTCTATATGGTAAACGAAGCAAAAGAAAAAATCCGCCAAAAGGAAATAAAAAAAATCAGGAAATAGCAAACAAAAATATGAATAGAGGCAGGCAGTCCTTCAATTCTTCACGCAATTTCTTGTAAGCAATGCCCATCTGCGACTCTACGGTATTGATAGACAAATTCAATTCTTCTGCAATTTCTTTTTGCTTTTTCCCTTCCAGCTTATTCATTATAAAAATGTCGCGACATCGTTCCGGAAGTTTCTGAAGTGCACTGTTCAATAGCTCCCCTATATCGGTTTCATCAGAAAACTGCGTATTGAATATCTCCAGAGAATCATATTTCATCCGAAGTTCCATATCAAATTCATCTTGCATTTCCTGTGCGGTTTCTTGTTCAAGAACCCATTTGCGCAAATAGTCCAAACATCTGTTTTTGATGGAAGTAAAAAGATAAGCAGTCAGATTGGTATATGCATCCATTAAATCGCGCCTCTCGTACAGATGCAAAAAAACGTCTTGAACAATATTTTCAGCATCACTTTCAGAAGTAACGTATTCGCGTGCAAAATATTTCGCACGCGAATACCATGTTATGTAAAATTGTTCGAAGTCTATCATAGTAATTAATATGTCATAGAGTTGAATGCAAATATAGCTGTTTATTTGTTAATAATGCACATCGGCATCCAATTCCATCCAATGCGCTAAGCCAACAAGCATATAAATGCCGGAATTTAAAGCTCAATCCCTTTACAACTCCACCACACAATAGAAATTCCCGTTTTTCATTTTCCTGCAAGGCACTCCCAGCTTACGAAGTATTCTGCCAAAATGCACTATCTTCGTAGCCGACAGTTTAAAGCCGCTTTTCTTTTGTATGCGTCCTAAAATATCGACTGCGAGCAGGGTTTCACACTTTTCTCCCTCGCCGGCAGAGCGGAAATACTGTTGAAAGAGCTGTTCAACCGGAGTTTGCAGTTCAAATTCCTGATTGCTCTCCGTCAAAATGGCCTCTTCCTCGGGAGAGAAATAAAAGCGCTCACCGTCACGGAGCTCCCGCACTGCCTGCGCATAGAGTTGCGGATAGTTGATGACAGCATCATTACGGATTCTGCCGGTGATATTGATACAGATAAAACGGCGGCTTCCCGAAGGATCGGAAAGCAAATCGCTATGATTGCTGGTCGCTATGAACGAAGCATAACGCTTCAACTCGCGGACAGCCGCCTCGTTGGGCTTACGCACATTAAGCACCGGTTTCTGGAGTATATGTTTCAAGAAGCCTTGATGATTGACACTTACCTGATCGAACTCGTCAATATTGATCAGCATGAAGCGGTTGAGATAAAGCTCGGCATCGCGTTTCCGGCTGAAGTCAATGCTGTCGGTATAATAGGCTCTCAAATCAGGCGGCAGGATATTGCGGCAATAAGTGGATTTGCCGCATCCCTGCGAACCGATCAACAGGGGTGAAACGGAGTTGGCATACTGCTTGTCATTTCCTTTCCAGTGGGCCACCATTGCGAGAAACCAGCGATGGAAGAAGTCGGGCCAATGCGAATTGTCGCAAGGCACGTAGCGGGCTAACGCCCGAATGCGGTCTTTTCCATCCCAACGGGGCAAGCCATACAAAAAGTCGGTAACAGGTGAATAGACCGGCACACGTTCGGAGTTAATCCAGCGTTTCACATCCCTGTCCCAAAGTTCAAGCCCTTCGCTGATAGCATTTACCGCAATTGTATTGAGCACCCGGTCCGTCACGGGACGAAAATCGAAGCAGAATGTCTTCCGTTCACGATATTCCACCACTCCGGCCAGTATGTTATAGCGAAACTCATAACGTCTGCCCATAAACTCGTCGGTACGTATGGCCATGGTCTGCTTGAGAGAAATGCAAGGATTACTTCCGAATCGCTTCTCAACGGCATACACATTGTGAACCGTCTCACGTATCAGTATTTCGGACACTTTACCCCGGAAATGCATCAGCGTCCAACCCACTACCTCTTCTTCGGGGATTCCCGAACGAAAACAGTTCCGGGTCAGTTCCACGATCAAAGATTTAGAATCCTCCTCTCGGTCGCAGCCTACCGTATTAAGAGCTTCATACAGTGAAGTTTCAAACAATGTCGAGATAATTTCGCTCCGTTCGTAACCGGGCATCATACGCTGCAAAGGATCAGTTTCCGCCTCCACTGTTTCGCGGTAGGTAACTTCACCGGGCATCGACAAAGGTTGCTCCAGGCGAATGGGGTAGGCACCCGGATTGAAATAGAGCCCCGGATCGAATGAATACCGGCAACTCTGTTCCGGCACCGGATTCTCAAGCGTAACATCCCGGTGTTCCGCCAAAAGCTGCCCTCTGTAAAAGTTCACCGCCCACTGGTAGGCATGAGCATGAAAAAATCCGGCTTCCTCTACGGTTACGGGCAATGAACCGTCGGGACGTAGGAAAGGCACGAGTATCTTTACACTCCGCCCGCTTGAACCGACAAAGGCAATCATCGTCTGAGGCAGTCCGGACAGCTTGTCACGCAAGCGTGCAGCCTCTTCTACTCCGGTGAATCCCTTCACACTCAGAAGCACCAATCCATGATAAGCCTTCATCACCGATATTTCTTTACTCTTGCCCAGTTCCACCGAAAAAAGGATACGGGGCAGTTTGTCCACCGCCGTGACATGTCCACTTCCACCCGAAAACTTCAGTGTCCGACGTAAAGCACTCACGGGGCAGGTTTTGGTTTCGGTTTTCATATTCTCCAACACAGTTTCGAGTTTCACCGCCCGTTGCACTACTACGGTTTCTTTCTTTCGGATCAGGGTTATTTTCATGGTTTTTCCGGTTTTTTATAGAATGGTAAAGATACTCTTTCTTACCGGATAAAGCAAGCAGATCATCGCAAATAAATCAATTATATTTAATAACAAACAAGAGGAGTATTACTTGTTTTCACGATAAATATTATGTATCTTTATAGGAGCATTATCCGGGCCCGGGCACGCGGGCTCATCGGCCCAGGTATGCGGGCTCATGGGCCCGGGTATGCGGGCCGGAATAAAGAACAAAGGAAAAAGGCTAAAACAAAGAAAGAAAAACCAATAAACAAATAACTATCAACAATTAAAAACCAAACAAATTATGGCAGCACGTTATGATTTCAGAGAAGTTCCTTCTAAAAAAGAGAACGGAGAGGAACCCAAGCTTTATCCCCACATCATTTCGAGTGGAACCATCCGGACACGCACCATTCTTGAAGAAATTTCGGAAGCCTCCACCTTCACAGTAGGCGACCTGGAAGGAGTGCTCTGTGCCCTGACAGAGAAAATCTCCAAATATCTGGTGGACGGATACCATGTGGAGTTGGGCAAGATCGGCTATTTCTCGGCAAGCCTGAAGGCAACGCATCCGGTGAAAGATAAAAAAGAGATCCGCGCACAATCCATTTACTTCGACAACATTAATTTCAGGGCTTCGATGTGGTTTCGCAGGCATACCAAGGGCTATGTGGAACGTGCCGGTAAATACGGTTCACGAAGCTCGTCACAGCTCAGCGAAGAAGAAAAGCTTTTTCGACTGGAAAGGTATCTAAATGAAAATGCTTTTATCACCCGTTCGGACTACACCCGGCTGACCGGACGACTGAAAAATAAAGCGTTAGAAGATCTACACCGATTTGTAGATCAGGGAATTATCGAACCCAAAGGGCGAGGAAGCCTACTGGTATTTATCAAAAAATCGCCTTCCAAAGAGGAAATTTAGCGGGTGGAAGATGGAAGATGAGGGTGGAAGATAAACGGCTAAAAAACCGCATCTTCCACCCTATTAGTTTACTGCGAATCAGATAGTTATCTTTCAAAAGGTGGAAGATGGAAGATCGAAACGCATTTTTTGTATGAGAGGAGGAAGAATTGCTATTCACAAGAATCATTTACCACAAATTGCCTAATCTGGCAAGACGTTCCCTTACTTTGCGGATGATGATCTTTTGACATCCTGAGCATCAGACGATGTTTGCCTTTCGGCAACTCCGTATCGAACATATATACCCAAGGAATATACAGTCCGCCGCTCCAAGCCGTAAACGTATCCAACTTTTTAAACGGAGCACCGTCGACACTATATTCCAGAATCCCGGCAGCCGGACCACTTACACAGAAGATACCGACAGCCGTCCCTTCAAAGTCGAGTGTCAGTTTCGCTCCGGGACGATCAGTTTCAAGCATGGGCACATCGACAAAGCCCGGACGCGTTTCGGCAATAAGGCGCGGAGTCCACGAAGGGACTAACTGCCAGCCTTTATTTATATGAGCTTGCCGGATGTCGACCAACTTGCCATTTGTATAACTATATCCGTCCAGCGGCACGGCAGGAAGCACATGAGGCTTGACGGCAGTTCCGGCAGCAACACAAGAAGCATACATTTCATCAAGCACCTTATTTATCGTAGCCGCATAATAAGCATGCCCCAAAGGTTTGGGATGCGTACCGCCAAACTGTTCCCAATTGAATTCACCTTCCCGCATACGGGCGGCGATTTCTGTAGCGAGGTTGACGGAAGGGATCAGATAATGGTTCGCCACCCGTTCGTGATTCAGAATCACATCGGGCATCTGACCTCCGTCCAGTTTCGGGATGAAAGGATCGTAGATAAAATGCAACATCATGATATCCATAGACGGATTGGAAAGCAAAGCATGGCGTACGATACCTTCCATTCCTCTTACCTGCTCAATGGCATTAAAGCCGTTGGTATCATCGTTCACCGCCGCTTCCACAAAAAGCAGATCGACTTTGGCCTTGGACAACACATCGTCCGCCAAGCGGAATGCTCCGGGCGTACTGCCCGTAGAAGGAATCCCGGCATCGATAAAGGTAAACTTTGTATAAGGGAAACGCTGCTTCAAATCTTCACAAATCATATCCCTCCATCCCTTCATTTCTGTGATGGAACCTCCCAGAAAAGCAACCGTACCAACACGTTCTTTCTCAAACATCTGATACGAGTTACGATAGTCCCCTCTTAATGTATAGCATTGTTTGGCTTCATAACCCGGCTGATGGCGGATAATAAAGTCGACCACCGGAGCAGGATCTGACAAACTATGCGGATGATGATCCACTCCCGGTTTCAAGATAAGTTCGAATGGAGCCCCCATGGCTGTATATCGTTGGCGGACAATAGCCGAGTTCTCTGAAAACGGCACTACCTTGTCACTGTCTCCACATACACAGATCACCGGAATCCCCGCATCCGCCAAAGGTTTCAGCCGGTCAATCGGGTTACCGGAAAATGAATTCATCTGATCATCCGTCAGCCCCCATTCCTCTAACAGACCTTTCCATAGTCCGGCATTCTCAGGCGAACGTCCCGGCCAACTGAATACGTTACAAACCGGAGCGTCCACATAGATACAGGCCACTTTATCCGGATGATCGGCCGCCCAATTATAAGCAAACAGACCTCCACGACTGAAACCCTCAAGCGTTACTTTGGGAGATAGTCCATACATACGTACCATATTCCAATAAAAATCAGTACCGGACTTCCGGGCACGGGGACTTCCATAAAGATGAGTCAGATCATAATATGCCACATGAAAACCACGCCTCAACAATTCTTCATCAACTGAAGCAAAAGCACCGAAAAAAGCAGGACGCCAGATCCAGGGATTGCCGGTTGCCGCATGTTTCGGGCAGACAACAATAGCCTCCCGATCCTGATAAGCAAAAGTATATTGATCGAACCCTTTCCATTTACCTTTAAGTCCCGGGAAGGGTTGAGAAACATGTGCCGGTGGTTCCTCGCCGGTCAGTTGCCGGTAAATGGCCTGTGCAATACGGACAGCAGCTTTTTCGTTGGGATGTACGTTGTCGGCAAAACACTCTTTCATCCCCGTTAACGGAGTATGCAGATCGATTACTTTCAATCCGTATTTAGCAGCCAATCGGTTGATAACCGGCATCACTCCATGAACAATGATACTATCATTGATGCCCCACTGGACAGCGTATGCGGGAATAGGATAACATAAATAAATTTCCGGCTTCGACGGTAATGCCCGAAGCGTTCGGATCATCGTCTCCATATCTTTCTTAAAATCGGATTTATATCGCCAGTTCTGAGGTTTCGTATCATTGGTTCCCAATTTAATAGTCACAATATCGGGATGATAGTCCAATGCTTGCCGATAGCGCTCTTCCTTCATATAGGGATTGTCCCCTTTCATCAGCATGGTGCGGGCACTGACTCCAAAGTTCCGGACCTCATAACCGTCGCCCAACATCTGCCCCAGCACAGCGGGATAGCTGTCTTTAGCAGGATTACGTGTACCTACACCATATGTGATACTATTACCGATACAGGCTATTTTAATAACCTTTTTTTGTGCTGCTACATATTGCACGGTAATAAAAAGCAGGAATAAAGAGATGATTGCGTTTTTCATTATTCTGTTAGTTTATCCGCCCCAAAGATACACAACGGTTTTTAAACCCAAAAAGATACGTATGAAAACAATTGTTCCTGACAATTATTCTAATTACCTTTGCCAGCAACCGCTATCAATAAAACAATGGAAACAAAAGACGAAGTTTGGCAAGTAGTCAGCAGCAAATATCTATTTCGCCGCCCGTGGTTGACCGTACGGTGCGACGACATGCTTTTGCCTAACGGCAATCATATCCCGGAGTACTACATCCTTGAGTATCCCGACTGGGTGAATACCATCGCCATCACCAGAGAAGGAAAGTTTGTATTTGTCCGCCAGTTCCGACCGGGAATCGGCAAACAGCTATATGAACTTTGTGCGGGTGTATGCGAAAAAGAGGATGCATCACCGCTTGTTTCGGCACAACGTGAACTGCTGGAAGAAACCGGATACGGCAATGGTAACTGGCAGGAATATATGGTGATTTCGGCCAATCCAAGCACACATACCAATCTGACTCACTGCTTTCTGGCAACGGATGTAGAACGAGTAGACATACAACATCTGGAAGATACGGAGTCACTTACAGTGCATCTGCTCACCTTTGAAGAGGTACAAGAACTCCTGAAAAGCAACCAAATCATACAGGCATTACATGCGGCACCGCTCTGGAAATACGTAGCAGAACAAAAACAAATGAAATAAAACAGTTGTCCGGGTAGGGAGTTTCTTATCGGCCGTTGTCTTTATAGAAAAGAACCTATAAAACCAACAAACTATATGAAAGAGTTTATGCTGATCACTTCCCTGCTTTTGTCATTCTGCATTCTCATTTTATGCAGAGACTACATTGTATTTATGCTGAAAAAATGAAAAAGTTTCGCTTTTATGCCTCTTTTTTCGTTTTGACATGACATAACAAATAAGGAATCAATATTTTGCTTTTCTTTGCATTAAGAAAAAAGCAAAATGGATTCCTTTGATAAATACATATCACGAAACCTCCCATTGGTCAGCCTGATCAGTGCGGTTTTCATTATATATCCCAACATAGCTTGCATTCCATGGGAGCTAAACTCTCTGAAACCATCGGACTACCTTGGTTTCTTTTCTTATTTTATATATCGCTTCCTTTTCTTTTGGGGAATGATCGGTTTTCTGATAAACTACAATCTGCGCCAGATACCGACAGCACTGTTCCGCAAACGTCTGACCCACAATTTTCTGTTTGCACTGACCGGCTATCTGTTCTTCGCTTCCGTTTCGTACACCATTTCCTCGTATGGTTTCCATACTGATTTTCTGGGCAGTACCCTGATATCACAGTTCTTCACACTGTGCTTTTTATGTACACTGGTCGGATACATCTCTATGCTCTATACCCGGCAGAGAGAAAAAGAGCAGGAAATAGAACGTCTTCGTTTTGAGAACTTACAAAGTCGTTGTGACGCACTGGCCAATCAGGTAAACCCGCATTTCTTCTTTAACTCACTGAACGGAATATCTTCATTAATACGAAAAAAGAATGATGAAAACACGCTGATGTACGTCAATCAGCTATCTGATATCTTCCGGTACATCTTGCAAAGCGACCGGAAAGGGCTCGTCACGCTGAGAGAAGAACTGGAGTTCATCCAATCTTTCCAATACGTAATGGAGGTACGTTTTGCCAATAAACTGGCTTTTGCCATCGACGTAGCCGAAAGGCAAAAAGATTTGCTGACACTGCCTGTACTCTCACTACTTCCGTTAGTCGATAACGTCACCGTACACAACCGGATAGACAGCGAACACAAGATGGAGATCTCCATCCGGCTGAACGAGCAACGCGAACTGGTGGTGTCCAATCCCATTTACCCTAAACTATCCCCGCCCGACACAAACGGAACCGGACTAAGTAACTTGGAAAATCGATTCAATCTGTTAATGAATAAGCAAATCCGGGTAGAAGACGACGAAGAGACATTCCGGGTATATCTACCTCTAATATAGTAGTTGTTATGAAAGTACTGATTGTAGAAGACGAAACCGCTGCCTATGAAAACCTGACGGATATCCTCGCAGAGGTAGCCCCCAATATCCGGATCATGGCCAATACAGAAAGTGTCACACAGACTGTCGGATGGTTGCAGTCAAATCCGGCTCCGGATCTGATATTCATGGATATTCATTTATCAGACGGATCGGCCTTTGCCATTTTCGACAGAATAAAGCTGGAGACTCCTATTATATTTACAACGGCTTATGACCGATATGCCATCGAAGCTTTTAAAGTGAACAGCATAGACTATTTACTGAAACCTGTCAAGGTGGAGGATGTAGAACACGCACTGGAAAAATACAGCAAACTGACCCGACAGGACCTTTTGCAATATTTGGCACAGCTGACGCAGCTGAAACCCGCACCCAAGTACAAAGACAAACTATTGATTGCACATAAAGACAAACTGCTCCCGGTGAACATAAAAGAGATTTCTTATTTCTACGCAACCGGTAAACACACATATATATACCTGAAGGGCGGCAACTGTTATCCTTATTCCAAGACCTTGGAACAGATCGTCTCCTCACTCAATCCGACAGACTTTATCCGGGCTAACAAACAGTTTGTCATAGCCAGAGACAGCGTCACGGATATAACTATCTGGTTTGACAGCCGACTGCTTATCACACTCGATACCGAAGTGCCGGAACGTGTTTATGTCAGCAAAAACAAAGCATCGGAGTTTAAGACGTGGCTTGTAAACGATAAATAACAAACTCAATAAAAACAAACGCAATGTTACGAAAAATCAGATTAACATGTGGCATCATCTGCCTGACACTGATCACCCTGCTGTTCCTTGATTTCACCGGAACACTGCACGGTTGGTTCGGCTGGCTGGCAAAGATCCAGTTCCTCCCTGCAGTACTGGCATTGAACGTAGGGGTAGTAGTCCTTTTAATCATCCTGACAGGAGTATTCGGCCGAATCTATTGCTCGGTGATTTGCCCGTTGGGTGTATTTCAGGATGTAGCAGCCTGGATCGGCAAAAAGCGGAAGAAGTTACCCTATTCCTATTCTCCCGCACTCTCTTTCTTACGCTACGGGGCATTGGTAATATTCATCATCACCTTGGTGGCAGGAGTTAGTTTTATCGCAACTCTGTTTGCTCCCTACAGTGCATACGGCCGTATCGCAAACAACCTGTTCCAACCCATCTGGTTATGGGGAAACAACCTGTTCGCTCATTTAGCCGAACGGGCCGACAGCTATGCATTTTATGACGTCGAAGTCTGGATGAAAAGTCTGCCTACATTTATCATCGCTGCAGCGACTTTCGTCATCCTGATTCTGCTGGCATGGCGAAACGGACGTACCTACTGTAATACCATCTGCCCGGTAGGAACGGTACTGGGATTCCTTTCACGCTACTCCTTGTTCCGTATCACGATAGATACGGAAAAATGTAACGGGTGCGGACTGTGTGCACGCCATTGCAAAGCGGCATGCATCAACTCCAAAGAACATACGATAGATTACAGCCGATGCGTGGTTTGCATGGATTGCCTCGGTAAATGCAAGCAGAAAGCACTCAGTTACCAATTGCGGACAATCAAAACAGGATCACCACAAGTGAAGCAGAATGCCCCTCTGGCTTCATCCAGCCAAGTAAATGAAGCACGCCGCAACTTCATGACCGTAACGGCAATGGTAGCTGCAACATCGGCCCTCAAAGCACAGGAGAAAAAAGTAGATGGCGGACTCGCCACCATAGAAGATAAGAAAATACCCAATCGGCAGACACCCATCACACCTCCCGGTTCGTTGAGTGCACGTAATATGTCTGCACATTGCACGGCCTGCCAACTGTGTGTATCAGCCTGCCCCAACCAGGTATTGCGTCCTTCCACGAAACTGATGAACCTGATGCAGCCCGAAATGTCGTACGAACGCGGCTATTGTCGTCCGGAGTGTAACGATTGTTCCCAAGTGTGTCCGGCAGGAGCAATCCGCCCTATCACGGTGGCCGACAAGTCTTCGACTCAAATCGGGCATGCGGTCTGGATAAAAGCGAACTGCGTACCACTGACTGACGGGGTGGAATGCGGCAATTGCGCGCGTCATTGTCCGACTGGAGCCATTCAGATGATTCTATCCATACCGGACCAACCAGACTCTCCCAAAATACCGGCAGTCAATACCGAGCGTTGCATCGGTTGCGGAGCATGCGAAAATCTTTGTCCGGCACGCCCGTTCAGTGCCATCTATGTAGAAGGTCATGAAAGACACCGTATCGTATAACACATCCCAAAAGTAGAAACATTATGGAAAAACAGAATAAGCATATAGACCGAAGAGGATTCCTCAAAATTGTGGGTATCAGCGCCGCTACAACAACTGCCGCTCTTTATGGTTGCGGCTCCGGAGATAAAGCCGGTCAGGGACGGAGTGCCTCTTCTCCTGTCCCCACAGATAAAATGACCTATCGCTCAGTAGGCGGAATCAAAGATAAAGTTTCTCTCCTGGGGTATGGCTGCATGCGCTGGCCTACCGTTCCTTCACCGGAAGGGAAAGGAGACCTTATCAACCAGGAAGCTGTCAACGAATTGGTAGATTATGCCATTGCTCATGGGGTGAATTATTTCGACACATCGCCCGTATACGTACAGGGCTGGTCGGAAAAAGCAACCGGCATCGCTCTCAAAAGACATCCGCGTGAGAAACTTTATATAGCTACCAAGCTATCGAATTTTTCAAACTTCTCACGCGAAAATTCACTTGCGATGTATCATCAATCATTCAAGGATATGCAAGTGGAGTATTTTGATTACTATCTGCTGCACGCCATCGGTGGCGGCGGAATGAAAGTGTTCAACGAACGATATATCGATAACGGCATGCTTGACTTCCTTCTCAAGGAACGTGAAGCCGGGCGTATCCGGCACCTTGGCTGGTCATTTCATGGTGATGTCGAGGTTTTCGACCAGGTACTTGCCATGCACGATACGGTGAAATGGGATTTTGTACAGATTCAACTCAACTATGTAGACTGGCGCCACGCAACCGGAAACAATGTGAATGCGGAATACCTGTACGGAGAACTGGCCAAACGGAACATTGCCGCCGTCATCATGGAACCACTGTTGGGCGGGCGCCTGTCAAATGTCCCTGAACACATCGTGGGACGACTGAAACAGCGACGTCCTGAAGACAGCATAGCATCGTGGGCTTTCCGCTTTGCCGGTTCACCGGAACTGGTACTGACTGTATTGAGCGGTATGACCTACATGGAGCACTTACAGGATAACATCCGCACTTATTCACCACTGGTTCCGCTGACCGATGACGACAAGGAATATCTGGAAGAGACTGCACAACTTATGATGCATTATCCTACCATCCCATGCAATGACTGTAAATATTGCATGCCCTGCCCATACGGCATCGATATTCCTGCCATCCTCGTTCATTACAACAAGTGCGTAAACGAAGGGAATATTCCGCAAAGCCGGACAAGCGAAAACTATAAAGAAGCACGGCGCGCTTTCCTGATAGGCTATGACCGCAGTGTACCCAAACTACGGCAAGCCAGCCATTGTATTGGCTGCAATCAATGCACCTCACATTGTCCGCAGTCTATCCGGATTCCGGACGAACTGCACCGTATCGATCATTTTGTAGAACAACTCAAACAGGAAACGCTATAATGGAAAAGATAATCGATCTACTCCACTCCGGAGGCTATTCCTGTGTAATCGGGAACGGAGCGGAAATACGCACCTTCACTCAGCGGGGCGTAGCCGATTTATACGATCTGTTCCAGCAAGAACCCTCTTTCATGGAAGGAGCCTGCATTGCCGACAAGGTGATTGGGAAAGCTGCCGCAGGACTAATGGTTCTGGGAGGAATCCGCCGGGTACATGCAGATGTCATCAGCCAACCCGCACTTACACTCCTGCATGATGCCAATGTTGAGGTTACTTATATCCGATTGGTGCCTTTCATTGAGAATCGGGACAAAAGCGGATGGTGTCCGTTGGAAACAGCTTGCCATGAAATCAGTTCTTTAGAAGAAATATTCCGGATCATTGAGAATTTCCTCTCCAAAATGAGGATGAAGAAAAATCTGCTTGGCATCCTGTTTGCCTGTACTTTTCTAAGTACCTCTTTAGAGGCACAAGTCCGGAGAGACACGACCCACACGGCACAGAATTACGAGATAGATGGGGTAGTAGTCACCGGCACACGAAATGAAACTGACATCCGCCATCTGCCTATGACTGTTTCGGTCCTGAACCGCGAAACCATAGAGAAACGTTTAGAGCCTTCTTTACTCCCCATGTTGACAGAACAGATCCCGGGGTTATTCACAACCAGCCGTGGCATCATGGGGTATGGCGTGTCGAGCGGTGCGGCAGGTGGTATCAGCCTGCGTGGCATCGGAGGCAGCCCCACTACGGGATTATTAGTATTGATTGACGGACATCCACAGTACATGGGGCTAATGGGGCATCCTATTGCCGACGCTTATCAATCGATGCTGGCTGAAAAAGTGGAAGTAGTACGTGGCCCTGCATCCGTACTTTATGGTTCGAATGCAATGGGCGGAGTAATCAACATCGTGACCCGTCAGCAACGGGAAGACGGAGTGAGAACGGGAGCCCGGCTGGGATATGGCTCATATAATACATGGACGACCGAAGTTACCAACCAAGTAAAAAAAGGACGTTTCAGCAGTGTTATCACCGGTTCTTACAACCGGACAGACGGACATCGCCCCGATATGGAGTTTGAGCAATACGGCGGATATACAAGGTTGGGCTATGAATTGAACCGCACATGGAACATATCCGCAGATCTGAACCTGACGCATTTCAATGCCTCTAATCCGGGAACAGTCAGCACTCCGGTTTTCGATAACGATTCACGCATTACACGTGGCATGACTTCATTTGCTTTGGAGAATAAGTATGAACATACATCGGGGGCACTCAAGCTTTTTTATAATTGGGGTAAACATCACATTAATGACGGATACGGTACAGGCGAAGCACCACTGGAGTACCGTTTCAACTCTAAAGACCGGATGACGGGAATTTCCTGGTACCAGAGTACTTCTTTATTTACGGGTAACCGGCTGACTGTAGGATTAGACTATATGCGGTTTGGCGGTGAAGCATGGAATCGCTTCATTACAGACCGCCATAAAGAAAATATCTCGGATAAATCGGAAAATGAAATTGCTGGATACGTTGATTTCCGTCAGGCAATCGGTAGTCATCTGACAATAGACGCGGGTATCCGTGCAGATCATCACACTGTCTCCGGAACAGAATGGATACCACAAGTCGGCTTGTCGGTACAGTTGCCACACAACGCAAGCTTGAAAGCTATGGCCAGTAAAGGATTCCGCAACCCTACAATCCGCGAACTATATATGTTCCGCCCTGCCAATCCCGATTTATTACCGGAACGGTTATGGAATTACGAATTGTCTTATTCTCAACGACTGTTCGATCAAACATTTTATTATGGGGTTAACCTCTTTTATATCAATGGTGACAATATGATCCAGACTATCCGCACAGACGAACGTCCGCTGAACGTAAACACCGGTAAAGTAGAGAACTGGGGAGCAGAAGCCAGTATAGCGTACCACATCCATCCTACGTGGAACCTGATTGCCAACTACAGCTGGCTTCATATGGAACACCCTCTGATTGCCGCACCGGAACATAAATTATATGCAGGAATTGATTACACAAAAGGCAAATGGAATTTCTCCACCGGAATACAATATGTGGCAGGGCTTTATACTGTAGTGAGCCCTGAAGAAAAGAAAGAAAACTTTCTTCTATGGAATCTTCGGGGTAATTATCGTATCTGCTCCATCGCCGGTCTGTTTGTAAAAGGAGAGAATCTGCTGGCGCAACGTTATGAAATAAATGCCGGTTACCCTATGCCGAAAGCTACATTTATGGGAGGAATCAACATTAACTTTTAATTATCATATCATAATATGGAAACAACATCTATCAAGCTTTATTCATTAAATTACAACGATGCCAAAACATATCTGGCAGCGATGCTGTTTGTCATAGGAAATATGGCATTGCCCCAACTTTTTCATCTCATCCCCCAAGGGGGTATCACCTGGTTACCGATCTATTTCTTTACTCTGATCGGAGCCTATAAATATGGGTGGAAAGTCGGATTGTTGACAGCACTCTTTTCACCTGTCCTGAATTCATTGTTATTCGGTATGCCCCATCCGGCAGTTTTACCTGCTATCCTTTTAAAATCAGTGCTTCTGGCTGTAGCGGCCGGTTATGCCGCCCATCATTATAAGCGTATCTCCATTCCCATTCTGCTGGTTGTGGTGTTGGCCTACCAGATGGCCGGTACTTTAGGTGAGTGGATCCTTGTCAACGATTTCTCCAGTGCCGCACAGGATTTCCGTATCGGCCTGCCGGGAATGGCTCTGCAAATATTCGGAGGATACCTGTTTATAAGCCGTTTGATTTATAAATAAAAAGAAAGGTTTCCGCTACGTTACCATTATCCGGCTCAGGATATCCGGTAAATATCTTCCAATCACATTTAAATAAAGAGTAAAGCATCTGTTCAAATGAGCTTTACTCTTTATTTTTTCTATCGTACAGACAACAGTATATAATACAGCACCTCTACCATATTCCTAATTATACACTTCTTTGATGCATATAGTCCGTTTTGTATCTATTTTCCAAATAGAGTTATCGCCATAAACAGTAACAGACAGATTAACTTTGCGACAATTATTGTTATCCATCCTATTAAAACTATTAAGAACATGAAACAACAAATCTGTACTATTACAAAGTATATCCTATTTGCTTTGTTAACATTCAACTTCACTGCTTGCAAACAACAAGAAGAGAAAACTCTTACTTTTGCCATTGCGTCAGACTTCCATGCGCAAGATGTACCCGACGGAAAAGAGCGGATAGAAGCTTTTATCAAAGCCGCAAAAGATAATAATGTGGATTTTATTATTGAATTAGGCGATTTCATCCGTTTGGATAGTGCTTCAATACCTTATTTAAATGTTTGGAACAGCTTTACCGGTGACAAATATCATGTGATAGGGAATCACGACATGGATCGGTATTCTCCTGAAGAATACGTAAAAGGCAGAAATATGCCGGGACGATACTATTCATTCGACAAAGGAGATTTCCATTTCATCGTCCTGGATGGAAATAACCTCTATGACGGCAAGAAATATACCCATTATTCTAAGGCCAACTATTATGTCGATGCCAAAAAACGCGCATTTGTAGATCCGGAACAATTGGAGTGGTTAAAAAAGGATTTGGAAGCCACAGACAAGAAATGTATCTTATTCTCTCATCAAAGCATCGAAAAAGCGATGAACAATAAAGAAGTCGTACGCCGGATTCTGGAGGACGAAAACAAACGCGCGGGCTTTAAGAAAGTAGTACTGGCATTCAGCGGACATAATCATAGCAACTATACTGAAGAAATAAACGGAATCACTTACATGCAGATGAACAGTGCATCGTATGTATGGATAGGCGAACCGACACAGACAGAGAAACGTTATCCGGAAGAGATAAATAAAAAATACGGAATCTTACAATATTCAATGACTTACACCCAACCTTTATATGCTATTGTAAGTTTGAATAGTAAGGGAGCAAAGGTAAAAGGAACAAAAGCTGATTTCACCCCTCCTACACCCAAAGACTTGAATATGAAAGACTCAATTGACATTTTCCCTTTGGTGTCAGTCATAGAAGACGCAGACATAAGATTCTAAAATATACCTTTAACCCCCTTTTATTTTCAAAAAAAATAGAACAAGAATGAAAAAAGTCATTTTATTAGGTGCCTTATTATTATCTGCCATCACACTGAATGCCCAGAAAAAAGAGACATATAGGGAATTGGCAAATCCGGTTGCCACCAACCCTGCACAATGGGCAAAAGTCAAGACTACGCAGGTGAGTTGGGGAAGCACGGACTCACGATATAAAAAAGAGGAACCGGCTCCGATCTCCCGTATACAAAAAAGCATGAAACTGACTGCCTGGAAAGGAGAGAAAGTTTCCGCACAGTTCGTTGTATGGAGCACACAGGATGTGGACCGTCTGTCATTCATAGTCAGTGATTTACGTTCAAGTAAGGGCAAGATCACCACAACCGGAAACATACAGACCGGATTTGTACGTTATGTGGTGACTGACGAACTAAACAAAGACGGCAAAGGGGGTTGCGGTTATCGGAATAAAGCTGATTTTGATTCGACTTTAGTTGCCGACCCTATCGATCATCATACCCACATACTTTCCATTCCGGCACGCTCTACACAGGCAGGATGGATTAGCATCCGCATACCACAACAAACTAAAGAGGGAAAGTATACAGGAACCGTTACCGTGAAAAACGGTGATAAAACATTATCTGAACTGCACCTGACCATCCATGTAAAAAACCGTACACTTCCCGCATCGTCCGACTGGAAGTTCCATTTGGATTTATGGCAAAACCCTTATGCGGTTGCCCGCTATTATGATGTGGACTTATTCAGTAAGGAGCATTTTGATCTGATGCGCCCCATCATGCAGCGATATGCCGATGCCGGAGGAAAAGTAATTACCGCTTCTATCATTCACAAGCCTTGGAACGGACAGACGTATGATGCCTTTGAAAGCATGGTGACCTGGCTCAAGAAGGCGGATGGAACCTGGTATTTCGATTATACCGTATTCGACAAATGGGTAGAGTTTATGATGTCACTCGGCATCAAGAAGCAGATAGACTGTTATTCGATGGTTCCATGGAAACTTTCATTCCAATACTTTGACCAAGCAAGCAATTCATTCAAATATCAGAATTGTAAACCGGGAGAAAAAGAGTACGAAGTTTTCTGGGAAACCATGCTGAAATCGTTCGCGCAACACCTGAAAGAAAAAGGATGGTTCGAGATCACACATATCGCAATGGACGAACGCCCCATGGACGTGATGCAGGCAACATTGAAAGTCATTGCCAAAGCCGACAAAAATTTCAAAGTATCATTTGCCGGAACTTATCATGACGAACTGGTACAAGGACTGAACGATTACTGCATTGCCATCGGCGAAAAATTCCCCCCCGAAGTTATTGAATCGCGCAGAAAAGCAGGCAAAGTCACCACTTATTATACTTGCTGTACAGAACCCCGCCCTAACACATTTACTTTCAGCCCGCCCGCCGAAGCCGAATGGTTGGGATGGTTTGCCGCCAAAGAGAATCTGGACGGATATGTCCGCTGGGCATTAAATAGCTGGGTAAAGAATCCGTTGCAAGACAGCCGTTTCACGGCATGGGCTGCCGGAGACACTTACCTCATCTACCCGGGAGGACGTAGCTCCATTCGCTTTGAGAGATTGATAGAAGGTATACAGGCATTTGAAAAAATTCATCTGCTAAAAGAAGAGTTCAAGAAGAAAAATAATCGTCAGGGGCTGAATCAGATCCATAAAATTCTAAAGACATTCGATGAGTTCGGCCTGGAGACCCACCCGGCAGCAGAAGTCGTGAAAAAGGCGAAAGAAACAATAAACCACTATTAACCGACAGAGATGAAAAGAAACATTATACTGGTATGCCTGATGCTCATTGCATCAGGAGTGTACGCACAATGGGAGTGGCACAACCCGCTGGATAACGGAACCAACCAGGGTTCCGTTATCCAGAATCAAGGATGGAACGAAGACGGGGGCAATTATTGCCGCCTGCCATTACGAGCCAAAGCTAAAGTCAGAAAAAAAGTATGGAGCCTTGCCGGTGAATCGGCCGGACTTGCCATTCGTTTTAAAACGGATGCGAAAGAGGTCAAAGTAAAGTATAAAACAACAGGAAACTACAGCATGCCACACATGCCTGCTACCGGAGTTTCGGGAGTCGACCTTTACCGTAACGCAGACCGTGGGTTCTGCTTCGGCAGTTATTCTTTCGGAGATTCCGTCCGTTATAATTATCAGATAGACCGTGGCAACCTTTCAAGCGGCGAACAGGAATATACGCTGTATCTGCCGCTGTACAATGGAGTGAAAGCGATGGAAATAGGAATCCCCGAAGGTAGTAAGTTCTCTTTCATACCCCGGATAACCAAAAAACCGATCGTTCTTTACGGAACCTCCATTGCGCAGGGAGCTTGCGCATCACGCCCGGGAATGGCATGGGGAAACATCGTGAACCGGTCATTGGAGATCCCTCTTATTAATCTGGGATTCTCCGGAAATGGAAAACTGGAGAAAGAAGTGCTCGACCTCATCAACGAACAGGAAGCATGTGTTTATATAATTGACTGCATGGCCAATTTAGGCGACTATGACGTGGAACAAATAAAAAAGCTGGTAAAGCAGGCTATTCTTCAAATACGTGAAAAGCACGATACACCTATATTACTGGTAGAACATGCAGGATACAGCAATGGAACCACAAACCAAAAGCAATATGAAACCTACAGCCACACCAACAAAGGACAAGCGGAAGCGTATAAAGAACTGAAAAAAGCGGGAATAAAGGAGATCTATTACCTGTCAAGAGAAGAACTGGCATACGATCCGGACGCATGGGTCGACTATGTGCATCCTTCTGATGTAGGCATGATGCGGCAAGCGGCTGCCGTAGAAAAGAAACTCAGAAAAATGATTAAATGAAACATACTTCATCAGATCAGTAAAGATTCAATAAACAAAAAGATTACTTCTTTAAAACGACTGTCATGAAAACATTTTTATTAGTACTTGTATGCTTTTGCTCACTCACAGGATTTTCCGCTCCCAAAGCCAAAAGAGTAGTATTAATTGCCTTGGATGGAATATCTGTAGAAGGCTTTCAAAAAGCAAACACTCCGAATCTGGACGCACTGCTAAAAGAAGGCGTGCTCTCAATTCAAACCAGAGTAGTGATGCCTTCGGTAACCTTGCCCAACTGGACAAGTCATTTAACAGGCAGCGGACCGGAACAACATGGGATCGTAGACAATGGCTGGGAAATCAATAAAAAGAAGTTCCCGTCTGTCGAAACCGATGCCGATGGTTATTATCCGTCAGTATTCAAAGTACTGAAAGATAAGGTTAGCGGAATGAAAACCGCTTTCTACTACAATTGGATTAACCTATTTTATCCCCATAACAAAGCCTATTTTGATGAAGTCAGCTATCTGGAGAACGATGCTTACCTTCCTAATTACGACAAGGCTTTCGAGTTCATCGTAGAAAACCGGAAACAACCCACCCTCGTATTTCTGTATTCCGTACATACAGACCATGCGGGGCACAATCATAAATGGATGTCTCCGGAATATATCAAATCCATCGAAGAAGCAGATGTCGAGATAGGCAAATTCATCGAAAAGATGAAAAAGGAGAAGTTGTATGAAAGCACACATTTCATGTTTTTAAGCGATCACGGAGGAATTAACTATGGTCATGGAGGAATGAGTGTGAATGAAATGATCGTACCATGGGGCATTACAGGACCCGGCATAAGAAAAGATTTCAATATGGAAGAACCTAATAATACAGTGAACACCGCATCGGTTATATTGCGCTTATTTAAGGTGAACCAGCCACTTCCCTGGACAGGAGAAGTACCTAAATCAATCTTTAAATAACAAATACCCTATGAAGAAGTTATTATTATCCATTGTTGGTTTCATGGCTCTAACAAGTATCCAAGCGCAAAATGAAAATATACATTTTGCAAATACCATTGAGATTACTCCGGGAGACAGCAAAGAAACCATTATCAACAAGGCGGCCCACATAGTGCCTACCCCCAATCAATTAAAGGCATTGCAGAATGAATTTATCGCCTTCATCCATTTCGGACCAAACACGTTCACCCGCATGGAGTGGGGAAACGGTATGGAAGATCCGAAGATATTCGACCTTAAGGAACTATATACCGATCAATGGTGCGAAGCCATGAAAGCAGCCGGCATAAAAATGGTGATCCTGACGGTGAAACATCATGATGGATTTGTTCTTTGGCAAAGCCGATATACCAAACACGGTATCATGTCCACCACATTCAGGGACGGGAAAGGAGATGTGTTGAAAGAGCTGTCTGCATCTTGCCGTAAATACGATCTGAAATTGGGCGTTTATCTCTCTCCGGCAGACTTGTATCAGATAGAAAACCCGGAAGGGTTGTATGGCAACCTGAGCAAATATACGCTGAGAACCATTCCGCGCGAAGTTGCGGGAAGACCTTTTAAGAACAAAACCCAATTCAAGTTTGAGGTGGATGATTACAATGAATACTTCCTCAATCAGCTCTTCGAACTCCTGACAGAATACGGTCCCATCCATGAAGTATGGTTCGACGGAGCGCATCCCAAACGGAAAGGAGGCCAGACCTACAATTATCCTGCCTGGAAGAAACTCATCAAAACATTGGCACCCCAAGCGGTTATTTTCGGACGAGAAGACATCCGATGGTGCGGAAATGAAGCCGGAAGTACCCGATCAACCGAATGGAACGTTATCCCATATATGCAGAATCCGGATACAGCGTCCCATTTTCCAGACATGGAAGCCCAAGACTTAGGAAGCCGGGAACAATTATACAAAGGTAAGTTCCTGCATTATCAGCAGGCGGAAACCAACACTTCCATTCGCGAAGGCTGGTTCTATAGAGATGATACGCGACAGAAAGTGAGAAGTACGGATGATGTATTCGATATTTACGAACGTGCCGTAGGGGGTAATTCAACCTTTTTGCTGAATATTCCTCCCAACCGTGAGGGACGCTTCTCTCCCGCCGATGTCAAGGTATTGAAGGAAACCGGAGAAAGGATCAGGGAGACGTACGGCACGGACTTACTGAAGAATGCCAATGGACCGAAGGAGGTTCTGGACGGGGATGCCGGGACTTACATCCAATCAGCTGACGACATTGTGATTTCCATGAATGCCCCCGTTACATTCAACCGTCTGCTCATCCAGGAGGCCATCCGCACGAATGGAGAAAGAGTGGAAAGACATACGCTGGAGGCATGGAAAGACGGAGCATGGAAAGAGATTGCCCACGCCGCCAACATCGGCTACAAGCGTATTCTGCGATTCCCAGAAGTGACTACCGATAAAATCAGGATTCGCATCAACGAAGCGCGCCTCACTCCCGCCATCAGTAACATCTCGGCACATTATTACCAATCCCGCCCCCCTCAACTGAGTTTTAAAAGAGCCTTGAATGGTATGATGACCATCGAGCCATTGCAACAGGAGTTCAACTGGAAAGCACATGGCGAAGACATCGCAAAAAATCTCAATGCGGGATTTAAGATCTATTATACCACCGATGGAACAGAGCCCGACACGAACGCTTCACTCTACACCGCTCCTTTCAAGATGGAAAAGGGAGAACTGAAGGCCGTAGCCGTACTCAACCGCCAGAAGGGAGCTGTACATAGCGAACTGTCCGGATTGATAAAGCAAGGATGGAAGCCCTTGGAGAGCAGCAACGGAACAGGCAAAAAGCAAATGCACAAAGCCTTTGACGCTGACCCGCGCACCTATTGGACCAGTGAAGAGGGGGTTCCTCCCACCCTCACTATTGATCTGGGAAAAGAAGAATCTTTGAGTGGCTTCGCTTATACTCCACAAAGAGAACACTCGAAAGGCATGATGGCAAAAGGCGATATCCTGATCAGCAAGGATGGCAGGAAATGGAAAAAAGCGGAGACATTCGTGTTCGGCAATTTAATCAATGATCCCACCAAGCGGTTTCATTACTTCAAACAAGCGGTGAAGGCACACTACGTACGCATTGAAACAACCGAAATCGCTGCCGGCGGAAAGACGGTGACCATCGCTGAAATTGATTTATTCTAAATATTAAATATAAATAGTGATTCATGAAGAAAAACATTTTATTCTTATTGTTACTGGCCGCTACCACGAGCGCAACTGCTGCATACAACGGCCGCGTGTTTGTTGACAAGAACAGCAATGGGCAGTTTGACCGTGGAGAGAAGACACTGGGAGGCATCAAAGTGTCTGACGGACTGAATGTAACGGAAACTGCGAAAGACGGAACGTACACACTGCCCGGACACGCCCGCCAACGATTTATCTTTATCACCACCCCATCGGGATACAAGACACTCAACAAACACTATCATAAGATAGACTCCCGGACGAATGGGTACGATTTCGGCCTTTTGACTTATCACCCAGGTATTGGCAAAGACGGATCGCATCAATACGTCCATGTTTCGGATACCGAAATATTCAACACCGAAGGCAACGAAGCCTGGGTGAGAAATATCCGGGAATATGCCGCCAATGAAAACGCAGCGTTCATTATACATACCGGAGATATCTGTTACGAGAACGGCATGAAGAAGCACATCAAGCTGATGAACACCGAAAACATGAACGTTCCCGTATTCTATTGCATCGGCAACCACGACCTGGTGAAAGGGAAGTATGGCGAAGAGGTGTTCGAAAACAATTATGGCCCTGTATACTACTCGTTCGACGTGGCCAATGTGCACTACATCGTCACACCGATGCCGGGTGGAGACCACAAGCCGGGATATACTCGCCTGGATGTGTGCAGATGGCTGAAAAATGATCTGGCACACATCAAGCCGGGGACACCGATTGTTGTTTTCAATCATGACATCCTGACGTATGGCGACGAGTTTATATATAAAGGTAGCGAAACGGAAAGTATCGACCTGAACAAACATAACCTGAAAGCATGGGTATATGGCCATTGGCACATCAACCACGTGAAGAAGCAGGGAAGCGTATATACAGTCTGTACCAGCGCACTGGACAAAGGCGGCATTGATCACTCGACCAGCGCTTTCCGAATCATGCATGTGGACGGGAAAGGAGATTTCAGCTCTGAACTGCGCTACTCGTATCTGAACAATAGCATCTGCATCGCTTCGCCTGCTGGTCATACAGCCTCACCGGAAGTGACCGTCAATGTGTACTCGTCGGCATCGCCGGTGCGCCGGGTCACTTACACTTGCCTGGATCAGGATAAACCTGTATTGAGAGACAAACGCCTCAGCCAAAGCTCCGACTGGTGCTGGACAGCAACATTGCCTTTGAAGGAAACGCATGCCGGCAAAGAACTCACCATACAAGTAGAAGCGGAATTCAAGAACGGAGAGACAGCCCGTTCCGAAAAAAACTTTGTCTATCTGCCTCAACAAGCCGACATCAGACTGACCGAGAACTGGGACAACCTGTTGGGAAATGCCACCCACACGGCCAAGGCCGCTACCGCACTGGACAGCATACCCGGATTGGCGTGGGTGAAAAACATAGGAGCCAATATATACATGACTTCTCCGCTTATACATAATGGCAACATATATACCGCTTCGGTAGACGAAGACCTGAAAGGGAGAGCGCACATCTATGCGCTGGACGGAAAAAGCGGTGAGATAAAATGGAAATATCCGGTGAAAAGTTCCGTTAAAAACACCATCGCGATAGATAATGGTCTTGTTTTCGCACAAGATGTACTGGGAAATCTCTACGCAGTGGACTGTGAAAGCGGAAAGCTATGCTGGGAAAGCAAACTGCCCGTAAACGGATTGCCCGCACTGATAGACGGATTGGTGGCCTGCGATGGAGTAGTATATGCGGGTACAGGAAAAGCCCTGTCGGCTTTCGAGGCCCGGACAGGAAGAAGAATCTGGAAGAACGAAGGATGGTCACAAAGAGAAGGAACCACTTCGACACTGACACAAGGAAACGGCATCCTGATAGGTTCGGTACAATGGAGCGCACTCTATGGCAACGACTCGAAAACGGGCAAGATGTTATGGAGTGTCAGCAATCATGGACTGCGAAACAGAGGCGCATCTGCCGCCATGCACGGGTCGCTGTTATACCTGATATCCGAGAAATCGTTCTTCATCTTAGAAGCCGCTACGGGAAGAATAATTGTACGCAAACCCTTGCCGTATAACTTGGACGCAACTTCCACTCCACTACTCACCGACAAGGAAATCATCTTTGGCACGGCAAACAAAGGACTTGTGGCACTGGATAACGAAACATTGGAAGAGAAATGGAATTGTCCGATAGGCGATGCCTTGATCTACACCGCACCATACAGCCGCCCGACTTCGGGAACCATAGAAACCAGCCCGGCATTAGCAGGAAAAACCGTATATGTAGGCGCATCGGACGGAGGCATATACGGCATTGACAAAAGAACCGGAAAAATCGTCTGGAAATACACCACCGGAGCACCCATATTCAGTTCGGTGGCCATATCGGGCAATACATTGATAGCAACCGACTTCGGAGGAAATGTATACGCTTTCAGTACGATAAAGAAATGATAAAGAACGCGAATCAACCTCACATATCCCTGATTCACACATAGAGAGGTAAAAAGAAAAGTTTGAAGAAAGAAAGGCTGTTTTCCGTAAGGGAAGCAGCCTTTCAACATTTTGCAAGAAAACTACCGGGTCCTTAAGACAAAAAGATATCAAACATCCCATTTCAGTAACATTCACCTTATTAAAAACGGATGAGCCAGGAGATAAAAAGATAGAAACGGGAGCTTTCCGAAGGGGAAAACCGGGCTCCGGGGGATGAAGAGCCGGGCTTTTCGCGGAAAGAAGGAAGCTTTTGCTCTGAAAGAAGGAAGCATTTACCCCTAAAGACGGTTGCATTTCCTCCATAAGTCCTTATGTTTTCAAAATACATCCTTGTGTTTTCGGAATTTTCTCCTGTTATTTCCAGAATGATGGTTTACGGGAACTCTTTTATCTCTGGTTGGCGAGAAGAAACAGTGCTTGTCAACAGAGCAGAAAGACAGCTATTTCTATCAAGAAAGACACCATAAAACACCCAAGAGCATAACTTGGCTTCTTTTCAATCGCAAACAAAAAGGATAAGAAGCAATAAGATATTAAACTAATCAAGCAGGAGGCGTTTTTTGCCACAACAAATATTCAGGGACGAAAAGAAACGATTCTGAAGGCGGCTGATTATCAAAATGACAAAAAGAAAGACTTGCATACCGACGTTTAAACCGATATACAAGTCTTCATCTATCTATTAACGTAACCAAACAAAGTCCTTATCAAT
>ULMJ01003178.1_pt1 | contig 43322 bp, 28 predicted proteins | sample 1951641 | NCBI WGS metagenome assembly ULMJ01 (sample SAMEA4835550, study PRJEB28245) | human gut metagenome | biome: gut microbiome; material: fecal sample | place: Denmark | collected 2008 | reverse complement strand
CCCGTAGCTCGTAACTGATTCCTTTCTGCACAGATATGAATTAATTCCTCCAACAGGTAACTATATTATCACTGTATCCATAAAAACATTCTGAATACGATAAAAATCAGAATGCTTTGCTTTTTCTTATCGTATATTTCCTAATTTTGTCGGATACAAAATGAAGTATCAACTTTCCGCATACTCAACACCAAAGACCCTGCGGAACTTAAATGAACGTATTATGATTAACAGATTCGTCTTGAACGAAGTATCCTACTTCGGACCGGGTGCCCGCGAAGTGCTCCCACAGGAAATTAAACGTCTTGGCTTGAAAAAAGCCTTTGTATCAACCGACAAAGATTTGATTAAATTCGGCGTAGCGGACAAAGTGCTGACCGTGCTTGACAAAGCCGGTATCCCTTACACCGTATTCAGTGACATCAAACCCAACCCGACCGTCAGCAATGTAAATGCGGGTGTGAAGGCATTTGCCGAATCCGGAGCTGATTTCATTCTCGCCATTGGCGGCGGTTCTTCCATCGATACATCAAAAGCTATCGGCATTATTACCAATAACCCCGAATTCAGCGATGTGGTTTCTTTGGAAGGCGTAGCACCCACTAAAAAGAAATCCGTGCCTATCATTGCACTGCCTACCACTGCGGGAACTGCTGCCGAAGTAACCATCAACTACGTGATTACCGACGAAGTAAACGAAAAGAAAATGGTTTGTGTAGACCCGAACGACATTCCGGCCATCGCTATCGTAGACGCCGAACTGATGTACACTTTGCCTAAAGGGCTGACCGCTTCTACCGGGCTCGATGCATTGACACACGCCATTGAAGGCTTGATAACCAAAGGTGCATGGGAAATGAGCGATATGTTCGAGATTAAGGCTATCGAGATGATTACTCGTTATCTGGAGACTGCGGTATTTGAACCGACTAATGCCGAAGCGCGTAACGGCATGGCTGTGGCACAATATATTGCCGGAATGGCATTCTCCAATGTAGGTTTGGGAGTCGTTCACGGTATGGCGCATCCGTTGGGTGCCATCTTCGATATTCCTCATGGTGTGGCTAATGCATTGTTGCTGCCTGTCATTATGGAATTCAATGCACCTGCTGCACTTGATAAATATACAGAAATAGCTAAGGCAATGAGTGTATATAAAGAAGGTATGAGTAGGGAAGAAGCTGCTCGTGCTGCTGTGGATGCCGTGAGAGCTCTGTCGGTAAGAGTAGGCATACCGCAACATCTTTCTGAACTGGGCATCAAGGAAAGTGACCTCGACAAGCTGGCTTCTGCCGCTATTGCCGATGTTTGTACGCCGGGTAATCCTCGTGAGGTGACGAAAGAGATTATTCTGGATTTGTATAAAAAGGCGTTGTAAAGCATCTAATAAATTAGAATTAGATTCTACGCCACAAGTTATTTGGTCGATGAGTTCTTTGACAAGTCTGGCTTAAAAAATGGTCCCTTACCAATTTCAACTTATGTTAGTCTTGTCAATGTAACTCATCTTTTGTTATAGTAAATTGTTTGTTAACCGAGATATTGTACTATTACAACATTCACAAATTGGAAAAAACTATTAACCATAAAGAACAAGCTCTTATATATGCTCTAAAGAAAGGGTCTCACAAAGCTTTTGATGCTATCTATAAGATGTATGCTCGTAGGCTTTATGCCTACAGTTTACAGTTTACTAAATCCCATGAAGAAGCTGAGGAGGTGGTGCAAGACATATTCATAAAGTTATGGGTAAGTCGTACAACAATCCGCCAGGAAGAAACTTTATGTTCATTACTTTTTATAATAGCTAAAAATCACTTGATAAATTTATATCGGTCTAAGATTAATAGCCCGGTTTACGAGGAATACATTTTACATAAAGAAGCAATGAGTGTTAATGATACTGAATATCAGGTTGAGTACCATGACTTCATTAGTAAATTCAATAAGGTAATAGAATCTCTTCCTCTTACACAGAGAAAGATTGTGACTTTATCAAAAATCCATCAATTTACTAATAAAGAGATTATGGAAAAATTGTCGCTTAGCGAACAGACTGTTAAAAACCAATTATCATTAGGCCTTAAAACTCTTCGTGAAAAACTGGGTATTGTTTATTTTCTCTATATATTATTTTTGGTTAATTAGTAGAGAATTTGAGGTACTAAATGAAATTGAGATTGTCAATACATATAAAATAGTAAATGGATAAACTTGATTATAAATATCTGAAAGATGAACTGACATTGGATGAATTGTCTGAACTCAGAGAGAAAATAAATGCAATGTCGGATGCTGAGATAGAGCCAAATTTATATCAAATTTGGCTTGAAGAAGAAACTATACCGCTTTCTGTTGATGAGGAGTGTTTTGATAAAATGAAAGATAATATCGATGCAGCCATCGGGAAGCGGAATAATAGATTATCTTTCTCTGTTCGATGGATGCAGATTGCAGTAGCCGTTATGCTGCCATTATTTATAGGTTTGACCGTGTATTTCTATCAACAGAGCAATATAACGCTCGCTCAAGAAATGACTGTCTCCACCGGAAAAGGTGAGCGTGCCAATATAACGCTACCAGATGGAACTATTGTTGCGCTTAATTCAAATTCAGAGTTGGAATATTTACCCAAGAATTATAATATAAAAGAACGAAAGGTTCGCTTTCAGGGTGAAGGCTATTTTCAAGTACATAAGAATAGAGAAGTTCCTTTTATAATAAATGCCAGAGGACTATTGGTCAAAGTATTAGGCACTACTTTTAATCTTTCTGTCAGAGATAAAAAAGACTTTGCGGAATTAGCTCTTGAGGAAGGAAGTGTAATGTTATTATCTACAATGAGTAATAAGAAAGTTATTTTACAACCTTATCAGACAGCCAAGTTGAACCACTTTACAGGCGATATTCTTGTGATAGATGATGAACGCATTCGGGATAAATCGGCTTGGCGACGTGGAGATATGGTTTTTCGAAATACGGAACTGCTTCAGGTTCTCCAAGTCATTGAAGAAAATTATAATGTGAAGATTCAGGTAGATTGTAAGGATTGCCTTTCTGATCTTTTTACGGGGACCTTACCTGCCAATAACTTGAATGAAGTACTCGAAATTATAGAACGTTCCTATCACTTAAAATCTACTGTGACTGGCACAAAGATATATTTAAAGCAGTAAATTGAAGTGCTATGTATCCTATGATAATATATCAATAATAGATAAAAGGACTTGGCTAATACGATTGAGACAGTCATGGGAAAAGATGAAATACATTTATTTAAATTAAATTATTTCACTCTTTTCTTGTGATTTTTTTATTTGTTTCCATTCACTCTTTTATGTTGTTTAACATACTCTTTTTTTGGTACCTGCAACCACATCCATTGTCTTTACTATTAATGGCAGCCAGAAATAATTAAACTAATGTTAAACTCTAATTTGTAATATGATGAATAAACAGACAAAAATGAAGCTGTTGATAATTGTATCGTTACTGTTCATATTATCTGTGCCACATGCAAAGGCACAAGAAAATACAGTGACAGTAAATTTTAAACATGCTTCTTTGAAAGAAGTCTTAAATGCTATTGAAAAACAAACTACGTACAGATTCTCTTATCGGGATGTAGTGGTAGACACAAAGAAAGATGTTACAATATCAAAAACTAATGCCCTTGTAACATCTGTTTTAAACGAAATACTAAGCGGGAAAAACCTGGATTATACCATAATATCTCCTAAATCAATAGTTGTGTTTGAAAGAAAACAAATACAGACAGCAAACAATAGTTTTAGGAGAATTTCTGGAGTTGTCAATGACGAGATGGGAGAACCTGTTATTGGAGCCAATGTATCAATAAAGGGAACCACTATGGGGAGTATTACCGATGTGAACGGCAATTTTAATTTTGAAGCACCCAATAAGGGGGTACTAACCATTTCTTTTATTGGATATGTATTACAAGAAATTGATATAACGGGAAAAGATTACTTTGCAATTACCCTCAAAGAAGATTTCCAAACATTAGATGAAGTTGTAGTAGTGGGATATGGTACAGTAAAAAAGAGTGATGTGACAGGTGCTCTTACCCGGGTGACTGAAAAAACAATAAAAGAGCGCCCTGTACAGAATGCCTTGCAAGCAATGCAAGGGAAAGCTGCCGGTGTGCAAATTTCGACGAATAACCGTCCGGGTGAGCTCGGTGAGATCCGTATTCGTGGTAATCGTTCCATTAATGCTTCTAATGACCCCTTGTATGTGATTGATGGTATACCCATGACTGCAGGTTCACTTGCGGATATTAATCCTAATGATATAGAGTCTATCGAGGTATTAAAAGATGCATCTGCCACTGCTATTTATGGCTCTCGCGGAGCCAACGGAGTCATTTTAGTCAGTACTAAAAAAGGAAAAGCAGGTAAAGTTACCATTAACTATGATGGTACGGTGATGCTTGGGAAAATGCACTCACTAACCGACTGGATGTCTGCTGGTGAAAAAATAGATTGGAACAGACAAGCAGCCATAAATGCGGGTTCTTATGCCGGAAGCTATGGAAATGCTCCTGACCCGGCAATAGATAGTGATTCTTATTTTGAAGTCTCTCAAAATCTATATATGCGCCCCATTTTTGAGTCTGCTTTTCAATTTAATCCAGATGGAACACCGGTTTTGCGTCCGGCAACAGAATATGAAAAGAAGTTTTTGAAATATGCTGATATGGTTCCTGTATATGATTCATCCAAAATCCCAACTACACCATGGAGAGATTATGTAACTCGTACAGGAATCACACAAAATCATCAAATATCATTATCGGCTGGTACAGACAAAGCAAAACTATATATTTCTATGGCCTATCTTGATCAACAAGCTGCACTTAAGGATCAAGACTATCAACGTTATTCGGTAAATATGAATGGCGAAATAACCGCTACTAAATGGTTGAAGGTTGGTATGGGAATCAATGCAAGTCATTCTATACAAAATTATGGTATTGTTAAGACTACAGGTAGTGCTGCCAAAGATTCCTATGGACTGGCTTTAAATTTAGAGCCATATGCTCCTGCCTATGACGAAAATGGAGCTATTCTAAAGGTGGAGGCAGGCCCCTCCCAACATAATATTTTGCTAAACATAAATGAAGCGACCAATGAAACTAGGTTTTATAGTGTATTGATGAATTCATATGCTGAAGCTACTATACTTCCCTGGTTACGTTGGCGTACGAATTTTGGAGCACAATTCCGTAACTCAAGAGAGGGAAGTTATTATGGAAGTAATTTTACTAATCCTTTGAATAATAGTGCTTTTTCGCCCAATGTTGCTTATAATCAACATAATCAGCGAATGGCCTGGACACTTGAGAATCTTATTTATATTGATAAAAATTTTAATGATATTCATACTTTCGGGCTTACACTTATGCAGTCGGCAGAGCACTATCGTACAGAATCTCTTGATGTTCGTGCCTATGAGACTAAGTTTCCTACAGCATTGTGGTATAGTGTGGGAGATTCAGATACTTCAAGATCCAGTATAGGTTCAGGCTTCAATCAGCAACAACGTGCTTCTTATATGGGACGATTGAATTATAATTTAATGGATAAATACTTACTTACAATAACAGGGCGTTGGGATGGAGCTTCAATGTTGGCTAAAGGAAATAAGTGGGATTTTTTTCCTTCGATGGCATTTGCATGGAAACTGAACAAAGAAAAGTTTCTTAATAAATTAGACTGGTTATCAGAATTGAAATTTAGAATAGGATATGGAGTTACAGGAAATGCTTCTATTAGTTCTTATCAAACGGGAGGTACTATGGAATCTCAATATGCCAATATCCCTTTGGGACAAGGAGGGGTTACTTCCAGTGTGGTAGGTGCTAAAGCCGTAGTCTTGCCAAATCGGGAATTAGCTTGGGAAAAGACTGCCTCGACTAATATCGGACTTGATTTTGGTTTGCTGAATAATCGGATAACAGGTAGCTTGGAATATTATGTTTCAAAGACATCTGATTTATTGCTCAATCGCTCTATACCGATGATGACAGGATATGTCTCAATCATATCCAATGTGGGTAAGACTCAAAATAAGGGATTTGAATTGACATTATCTACAATAAACGTAAGTACAAAGAATTTTACTTGGAAGACAGACTTTACGTTCTTTACTAATAGTGAAAAAATTGTAGAATTGGCAGACGGTCGCAATGATGACCCTTCAAATGGATGGTTTGTAGGGCATGCCATTGATGAAGTTTGGACTAAAAAGTTTGATAGACTTTGGCAAAATACGTCAGAAGACAAAAGATTGCTGGCTATTTACAAAGCAAATTCCATTACGATGTTTCCCGGACAAGCTAAAATTGTAGATCAGCCATTCATTGAAGTTGCTAAAGGGACTGAAGGAGCTATAACCAAAAAAGTAAATATTGATGGAATAGAGCAAGAGGTAACTTACTTGGATAATGGCTTTGGTAAGATAGACAATGACGATAATCATTTCTTAGGTTCTTTCAGACCCAAATGGGAAGGAGGCTTCACAAGTACATTTATTTGGAAAAACTGGGAACTAAATACTTTCATTTATGGACGATTCGGAGGCTTATATTACGGTTTGTTGCAAACCTATGGTAGTCGAATCGAAAAAGATGTATGGAGTGAAACTAATCCTAATGGTAAATATCCACAACCTCGTAGTGGTGGAGAAGCATATACGTCATATCAGGATTATCAAAACTATACTAAAAGTGATATGATAATAGTCCGCAATATTTCATTATCTTATACTTTGCCGGAAAAGAAAATCAGGAAGCTTGGAATTTCGAATTGCTCTGTCTATGCACAAGTTCTTAATCCCTTTATATTTGGTGGAGAACTGGTCAAAGCTGGCATTAATCCTGATGATGTGACTGGTTGGAAACCCAGTTCCGTTACAAATGGAGATTATAGATATGCAGGTGGTCAAACAAACAATACGATGCTCACCCGTAGTTTAGTTTTTGGATTGAGGTTAGGTTTTTAATTGATATTCTAAAAGATATAAAAATGAAAAAATATATATTATTTTCAATAATTGTGTTAGGTAGTATTTCCTGTACTGATAGTTTTCTTGAGGAGAAAATGGTATCAACTATTACACAAGATTATTTCAATACTGAAAAAGGATTAGAACAACTCATTGTCGGAACGTATGATGCTTTGCGGGTTAGTAGGCAATATCAGCAAGGACCATATTCGTTATTAACAGGACTGGACGTTGCACTTTGTCGGACTGCTAATTTTGCAAATTATACGGCAAGCGAATGGAGTTCGACTGGAAAAATGGCAACTCATCCAAACGGATTGTGTGGTGAATATTCTTCCAATTCATTATTAGGCTATTATCCGATTATTAATAATTGTAATCGTGCCATTATTGCCATACAAAATGAGGAAGCATCTGGTAAGTTTGCAGAAGACAAAGAATATGCTTCTTTAAGAATGTCTGAAGCTATGTTTAATCGTGCTTATGCACTTTATATAATGAATACTCTTTATGGAGATATTTATGTACCACGGGAATATACAACTGCACTCCCTAAAAATTATAGTTTTCCTCGTGAGACTTCGGAAAATATTTATAAACTTATTATTGGGGATTTGCGCTTTGCGTATGAGCATCTCCCTGATATAAGAAATTTAAATTTAGGAAGTGAGTTTGGACGGGCTACAAAAGGTGCTGCTGCTCATTTTCTCTCAAAACTTTATCTTCAACGTGCTCAGGGAGCAAAATATAATGGGCCTGAGTATGGACGTAATTCAAATGGGACAATTGATAATACAAATGAGAAATCATATCTTGGCATGTTATACAAAGGAAGTGTTATTACTGATTTGGATTCTTGCATTTATTATGCTTCCCAAGTGATAAACCATGGATATTATGAGTTGGAGGCCGATTATGCGAAGTTATTTAGTCATCCTCTGGATGACTATTCAAATGAAAATAGCCATGAACTAATATTATCTGCTGTTTTTGGGAAATTAGATAGCGGTGCAGATAATGGGCGTTATGGAAATCGCATACAAGGCTTTATTGGAGCAGGTTATCGGGATCCTTCATGGGGTATTGAATATAACTGGGAATACGGAACTAATGTTTCAGGACCGGTTTCATATACAAATGATTTTGGATTTGATTTATTCAATAAACACGCTGACTCGCGTTATCAAAAATCCTTTTTTGTTGAGTTTAAAACGGCATTGTCTGGAGGAACAACTACTGTTCCTGCTTTAAATGTAGACTATTATACATATGATAATCCGAAAAATGCAACTTATGTATGGACTGAGAAAACTGCTGCTTATTTTAATAAATATATTTGGGAGACTTATGATCGGGAATCATGGGGAGGTCGGAAGGCAGTTGCCGGAGAGCATAAAATGGGTAAAGGTGATATTGCTTTTGCTTATGTTGAAAATACAAAAGAAACAGCTTTAGATATGCAAGAGGTCCTTGCGCAACCATTTGTGGTATTAGCCCGATGGATTAAAGATGGGGATAAATATTACTATCGCCTCCCTTTATTGGCTGCCAATGGCTCGTATACATATAATATTCAGTCTTATCTTGGTCTCAATAAATTGAGTAATAAAACATGTCCAGGATCCTTGAAATATGTCGATCCTAATCGTAGAAATTTGAGTAGTAGCGCGCATTCTTCTAGAGATATTCCTTTATTCCGTCTTGCAGAGACATATCTTATAAGAGCAGAAGCTTATGGCAGGAAAGGAGATTATGCTAATGCAATTTCTGATATTAATAAAGTACGTGCCCGTGCTGCCTATAAAGTTGGTGAAATACGCAGTGAAGTTCTCGCACGATTGCAACCGGGACATGAAAATCTTACGTTCACTGAACAGCAGTGGCCTTATGTGGTGGAAAAAGATATGACTAATACTATGTTGGTGGATGCAACCTATTGGGATGGAATATCGGAAAAATCATTAGCGGAAAGATATCCGTCTACGGCAATAACGACTGAAGACCGTTTCGTAAATTTTATGTTAAATGAATTGTCGCGTGAACTGAATTTAGAAATGATTTATTATGAAAATTTGCATCATTCCGGATGGCAGGCTGATCGTATCATGCATCATGAACAAATGGCATCCTCATTGAAAGGCTTATGGGACACTTCTGATAATCTTATTAACGGCATAGGGCAGACTGGTGACGGGATGGGATACTTTCAACCGTTCCATACGCTAAAACCTTTTGCACAGACAGTAATTGACTTATTGACGGATGAGGATGGTAATCCTTTGGATGAAGCAGGCAAAAAGGCTTATCAGAATTATGGCTATTGATAAATGAAATTCCTTATCGTGATATATAAAAATCGGATAGTAGTGCGAAATCACTACTATCGATTTTCAGACATAGCTTTTAACGAGTTGTATATTAATTAATAATGAATTTATTTTGATCGTATGAAAAAGAATATTATCGTATTATTTGCTATATTGCTAAGCTCCTTGTTGGTTAGAGCTGAAGACTTAAAATTATGGTATAATTCCCCAGCTACTACATGGGTAGAGGCGTTACCTTTGGGAAACTCTCGTATGGGAGTTATGCTATATGGTGGTACAGCAACAGAAGAATTACAATTAAATGAAGAGACAGTTTGGGGTGGAAGCCCATATCGCAATGATAATCCGAATGCCCGTGCAGCTTTACCTAAAGTGCGGAATTTGATTTTTGAGGGGCGGTATGAAGAAGCTCGCTTGCTGATGGAATCTAAGTTTCGTACTAGACATAATGGAATGCCCTATCAAACAGTTGGGAGCTTGATGTTACATTTTCCCGGCCATGAAACGGCTACTGATTATTATCGGGATTTGGACTTGGAACGTGCTGTTGCTACGGTTCGATATAAGGTAGATGGGACAACTTATACTCGTGAAGTATTTGCTTCCTTCACAGACAATGTGGTCATTGTGCGTTTAACAGCAGATAAACCAGAAGCAGTTACCTTCAAGTTGGGATATAAAACTCCTTTAATGAACCCATCAACCCAAAAAGCGGGTAGGAGATTAGCATTGAAAGCTACAAGTGGTTCACATGAAGGCATAGAAGGAAAAGTACGTTTGGAAACACAGACGCAGGTTACTACTGATGGTGGTAAATTGAAAATAACAGATAACAATATTGAAGTGAAGAAAGCTAATGTGGCCACTATTTATATTTCAGCAGCTACAAACTTTGTTAATTATCAGGATATAAGTGGAAATGAGCATAAAAAAGCAACCTCATACTTGGTGAACGCATTAAAGCAACCTTATAGTAAAGCACTGGCTGCACATACAGCTTTTTATCAGAATTATTTTAATCGAGTTACCTTTACATTACCTGTGACCGAAGCATCAAAACTTGACACCAGAACACGCATTCTGAATTTTAACAAAGGAGAAGACCCGTCTTTAGCCGCACTATTATTCCAATTCGGACGTTATCTGCTTATATCATCATCACAACCAGGAGGACAACCCGCTAATCTACAAGGTATATGGAATGATAAGTTGAAAGCGCCTTGGGATGGCAAATACACTATAAATATTAATACTGAAATGAACTATTGGCCGGCAGAAGTGACTAATTTAAGTGAAATGCATGAGCCATTAGTCCAGTTAATCAAAGATTTATCTCAAGCCGGGCAAGAAACTGCGAGAGTAATGTATGGTTGCCGTGGCTGGGTCACTCATCACAATACTGATATATGGCGTTGTACAGGTCCTGTTGATAGAGTATTCAATGGCGTTTGGCCTAATGGAGGTGCCTGGTTGAGTACTCATCTTTGGCAGAGATACTTATATAATGGAAATAATAAATACTTGAAGGAAGTTTATCCGGTAATGAAGGGAGCAGCCGATTTTTATCTTGATTTTTTAACAGAACATCCTAAATATGGCTGGATGGTAACTGTACCTTCTAATTCTCCAGAAAATGCTCCGAAAGCTACTGATGGGACTAAAGGTTCTCCCATAACAGCAGGTTGCACAATGGACAATCAAATAGCTTTTGATGTTCTGAATAATGTTTTAGCTGCTGCCCGCATTTTAGACCAACCAATAACTTATCAAGATTCATTAAGGAAAATGATAGACCGCTTGGCACCTATGCAGATAGGACGGCATAATCAGTTACAAGAATGGTTGGAAGATTTGGATAGTCCGACAGACAAACATCGCCACACTTCTCATTTATATGGTCTTTTTCCAGGCAACCAGATTTCTCCCTATACAGACCCACTTTTATTTCAGGCTGCCAAGAATTCTCTGCTACAACGTGGGGATAGAGCAACAGGATGGTCTATCGGTTGGAAAATAAATCTTTGGGCACGTTTGCAAGATGGAAATCATGCTTTTCTAATTATAAACAATATGTTGAAACTGCTGCCCAGTGATGAACATAAAAGTGAATATCCTGAAGGACGTACTTATCCTAATCTTTTTGATGCTCATCCTCCTTTTCAGATAGATGGAAATTTCGGATATACGGCCGGAATTGCTGAGATGCTGATGCAAAGCCATGATGCTGCTGTACATTTGCTGCCCGCTTTACCAGATGTGTGGAGCAAAGGGAACATAAAGGGACTGGTTGCTCGTGGTGGTTTTGAGATAGATATGAGTTGGGAAGGCGTACAACTTGATAAAGCTCGAATACATTCTCGCTTAGGTGGTAATCTTCGTTTGAGGTCGTATGTACCGTTGCGTGGAGCTGGGTTGAAAGAAGCTAAAGGAGAAAATCCAAATCCTTTGTTTTACAAAGTTCAAATCAAACAACCATTAATTTCAAAAGAAATAGAAAATCCTCAGTTTCCTGTTCTGCGTAAGGTTTATGAATATGATTTAATAACTGAAGCAGGAAAAAGTTATTTTATTGAGCGTGGATGGTAGGAATATAGTTGTATAAGAGTTACAAATCTAATTAAATAATTTCAGTCCAATAGGTAGTAGTAATTCGGGAATGTATATTATTGGGTATTACATTCCCGATTTTTTGCATAATACAACTTTAAACCACTGGGAACAGAAGTGTGAACGTGCTTCCTTCTCCTACTTTTGATTGTACCGTAATGCTGCCATGATGCTGATGCATGATTTGGCGTGAGATAGTTAACCCGATACCTGAACCGGTAGGTTTTGTGGTGAAGAATGGGATGAAAATTCGTTCCTGAACTTCCGGATCGATGCCGGTTCCATTATCAGTAACACGCAGGAAAAGGTGATTTCCTGGGGTGATGCCCGCGGAAAGAGTGATTTGTGTCGCTTCGTTTTCGCGGGCATTCCGTATCAGGTTGATAAGTACCTGTTCTATTTGCTCTTTATCTGCAATCAGGCGCAACGGAACGTTGGAAAAAGAGAGGTGTAGATCATCTGTATCATTTTGCATCAATTGAACGACTCCTTTCAGTAATTCTCCGGCATTATAAAGTTTCAATAAAGGGTGGGGCAGATGCGATACTTCCCGGTAACTATTCATAAAGCGTACCAGCCCATTCCCTCTGCGACCGATGGTTTGCAGCATCTGTCTGATTTCCATTTTGGTCTCTTCGTCACCTTCCAGACTGTCGGCGTGCTTGGCAAGAAGTTCTGTAAGCGAAATGATGGGAGTAATGGAATTCATAATCTCATGCGTCAGTACACGAATTAGCTTTTGCCAGGCTTCCGTCTCACGGTTATCCAGGGCAGAATGGATATTCTTCATTCCGGCAATCAAAAGTTTCCTGCCTTGAATGATAAACTCCATACCGGAAAGAGCGAATTGCACAGTCTCTTCTTCCTGTTTGATTTGCCATACGGACAAATCGCCTGTTTTCAGTGTATGCAGCTTGGCCGGGAGATCGGGGTGAAAGTCGACCAGATCATTTACCGTATGCGGACAATCGATATGTATCAGGCGTTTGGCTGCATCATTGACCCATTCCATTTGCCCGTCGAGAGTATAAACAAGGATAGCCATGTCTATATGATTGGCAAGTGCCTGAAAATACTGCAATTTGCTTTCTTTCTTTTGCAGGTTGTTCCGGTAATGTTCAAGGGCATCCTGCATTTCAGTCAGCAGTTCTTCGGGAAGAGGCTGAGTGGCATTGGGATTGGAAGTGGGAGAGGAAAGAAATTCAGAGTAGCGCACAGACCAGATAAACTGGGCCATGGCACGGGCAGAACGTAAGATATACCTGTATATGGTATAAGCAACAAACGCCGTGAGGCAGAGCACCACGAACAGGCTAAAATAAAAGCCGTGCACAAACAACCAAGCTGAAACGAGGCAACATACCAATAATGCAATTGTGAGCCAAAGTGGCGTTCTTACCCAAGTTTGTCTTTTCATAATCCGAACTTTTCAATCCTTCTATAAAGTGAAGTCCTTGTGATTCCCAGCATTTCTGCCGCCAATGTGATGTTACCGCCACATATTCTCATAACCTCATTGATCGCATCCTTTTCCATCCGTTCCAGATTATACTTATCCTTTTCAGAAACTGTATTGGAAGATCGGGGGCTGCGTAACATGAAATCATCCGGAGCCAGCATGGTTCCTGTAGAGAGGATGACGGCACGTTCGATGGCATGCTCCAGTTCGCGCACATTGCCCGGCCAACGGTAAAGTTGCAGCGTCTTTCGTGCTTCTTTGGAAATTCCCCGAAGCTCTTTCTTATACTTCTTCCGATAGCGTTGGAGAAAGAAATCGGCCAACAGGAACAGGTCGTTTCCCCGTTCCCGCAAAGGCGGAATACGAATTTCAATCGTATTGATGCGGTACAGTAAATCCTGGCGGAATTGTCCGTCGTCGATGGCGCTGTATAAATCCGTATTCGTGGCGCAAATCAGCCTTACATCCACCGGATAGGAGGTGGTGGAACCTAACCGTGAACTCTTTCTTTGTTCAATGACCGAAAGTAACTTTGCTTGGAGTGGAAGGCTCAGATTTCCGATTTCATTCAAAAACAGCGTTCCGCCCGAAGCTACTTCCACACGTCCCGGCTTATTTTTGCGGGCATCGGTGAATGCTCCCTTTTCATATCCGAACAATTCACTTTCGAACAATGTATCGGGGATACTGCCTAAATCAATAGGTACATATATTTCGTTTTTGCGTAGCGACTGCTCGTACACATAACGGGCTATCAGGTCTTTACCTGTTCCGTTTTCACCTAGTAGTAACAGGTTCGCATCCGTATCGGAGAACTTCTTTATCGTTTGAAAGATGGCTTGCATGGCGGCAGATTCACCGATGACGCGCGTTGGCTCAGAGGGAAGGGTCAAAGCTTCCGTTTGTTCTTTCAAAGTCTCCTTCTGTTGTTTCAGGGTTTCTACTTCCGTCCGGCTGAAACTGAGTTGCAGTGCGGAGGAGACGGTGGCTATCAGTTTCTCGTTTTGCCAGGGTTTGGGAATAAAATCTGTGGCACCTTGTTTAATGGCTTGCACAGCCTTCTCCGTATCTGCATAGGCTGTTATAAAGATAACGACCGCTTTTGCATCCAGTTTCAGTATCTCTTCCAGCCAATGAAATCCTTCTTTGCCACTGACAGCATCCCGACGGAAATTCATGTCGAGCAAGATAACATCGAAACGACTACGTGAGATGATAGGTAACAGCTCTCTTGGATCATTTATAGCGGTTATGCTTTCTGCAATAGGGCGCAACAGCATTTTCAGGGTGAAGAGGATGTCTTCATTATCATCTACGATTAATATTTTACCTCGTTTCATTATAATTCGAAAGGATTGGTTTGACTTATTGGATTGGCACGCGTACCAATTGCAAAGATATAGAAAGTTTCCGAGATAGTAGTGTACGGAAGCGTGCATTCGGTGTACGATATCGTGCAATTTTGCATGGATAGTATTTGGGTAAATAATTGATAAACAAAAGAATGTAGTTCTGGTATAGTTCTTGCAAAAGTTCTGTATATATTCTGATTTAAACTAAAATTATGCAAAGCAATTTTTTCCTTTATCTAATATTAATATGTTTCTGTACAGCTTGTGGTTCCAAAAATCCTGGTATGAGCAAGGAAGAAGCTACAGAAGAACTCACTGAACAAACAACGGATGTGAGTACTGTTCCTCAAACGGTATCTGCATCCGGTAGCGAGTTCCTTGATGGCTATGTACCTCCTGCCGGCATTAAATTTCAATCGAAAATTCAGAAAGATGGGGCTGTTTCTCTAAACGTGTCGTCTGCGCTGAAGAATGTACATGCCATGAAAGTAAATGAACTGGGGAAAATGAGGCTCCACTTTACCGGAGTGGATGCAATGCTCATAGAAGGTATAGCATGTGATATCACTCCAATTCAAAACACATACTTGCTGACTACTGTACAAGGCTTGTTTTTATTGGATAATGATTTTAAGATTGTCAAACAATTGTTTAAGAACGATGTAGATTGTAGTCTGAAAGATGGGTATATCCACTTGGATACTCGGGAAATGGTTATTCAACCTTATTATGATGCTTCATTCAATCAGCTTCGTTGTAGTTATTTATCCAAAAAACACAAAAACGGGAATTATATCATTACTCTTCCTTTGAATGAAATAGTGGCTGCAACCGAACCGTGGACGCCGAATAAGATTACAAGTAAGCTCCCTATAGGACGAGTTTTTATGAATGCTTCTTTTTATAACGGCATTGAAGGAGGTTTTATCAAATCCGTACCTTTCTCCAGTCATTTTTATACGCATGGTGTGGAAGGGGATACGCTGTGCAGTTTTGTTCCGGAGGAGGAGGGCTATACTCCAACAGGCACATATCGGACAGGTGAAACAAATCATACGTATGTCTATCGAAATAAGACGTATGTACGCATGGCATACGACAATACGGTTTATTTTCTGGAGAATGCTTCTACATTGAAAGCTGCCTATCATTTGGATTTCGGTGTATTACGGCGTCCTCAGGGAAAGAAGGTAATCGGTTCTTCCAATCTGGACAATGACTTCTTTATAGTGAGTTGGCTGGAAACGGATCATTATTTATTTATTCGTATGTCCAAAGGATATGACTCTCCCAATGCGCGTAAAGCCAGGTCGGTATCTCTTTACTCTCTTATATATAATAAAACGACTAAGGAATTCTTTTCCCTGCCATCGGTAGGAGCTAACAAAGAACCTGACTTTCCGGTTATAGATGCAGGAAACGGACAGGAAATTTCTTGTTTTCCAAAACTGGTTGCCGGGAATACCTTTATTAGCTATGTCAACGGAAAATGGATTAAAGAAAATAAACCGGAGCTTCTTGAGAGTAAAGAGGTATCGGACAATGAACTGGTATTGATAACTATAGAATGATGAACAAATGCACGAACTAATTTATTATCAGATGATAAAGCACTATATAAAAGTAGCACTCCGGTTGATAAAGCGGAGTTTTCTGTTCTCCTCCATTAATATGCTGGGATTCGTGTTCGGTATGACGGCCGCTTTTCTCATATACCTGTGGGTGGTGAATGAACTGACGTATGATGATTGTTTTCCGAGTGCTGACCGCATTTATCGGGCGATAGAAGTAAACCGGGAAGCAAGCGGAGAGATAAAGGAATCTCCGGGAACAGCCCGTTCGCTCGTAAGAGTTTTCAAAACAGATTTTCCACAGGTTGAAGATGCCACCTCTATTCTTTATCGGGGAGACATGACATTGGAGACGGAAACAAGACACAAAATCAGTGGTAATGCTGTTCATGTAGATTCTACTTTCTTTAGTATTTTCCCTTTTCAGATAGTGGAAGGTAATCCGGAACGCATAAATGACAACATTGATAACATTATTTTGGAAGAATCAATGGCCCGCAAGCTTTTCGGGATGGCTTCAGCTATAGGGCAAAAGGTAACCAGGAGTGGGGCGGGTTTTAAAGATACCTATAATATCGTTGCAGTAGTGAAGATTCCATCGAAAAGCCATATCCGTTTTGATGTGGCTCTTCCAATGGAGGGATATGGTCTTTATATTATGAATTTAGACTGGGATAAAAGTCGGAGAGAGGTGCATGTGTATGTAAAGATGAAACCCGGTGACGATGGAAAGCTATATCGCCGGGAACAAAAAACAATGAGTCGTGCTCTCAGTAAATTTAGTGATAAACGTGCACTGTTGCGCTTTCAATCGGTGCGGGATATTCATTTACGCACTACCTTTCCTGATATATATATAAAGAATCACGGGAGTGTTGCCACTATCTACTTATTTGTGGTATTAGCCATTTTAGTGATCTTTATGGGTGCATTTAATTTTATGACACTCTCTACTGCACGGGCATCACTCCGTTATAAAGAAATAGGCGTACGTAAAGTGACGGGAGCTAAAAGGAAAACTTTGGTTACACAATTCCTTTCGGAAAGTCTGGTTCAGTCGTTCATATCTTTAGTACTTGCTTTAGCGTTGACAGAACTTATGCTGCCTCTGTTTAATCAGGTCATGGGAACAGATTTAACATTGAGTCTGAATTGGAATGTAATTTTCTATATTTTATTTGGTATTTTGGGGGTAGGTTGTTTGGCTGGTTCTTATCCGGCATTTTATCTTTCTTCCGTCAATCCGTTGCTTGCCTTCAAAGGCGGACGGAAAACAGGTAAGAAAGGGGGATTGATCAAAAGCTTGGTTTGTATACAGTTTCTTATTGCTTTGTTGTTGATGCTCATGACTTCCATTGTCTTAAAACAACTGTATTTTATGAAGAATAAGGATTTGGGACTTGATAAGGAAAATATCGTATCCATTTATACCAATTTGTGGTACGATGTAGCCGATTTTAAACAGGACTTATTGAGAAACCCGGCAATCAAAAGTATTTCGATGGGTTCTCCTATTGAAAGTTTTGGAGAAGAGAATCAGGAAACAAAAGATGGAGAATCAATTTCCTGGACGGATATAGATGGGAAAATAGATTCATTGAGAATGGTAGAAATATGGGCAGATGGCAATTTTGTGGAGACTTTCGGATTGCAGTTGCTGAAGGGTGAACTGATGAACTCAGACTTTGAAGATTATTGGTTGCAAGGCGATGAAACCAATCCGGTTGAACGAACGGTTGTTATAAATGAAACAGCTTGGAAAGCGATGAAAGTGGCAAACCCGATAGGCATGGAGATCTCTCGTGAAGAATCTGGTTGGGTTAGCAAATATCGCATTGTAGGTATGGTAAAGGACTTCAATTTTCAGTCATTGCGTGAGAAAATGAAACCGGCTTTCATTTACTACAGTCCTGAGACATTAGTTTTTATGTATATCAAAATAGCCCCGGAACACAAGCCAGAAACGTTGAAATATATTCAGGCTAAATTTGAAGAATGGGCAGTGCGTGATGATCTGTTCGTGAAGGAATTTAATTATCAATTCTTTTCTGATGCTTTGAATAAGAATTATGCTAAAGAACAGCAACAAAGCCGGATGTTGTTATTCTTCACTATCATTGCCATTGTCATAGCTATGCTGGGTGTATTTGGACTGGTGACTCTCTCTACGGAGCAGCGAACGAAAGAAATCGGTGTCCGTAAAGTGAACGGTGCCCATTCCGACCGGATCGTAAAGATGTTCTGTATGGAATATCTGAAATGGGTGGGAATTGCTTTTGTTGTGGCATCTCCAACTGGATATTACCTTATGTACCGTTGGCTGGGCGAATTTGCTTATCAGACTGTCATAAGCTGGTGGTTGTTCATACTGGCAGGAGCAGTCATAGCAGGGATTACTTTGCTTACGGTCATCGGGCAAACTTGGCGGAAGGCTTCGCAAAATCCGGTAGTTTCCTTGAGATATGAATAAATAAATGTTTAAGATAATAACAATACAATATACGATTATGATTAAGACAGTTAACCTCACCAAAATATTTCGTACGGAAAGCGTACAGACTACTGCATTGAATGAAGTAAGTTTAGAAATCAATCAGGGAGAGTTTGTTGCCATTATGGGACCTTCCGGTTGTGGAAAATCAACCTTGCTGAATATGATTGGTTTGCTCGATAACCCTACTTCCGGTGAACTCTGGTTTCTCGACCAGGAAGTTTCCCGCTACTCCGAGAATGCCCGTACGGACCTGCGCAATGGAAACCTCGGTTTTGTATTTCAGAGTTTCAACCTGATAGATGAACTCACAGTGTTCGAGAATGTAGAACTTCCTTTGCTCTATGCCGGAGTCTCTGCCCGCGAACGTGTGAGGCGCGTTAATGAGGCTTTGGAACGTATGCAGATAGCCCACCGCACGGAGCACTATCCGCAACAACTCTCCGGTGGCCAGCAGCAGCGTGTGGCCATTGCCCGCGCCATTGTTACCAATCCCCGCATTATCCTTGCCGATGAGCCTACGGGAAATCTGGACTCTACCAATGGCCGCGAAGTGATGAACCTTCTGAAAGAACTGAACCGGGAGGGGGCAACAGTAGTCATGGTTACCCACTCCGAAGAGAATGCCCGGGAAGCCGGACGAATCATAAGAATGATGGACGGATATATTCTGACCGAAAGCAGGAGCGCGAGATAAGGGAATCATATGCTTTGCAACACTTATTAAGAAAAAGGGCTTTTCCGGTAATGTAAATACAGGAAAAAGTCCTTTCTTTGTTTCTATAATTTACAATTAATGCGAATCACTCTGTTTTAGCTATGGCACATTCTGCAAGATTATTATTGTTCCTGATTGGTATCTGTAGCATGTCTTCTATGTATGCACAAAAGCGTAATCTATTGATTTATAAAGATACGGTTACCGGGAAGGATACCCTTATTCATAGTATCTCATTTTTCACAGAATCTCCTAAGAATAAGCAATATTTCATATCGATAGAAAAAGGCGGAGTAAAAGTGAAGACTTATGCTGCCGGAGATATACTATTGTATCGGGAAGGAGGCACCTCTTTTCTTTCAAAGACTATTATCGTAGATGGTGAAAAAAGGCAGGCTTTGTTACCACGCATTTATTGGAAAGAGCCTGTGAATATGTATTCTTTCATAACGGATAAAGGAAAAACAGAATACTATTTTCAGGAAGGTACAGATAATAATGAACCTCTGAAACCCATGAAAGATGATCCGCAAACAGGTTATGTAAATCCTTTGAAAACATATCTGGAACAGTTTCCGATAGCTCAGGAGAATGAAGACGTGAAAGCATATATCCATTCTATGAAACCTACGGCGAACTCTTTCAGAAGCCGGTATAAGGTTTGCCTGACGGGCAATGCGAATTATATCCCACGTGTCCGTTGGGGAGTGCTGGCAGGAGCGGGTATCGCCAAATTATCTTTTGAAACTTATGATTTTAAGTCCCAATTGCAAGGCTTTGTTGGGATATTTGCCGATATACCTCTGATTGATGGATTTTCTTTTCATCCGGAACTGACCTATCGTAAGTATGCTTTTAGTAAATTAGAGGAAACCATACAGAAGTTGAGTGCTGTTTGTAACAGGCAGGATTTCGTTTTGCCGTTAATGTTGCGCTATACTTTCCTGTCGCAGAAAGGAAAAGTGTTACCCTATATACAATTGGGCGCAGAATTGGAATATGCTTTAAAGAATGAGTCAGCCAGTCAATATATGACTACCGATTCGGAGGGTTTCAATGTATGGACTGAGAGCGGAACCATAAAACATGATAAGTTCGGGGTTGCCTATACTGGCGGTATTGGCGTCGAGTGGAAAATCCTCTCTAATCACTCTTTGTTTTTGGACTTGCGTTATAATAGAGAGACGACAAAGGAACATCTGACAGGTTACTATGCTGTTCTTTCTTTTAATCTTTAAAAACAGTCGGTTATGAAAACAAATCATTTTATAGTTTCCTTCTTCCTTTGGATAAGTTGTGCATTACTTTTTGTCTGTTCTTGTGGAGATGCGGAACTGGCCCTTTTTGATGCAGCCAAAGTGAAAATAAAGGCTGAGTGGAAAGATTACTCGTTTCATTTTTCAGCAGATGTCGAGAGCTCAGGCAATCTAAAGATAGAGGAACGAGGATTTGTGCAGGTTATTCCGGCCCACTATGAAGATATGGGTTCGTGTCCGGAGCAAACAGAAACTTTGATAATTCCATTAACCGGAGATTTTTCCTACCAGACAGAGAAAGATAATTTGATGAATGGTCTAGAATGTCGGGTTTATGCATATGTAAAGACTAATTTTGGTAACTTCCGCAGTGAAATGGCAGTGTTGAAAATACCCAACCAATCGCAACCGCAGATAACTTCGGTACATCATGTCCCTTTACCCGAAGGTCCCTATTGGGGAGGTGGCACTGTCTATATTGATGGCACCGGCTTCTCCAATATAAAGAAACGGATTGTGGTCTCTATAAAAACAGTGGGAGATTTATGGAATCCACCACAGAGTATTTATCTGGATGTTCAAGAAGTATCATTTACGCGGATTGTTGCTACCTATCCTTCCAATAAATGGAACCTGGTGGGAGATTTTCCGTTGACTGTATTTGTGGGTAATTATGAAAATAAGGCTGTTGGTACATTCAAAGTAGAAGGGGTAATATTAGAAAACATATCACCTTCTGTGCTTCGGTATGGAGAAAAGGCAATGATACAAATGTCAGGATTCTCTCCGGACAATGACTTTCAACTTGCAACGTATGCCCCCGGAGATTATAAAATAGTGTCTACTTCCGAGCAAGGGGTGGAATTGCAAGTATTTCCTAATCATTATGATTCCAATAGCGATAGGGAATATCAATTATTCTATTATGATAAGAATACGAATATGTATTCTACACGCCTGTCATTCCATGTGCCTGCGTCTAAGTGGGTGGAAAGGAATTCTTTTGAGATGCTAAGTCCTAATGCCGGGCAATATAATTGCTTCTATCAAGGTAAAGGCTATTTTTATGATACTGACAATTTTTTTAATTCGGATAACAATAAACTGAAAGTATATGACCTGGAAACATTTTCATGGGAATATTATCCGTTAATGGACAACGAACACAATTATGGCACTAATGAATATGCCAACTTATTTGCTCATGAGGGGTATATTTATCTTTCAATCAAGCGTCGGAGGTATAATGAAGAAACAGGTACTGTTCTCTCTTGGCAGTGTTTCTATCGCTTCAATGTCAATACCCATCAGTGGGAACAGTTGAAGAACATTGCCGACAATGCTGAAGATTGTATGAATATAGATGCTGTATGGTTTGATGGACAGCAGCTATATATGCATTCTGATAAGCCCTTTTTGTGGAAATATAACCCTACGACAGATAGCTGGCAAAAAACTACCATACATTTCCCTGCCGACTTCATATTTGCAGGTGAACACAACAGCTATATCTACTATCAAACAGAGGATACGCATATTTACCGCTTTAAGAAAGAGCAACCGGAAAAGGTTGAATATTTTGGTACGCTGGAACTTCCTGTTTCTAAAGAAGCGGCAGTCTGCGGGAACTATATTTACTATAGACATAAGATAGGGGTATTCCGCATACCGCTATCGCAACCAATAGGAGGAGAGATGCTTGAGGTCGAATCATTAGGTGCCATGGATGCATTCTATTATTGTCATGGTACATTCTTCTCTCACAATGGGGATATCAATTATCTTCTGGCTACCCGGCCTATTGCTATGGGATGGGGAGACTGTTATTTATATGAATATTCCAATTGAGACTTATATGAATGCTCAGCATGGCATGTCCTTTCCTTTTTTAATTCTTGCTATCTGCGCTCTTTTTCGTACTTTTGCAGTTTAATGAAAAGAAGTAGTTATTAAAACAAATATTCTGTATGAAATCAGACATTGAAATAGCCCGCAGCATTGAGCTGAAAAAGATTAAGCAGGTAGCCGAAAGTGTAGGTATTCCTCGTGAAGAAGTAGAAAACTACGGACGATACATTGCCAAAATTCCTACGCACCTGATTGATGAAGAAAAGGTGAAAAAGAGTAACCTGATACTGGTTACTGCCATCACCGCCACTAAAGCCGGTATAGGTAAAACAACAGTTTCCATCGGTCTGACATTAGGACTGAATAAGATTGGAAAGAAAGCGATTGTAGCTTTGCGCGAACCTTCATTGGGGCCTTGTTTCGGAATGAAAGGTGGTGCAGCAGGTGGCGGTTATGCCCAGGTGCTCCCCATGGAGAAAATAAATCTACATTTTACAGGAGACTTCCATGCCATCACATCAGCGCATAACATGATATCTGCATTGCTCGACAATTATCTGTATCAACATCAGGCGGATGGTTTCGGACTGAAAGAAATCATCTGGAGACGTGTACTCGATGTGAACGACCGCTCTTTGCGTAGCATTGTCACAGGTTTAGGTCCCAATACGAATGGTGTTACTGAGGAATCCGGCTTTGACATCACTCCGGCATCCGAAATCATGGCAATTCTTTGTCTGGCAACAGACGTAGATGACCTGAAACGACGGATTGAGAACATAATTCTTGGCTTTCGTTTTGATGGTTGCCCGTTCACTGTGAAAGAGTTGGGTGTGGCAGGTGCTATCACTGTTTTACTGAAAGATGCTATAAATCCGAACTTGGTTCAAACTACCGAAGGCTCGGCTGCATTTGTTCATGGCGGTCCATTCGCAAACATTGCCCATGGCTGCAATTCTATTCTTGCTACAAAAATGGCAATGACATTCGGAGACTATGTAGTGACGGAGGCCGGCTTCGGCGCTGATCTTGGTGCAGAGAAATTCTACAATATTAAATGCCGCAAGAGTGCTTTGCAACCGAAATTGACGGTGATAGTCGCCACTGCCCAGGGACTGAAAATGCATGGTGGTGTTAGTCTTGACCGCATCAAGGAACCTAATATGGAAGGACTGCAACAAGGTTTCGGAAATCTCGATAAACATATACGCAATCTGCGTTCATTTGGCCAGACAGTTATTGTTGCTTTCAATCGTTTTGCAAGTGATACGGATGAGGAGGTGGAAGCTATCCGCCATCATTGTGAAGAGAAATTAGGAGTGGGGTTTGCTGTCAATAATGCTTTTGCAGATGGAGGAGAGGGAGCGATGGAGCTTGCCAATCTGGTTGTTGACACTCTTGAAAATAAACCTTCCGAACCATTGAACTTTAGCTATAATGAAGATGACAGTGTAGAACAAAAAATAGAAAAGATAGCTTGCAATCTTTATGGAGCCAGTGTGGTGACTTACAGTATTCATTCGCGTAAAATCATTAAACTGATTGAAAAAATGGGTATCAGTCATTATCCGGTTTGCATTGCTAAAACGCAATATTCTTTTTCTGCCGATCCCAAGATATATGGTGCAGTGAATAACTTTGAGTTTCACATTAAGGACATCGTAATTAATAATGGCGCTGAAATGATTGTTGCCATTGCCGGAGAAATTCTTCGTATGCCGGGACTTCCCAAAGAACCACAGGCAATGCATATTGATATTGTGGATGGAAATATAGAAGGATTGAGCTAAGCCCACAATATATAAAAAAATAATCCGTAGCCTTGTAAAGCTACGGATTATTAATAATTACTGAAATAAATTATACTATTAATATGCGAAAAGCGGATACTTTTCCATTGTCTTATTCACACGTGCGCGAATTTCAGCAATAACCGCTTCATTATCTACATTAGAAAGAACTGTTTCAATCATTTCTGCAATTTCCAGCATCAAATCTTCCTTAGCACCACGAGTTGTGATGGCAGGAGTACCTAAACGAATACCAGAAGTCTGGAATGCAGAACGACTATCAAACGGAACCATATTCTTATTCACAGTGATATCCGCAGATACTAATGCTTTCTCAGCTACCTTACCGGTAAGATCAGGATATTTGCTACGAAGGTCAACCAGCATAGAGTGATTATCTGTACCGCCTGAAACGATAGTAAAACCACGATCAATCAATGCTTGTGCCAATACAGCAGCATTTTTCTTTACCTGAGCAGCATATTCTTTAAATTCCGGTTGCATGATTTCACCGAAAGCAACAGCTTTAGATGCAATAACATGCTCCAACGGACCTCCCTGTATACCGGGGAATACGGCTGAGTCTATCAATTGTGACATCATCTTGATTTCACCCTTCGGAGTAGTCTTGCCCCATGGGTTAGGGAAATCTTTACCTATCAGGATAATACCTCCACGAGGACCACGCAGAGTCTTATGTGTGGTAGAAGTAACAATATGGGCATACTTCACAGGGTTTTCCAGTAATCCGGCAGCTATCAATCCGGCAGGGTGAGCCATATCAATCATCAGGATAGCACCTACTTTGTCTGCAATTTCACGCATACGTTTGTAGTCCCATTCGCGGGAATATGCCGAACCACCACCGATAATCATTTTTGGTTTTTCGCGCAAAGCAACCTCTTCCATCTGATCGTAGTCTACGCGACCGGTTTCTTTATTCAGATTATATTCACAAGGAGTATATATGATACCCGAAGTGTTTACCAAGGAACCATGTGAGAGGTGACCGCCGTGAGCCAGGTTTAATCCCATGAATTTGTCACCCGGGTTCAAAACGGCGAGAAATACAGCAGCATTAGCCTGTGCACCCGAGTGAGGTTGTACATTAGCCCATTCTGCACCGAAAATTTCCTTTATGCGGTCAATAGCAATTTGTTCGCTCTGGTCTACCACCTCACAGCCTCCGTAGTAACGTTTGCCGGGATAGCCTTCTGCGTACTTGTTGGTAAGACAGGAACCCATTGCCTGCATAACTTGGTCACTTACAAAATTCTCTGATGCAATCAGTTCAATACCTTTGAGCTGACGTTGATGTTCTTTTTCGATGATATCGAAAATTAAATCGTCTCTTTTCATTTTGCTTACTTAGATAAGTTTGATAAATCTGTGTTCTCTTATTAAGCGCACAAATTTACGGTAAAAAAACGAATAAATTGACAGAAAAGGCAGAAATTTACTTTCTAAAAGAAAACTCCGAGAGAAAAGCTAAGTACATTATCCCGGCGATGGAAGCGTATTTCATCGACAGGAGGAATTTCGCCGTTCGTACCATCATCATAAGTAACCTTTCGGGAAATGTTATGCAATCCTATATCATAACGGAAATCGAAGAAAACGCGGGAAATAGTGACTGCTACTCCGAGAGTAAAACTAAGATTCAACGGACGTAGTTTTTCACTGATTTCCTGTTGGTCGAAATTCTCGAAAGTGACTTCACTTTTTTTATTCCAGATATAACGGAACTTAGGACCACCAAACACAGCCAGACTGTAAGGCCCCTCTTTGATAACATTATATCCATAGATAACGGGAACATCAATGCTATGAATGGACGAAGTAATAGATGCCATTTCCAAAGGAGCATCGTCTTCAGCCGGCTTCTCGAAAGTGATGTTGCAACGGTTGATATTGTAAGATATCTCCGGCTGCAAGAAATGGCGTTCAAAATTGATACGCATGAAGATGGAAGCAAAATAACCTATCTTATAGTTATTCTGCACTTCATCTATAGTGATACCATTCAGTGTGAGATTGGATACAAGGAAGAGGGAAGAGGTGAACCCGCCTTTAATTCCGAAATTCACCGGGCGATCATGGTGGTGCTTCTTTAAGGGTTCTTCGACTGCTGTACCGGGCACAAGGGGAGATTGTCCCCACAAGGTGGCGGGGAGAAATAAAAGGCACAGCATAAAGATTTTCAAAACTCTGTTCATCATTTATCGCTAACCGTTAATCATTCATTTTATTTCTTCTTTTCGACCGACCAGCCAAATTTGCCAATCTTTTCGCCCAATTCGTAATATCCTCCGTGTACATAAACCAACGGATTAGCTTCTGCCAATTCCAGTTTTCCCGTTTCCGGATTCAAGTTACGGTCGTCAGCACGTACATTTACTACGTCGGCTATAAACATGGCATGCGAACCGAGCGACATGATTTCCTTCACGCGGCATTCTATGCACAAGGGAGATTCCTCAATAAACGGAGCACTGACTACAGTACTTTTTCCCGGTGTCAGGTGCATCTCTTCAAACTTATTATAATCTTTGCCCGAGCGTACGCCACACCAGTCGGTAGCACGTGCCATATCCTTGGTGGTGAGGTTGATGACAAACTCCATATTCCGTTTCAGAATATCATAGGAGTGACGTTCGGGACGTACAGATATATAACACATGGGCGGGTTCGTACAAATCGTTCCCGTCCATGCAATTGTTAGTATGTTATATTCCTCCGGTGTATTCCCGCAACTCACCAATACGGCAGGGAGCGGATAAATCATTGTTCCGGGCTTCCAATCTTGCTTCATGTCATGGGTTTTAGTTACAAACTACAAGTACCTTTCGGTGTATCGGCATAAACTATACATTTTCTTCAAAATCATTGCACAGCCACCTGTAGCTTGTAGCTTTGTAGCTCGTAACTTTTATATTATCTCAATATCTTCTCTTCTCTGTTCTTTTTCGCAATAGTGGCATCTTATTACGCAATTCTCCTTGTCCACTACGTGGAATAACGTCGGCATAGGTTCATTGTTCGTTATGCACTTTGGATTGGCACATTTTACAATACCGTGGAGTTCTTCGGGCAGATTTACTTCACGCTTTTCCACCACTTCATAATCGCGGATGATATTCAGTTTCACATTCGGTGCCACCACAGCTATACGGTTAATTTCATCATCGCAAAAGAACTTGTCGGCAATTTTGATGATACCTTTGGTGCCTAGCTTTTTGCTTTTCAGATTGAACCCAATAGTGATATTATTACTCATGTGTTCAAGACCCAGCAAAGAGACTACAGTGAATAAATTCTCAGAGGGGATATGGTCGATGACAGTGCCATTTTCTAAAGCGGCTACCTGTAATTCTTGTTTCTTTTCGCTCATAGTTTTCTGATGTAACTTCAATTGTAATATTATTCATTCTTTCACATCATCCAGAGTAATGCCTAACACATCGCAAAGAATGGCTTCACGGGCATACAGGCCATTTTGTGCCTGTTGGAAATAATAAGCCTTCGGACTATCGTCTACATCATAGGCTATTTCGTTGACGCGAGGCAGGGGGTGCAGAATGCGCAAATTGGGGCGGGTATGTTCCAACATCTTTTTGCGCAGAATATATACATTTTTCACCCGTTCGTACTCCATGAGGTCGGTAAAGCGTTCACGCTGTACACGAGTCATGTAAAGAATATCGGCATCAGCTATTATTTCTTCGGTAAAGTCCGTGTGCTCCACGTATTTAATGCTATGATTGCGGCAATAGATTTTATATTCTTCGGGCATTTTCAGTTCGTCGGGAGCAATGAAATGGAAAGTGGGGTTAAAGTGGCGCATCGCCATCAGCAACGAATGCACTGTACGACCGTATTTGAGGTCGCCAACGAGGAAAATATTCAGATTTTCCAGCGTACCTTGGGTCTTGTAGATGGAGTAGAGGTCGAGCATCGTTTGTGAAGGATGTTGATTAGCTCCGTCTCCGGCATTGACGATGGGAATGTTGGTAACTTCACTGGCATAGCGGGCAGCACCTTCCAAATGATGCCGCATCACGATGATATCGGCATAATTACTCACCATTTTGATGGTGTCTTTCAAGGTTTCTCCTTTTGAAGAACTCGTGGCTTTAGGGTCGCTGAATCCAATTACACGGGCACCTAAGCGATTGGCTGCAGTCTCGAAACTGAGTCTTGTGCGGGTGGATGGCTCGAAAAAAAGGGTGGCAACTACTTTCCCTTCCAGTAAAGTGCGGTTGGGATGGGCTTCAAATTGTTTTGCCATCTCAATCATGTAGAGGATTTTTTCCTTGCTATGTTCGGCGATGGTGACTAAACTTCTGTTTTCCATATCGTTCGTTATTTTGTTTCTTTTCGAGAGTGTAAAGGTAGATAAAATATGCGGAGTACGAAAAAACACAGGAGAAAATTTAGAAGAAAATTTTGCCCTATGGCTGATAAGCTTCGTCTCATGAGATGAAGTTTATCAGCTTGCGAGACGATGCCGGAATATAATTTTTCATCATCATCAGCAGCAGCAGCTTTTTTTCTTTTTATGATGATGATGTTATATAAAGAATATATAAGAAAGAAAAAGCGTACTTTATTTTAGCTGTTTTTTGGGGAAATAAGCACTTTACGCTTTTTATTCCTAAGCAAAAAATGACGTTTTTTGGCGAAAAATGCATTAAAAACGGCCGATTCCTGCATGAAAAAGTGCTAAATCGTATCTGTTTTAATAGAATAAAGTGTGGCATTCCGGACGATAGGCTGTGGCATTTTAAGAGTTTTTCTATTGAAATTATAAGTGTGTTCCAATATAATTCCGTACCTTTGCCCTATTATTTTTACAGGTTAATCTATTTAGTGAATTTACAGTATTAAGCATGATAAAGAACATCATAAAAATCCTCTGGATATTCTTAGCCGTCGTTGTATTGGCTTGTGCCACTGTTTTCTTCTCCATTGCAAAAGGTTGGATTGGCTATATGCCTCCTGTTGAAGACTTGGAAAACCCTAATTATAAGTTTGCTACACAAGTCTTCTCTGAAGATGGAAAAGTGCTTGGCACTTATTCGTTTAGCAAAGAGAACCGTGTTTATGTGGGTTATAACGACCTGTCTCCCAATATTATCAATGCATTGATTGCAACAGAGGATGTGCGTTTTGCCGAACATTCCGGAATTGATGCCATCGCTTTATTTCGTGCCATCGTAAAACGCGGTCTGCTGTTCCAGAAAAATGCAGGTGGCGGTAGTACCATTACTCAACAATTGTCCAAGCAGCTTTATTCGCCCAGTGCGGATAATGTGATGGAACGTTTATTCCAGAAACCCATAGAATGGGTGATTGCTGTGAAATTGGAGCGTTATTATACCAAAGAAGAGATACTCACCATGTATCTTAATAAATTTGACTTTTTGAATAATGCGGTAGGTATAAAGACAGCAGCTAATACTTATTTTGGATGTGACCCGAAAGATTTAAAAATGGAAGAAGCTGCCACATTGGTTGGTATGTGTAAAAATCCATCTTATTTTAATCCGGTGCGTTTCAAGGAACGTTCACGAGGACGTCGCAATGTGGTACTCGACCAAATGCGTAAAGCCGGATATATCACTGTCGAAGAGTGCGATTCTCTGCAAGCACTCCCTCTTACTTTGAAGTATACTCGCGTAGACCATAAAGAAGGTTTAGCTACCTATTTCCGCGAATATTTGCGTAGTGTGTTGAATGCCAAGAAGCCTGTGCGTAGTGAATATCGTGGTTGGCAGATGCAGAAATATTATGAGGATTCTCTCGATTGGGAGAATAATCCTTTGTTTGGCTGGTGTGAAAAGAATACGAAGAAGGACGGTTCAAAATATAACCTTTATACAGACGGTCTGAAAATTTATACTACTATTGATTCCCGTATGCAACAATATGCAGAAGAATCGGTAGAAGAACATCTGAAAGAATTGCAAGGATACTTCTTCAAAGAGAAAAAAGGACGCAAAAAAGCACCTTATAGTAACAGGATTACTCAGGAACAGGTAGATGAAATTCTGACTCGTACAATGAAACAATCTGACCGTTACCGCATCATGAAAAAAGCCGGAGCATCGGATGCAGAAATAGAGAAGGCTTTCAATACGCCCGAAGAAATGTCCGTATTTACATGGGATGGAGAGAAAGATACGATTATGACTCCGATGGATTCTATCCGCTACTACAAACACTTCCTTCGTGCTGGTTTCATGTCAATGAATCCGCATAACGGACATGTGAAAGCATATGTGGGCGGTCCCAATTATAACTATTTCCAGTATGACATGGCAATGGTGGGCCGTCGGCAGGTTGGTTCTACTATAAAACCTTATGTTTATACGTTGGCTATGGAAAGCGGTTTTTCCCCTTGTGACGAAGCCCGCCACGTGGAATATACTTTAATTGATGAAAATGGTAAGCCATGGACACCTCGTAATGCCAACACCAAACGTTATGGAGAAATGGTAACCATCAAGTGGGGACTGGCTAATTCCGATAACTGGATTACAGCTTATCTGATGAGCAAACTCAATCCGTATTCCTTAAAACGCCTGATAGAAAGTTTTGGTGTGCGTAATCGTGAAATTGTACCGTCGGTATCCCTCTGTCTCGGCCCTTGCGAAATTTCAGTTGGAGAGATGGTAAGTGCCTATACGGCATTTCCGAATAAAGGTATCCGTGTAGCTCCTTTGTTTGTAACACGTATTGAAGACAATGAAGGTAATGTTCTGGCTACTTTCTCGCCGGAGATGGAAGAGGTAATCGGCGTTTCCAGCGCTTATAAAATGTTGATTATGCTTCGTGCCGTAGTCAATGAAGGCACAGGTGGCCGCGTTCGTCGTTTGGGTGTGAAGGCTGATATGGGCGGTAAGACCGGAACAACGAACTACAATGCGGACGGTTGGTTTATGGGCTTTACTCCTTCGTTAGTATCCGGATGCTGGGTAGGTGGAGAAGAACGAGACATTCACTTTGATACCATGCTTCATGGACAGGGCGCTTCGATGGCATTGCCTATCTGGGCTAAATATATGGTGAAAGTTTTTGCCGACAAGACTTTGGGGTACGATGAAAATGAACAGTTTCAACTTCCTGAAGGATTCGATCCCTGTAAAGACAATGCCGAAATAGATTTAGATTCGACATCTGAAAGTGGCTTGGATGAATTATTTAATTAATTCTTAATTTCCCCGTGGTTTACACAATTAGTATCGGCAGCAATGAGCGTCGAAAAGAAAACCTTTCATTGGCGCGGAAGCGTTTGAAAGAACTGTTTCCCGGCATCTGCTTCTCTACGGAAGAAGAAACGAAACCACTTTACTTTCGCCGCACCTCTTTATTTTCCAATCAAGTGGCACGTTTCATTTCCGATAATAATGCGATGGAAGTAACTTCTCATTTGAAGGCTATTGAAAAGGAGGCGGGGCGAATACCTGAAGAAAAAAAACAGGAAATAGTTCGGCTTGATATTGATTTGCTGTCATGTGACGATACAGTCTATAAACCGGAAGATTTGAAACGGGATTACATCTGCCGGGGATTGAAAGAGCTGAAAAAGTGATAAGTCATAAAGGTCGCGTAATTAAATAGTAAAATATCAAATAGAAAATCAAGATATGTTGAAGTTTTTAGGAATTATTCCTGCCCGTTATGCATCTACACGTTTTCCTGCAAAGCCGTTGGCGATATTGGGTGGAAAAACTGTGATACAGCGGGTATATGAACAAGTGGCAGGCATTCTGGATGATGCCTATGTGGCTACAGATGATGAAAGGATAGAAGCGGCAGTAAAGGCCTTTGGCGGTAAAGTGGTGATGACTTCTGTAAATCATAAGAGCGGCACGGACCGTTGCTACGAAGCATATACCAAGATTGGAGGAAACTTCGATGTCGTAGTCAATATACAGGGAGACGAGCCTTTTATACAACCTTCACAACTGGAGACGGTAAAGGCTTGCTTTGATGATCTTACAACTCAGATAGCTACATTGGTAAAACCTTTCACACCTGATAACGGATTTGAGGCATTGGAGAATATTAATTCACCCAAAGTGGTATTGAATAAAAATATGAATGCGCTTTATTTCAGCCGCTCCATCATTCCTTATCAGCGTAATGCTGAAAAGCAGGATTGGCTGAAAAATCATACTTATTATAAACATATAGGTCTGTATGCTTACCGTGCCGAAGTATTGAAAGAAATCACTTCTCTGCCGCAATCTTCCCTTGAATTGGCAGAATCTTTGGAACAACTTCGTTGGCTGGAGAATGGATATACCATCAAAGTCGGTATTACTGAGGTCGAAACAATAGGTATTGATACTCCGCAGGATCTGGAGAAAGCAGAAGAATTTTTGAAAACATGTTAGACAGAAGCATTCAACCTATTATCCGCGAACCTGAACAATTGGAAGTGCCATCACCTGAACGGCGGGTGATGCCGAATGGTGTACCTTTATATATACTCAATGCCGGAGATAATGAGGTAGTACGCATTGATTTGTTGATGGAAGGCGGACGATGGCAACAAACCCAACGCCTGCAAGCTTTGTTCACCAACCGAATGTTGCGTGAAGGGACTCGCCGCTATTCCGCTGCAGCGATTGCCGAGAAGCTGGACTATTATGGTGCATGGTTGGAGCTTTCAAGCTCGTCCGAGTATGCTTATGCCACTCTCTATTCTTTGAATAAATACCTGCCTGAAACTTTAGATATTTTCGAGTCTATTATAAAAGAACCACTTTTTCCTGAGAAAGAGTTAGGAGTAATTGTTGATAATAACATTCAGCAGTTTCAGGTAAATAGTTCGAAGGTTGATTTTCTGGCTCATCGGGCTCTGGTAAACGCAGTGTACGGTGATAAACATCCTTGTGGACAATTGGTGCAGGAAGAAGATTATCATTTAATCAATCCCTCTGTTCTGCAATCCTTTTATGACAGTTATTATCATTCGGAAAATTGCAGCATTTATCTTTCGGGAAAGGTCAGTGAAGATGCTATCCGCCGTATAGAAGTTCTTTTTGGAAGTGAACCTTTTGGAAAAGGTTTCTTAAAACCGGAAAAAAACTTTTATATTCCGGTAACGTCTCCCGGGAAACGCTTTTTTACCGAGCGTACCGATGCGATGCAGAGCGCCGTTCGTATGGGGATGATTTCTTTGGATCGCCGTCATCCCGATTATTTGAAAATGCGTGTCCTGGTAACTTTGCTGGGTGGATATTTCGGCAGTCGTTTAATGTCCAATATCCGTGAAGAAAAAGGCTATACATATGGTATTTCTGCTGGTATCATGCCTTATCCAGACAGTGGATTGTTTGTTATCAACACCGAAACAGCCAATGAATTTGTAGAACCACTTATCAAAGAAGTTTACCGCGAAATAGATTGTTTACAAAATGACCTTGTATCTGATAAAGAGCTTGCTATGGTACGGAATTATATGCTGGGAGACATGTGTCGCAGCTATGAGTCTGCCTTTTCGCTAGCGGATGCCTGGATTTTTATTCATACTTCCGGCCTTTCGAACTCTTATGTGAAGGATGCCGTAGAAGCAGTGAAGACGATTACGTCCAATGAAATACGAGAACTTGCCTCACTTCATTTGTGCAAAGAGACATTAAAAGAAGTCGTATCCGGCAAAAAAATGTCATAAAAGACGTGTGATATCTCTTCCTTTTGGGAGATTAATCGTATCTTTGTGCAAATCCTGTATAAAGCATGTAACAAATTACTGCCTTTATACGTCTTTAGAACAGGTTTCTCTATTTGCAAACTCAAAGGAATCTGATGTTTTTCGCAAACATCTCCTTTATTATTTAATTGCTAATTAATAATTTTCAATGAAATATCTATATACTGCACTCATTCTGGTATTTTTGTCCCAAAACGGGGCCACAGCCCAGGAAAAGAAACAAGGTTTCTTCGATAAAGTTAAAAGCACATTCTCTTCTGAAATAAAGATCGGAACGCATACATTCAAGGACGGCTCTGTGTATACGGGTGAAATGAAAGGACGTAAACCCAACGGAAAAGGAAAGACTGTTTTTAAGAATGGTAATGTCTACGAAGGTGAATATGTAAAAGGTAAACGTGAGGGATATGGCACATATACTTTCCCTGACGGCGAAAAATATGAGGGACAATGGTTCCAGGATCAGCAACACGGTAAAGGTATTTATTATTTTATGAATAACAACCGTTACGATGGCATGTGGTTCCAGGATTATCAACAGGGCAAAGGAACCATGTTCTACTACACCGGTGATGTTTATGACGGTGATTGGGTGAACGATAAGCGTGAAGGTCAAGGTACATATACCTGGAAAAATGGTTCTAAATATGAAGGCGAATGGAAAAATGATAAAAAAGAGGGCCAAGGTACATTTGTTTGGAATGACGGTTGCAAATATGAAGGCGATTGGAAAAATGATGTTCGTGACGGAAAAGGTACTTTTGAATATGCCAACGGAGATAAATATATAGGTGACTGGAAAGATGATATGCAACATGGTAAAGGTATTTATTTCTTCCATACGGGCGATCGTTATGAAGGCTCATATGTACAAGGTGAACGTACAGGAGCCGGTATCTATTACTATGCCAACGGAAATAAATATGTAGGAAACTTCAAGGACGGTATGCAGCATGGCAAGGGCGTGTTTACCTGGGCTAGCGGTGCTGTATATGACGGAGATTGGAAAGATAACCAGCGCGACGGGCGTGGATTATACAAATGGAATGTTGGAGATTCATACGAAGGCGAATGGAAAAACAATCAATTCAATGGTCAGGGCACTTTGATTATGACAGACGGAACCAAATATAAAGGTAGCTTTGTAAATGGCATGGAAGAAGGGAACGGCGTGCAGGAAGATAAAGATGGTAATCGCTACGAAGGTTTCTTTAAACAAGGAAAGAAACATGGTCCTTTTGTAGAAACAGATAAGAATGGAAAAGTGATAAGGAAGGGAACCTACAAAATGGGAAGATTGGATTTGAATAATTAAAAGTTATAAATTAAAAATTAAAGGCTGCGCGATGTTTAACTGCGCAGCCTTTAATTTTTAATTTATAACTTTTAATTTCTGATTTGCTAAATGCAAATCAGATAATGTATTGTGAACTGATTGATTCATTATTCACTACTCTCTTGATTGTTTCAGCAAACATGTCAGCGATGCTAAGCTGTTTTACTTTCGCACATTTCTTAGAGTAGGGGATACTATCAGTAAATACGATTTCAGTCAGGCTGGATTCTTGCACGCGGAAGGAAGCCGGGTCAGACATCACACAGTGACTTGCAATGGCGCGTACTGAACTCGCTCCGGCATCTAACATGATGTTAGCAGCTTTTGTGATAGTTCCGGCGGTATCTACGATATCATCTACCAACACAACATTCTTATTTGTTACATCACCGATGATTTGCATGGAAGCAACTTCATTTGCTTTTTCACGTGATTTATTGCACAATACCAAAGGAACCCCTAGATATTTGGAGAATGTGCTGGCACGCTTGGAACCACCAACGTCAGGCGTAGCAATTACAAGGTCTTTCAACTTCAGTGACTCAATATAGGGGAGGAACACTGCAGATGCGTACAAGTGATCTACCGGAATATTGAAGAAACCTTGAATTTGATCGGCATGGAGATCCATCGTAATCAGACGGTCGATGCCTGCTACTGAAAGTAAATCGGCTACCAATTTAGCGCCGATAGAAACACGTGGTTTGTCCTTTCTGTCCTGTCGTGCCCATCCGAAATAAGGAATAACAGCAACAACGCTTTTGGCTGATGCTCTTTTTGCTGCATCAATCATTAGCAGAAGTTCCATTAAATTGTCGGAATTAGGGAAGGTAGATTGAACTAAGAATACATGTGCGCCACGAATTGACTCTTCATAGGAAACAGCAAACTCACCATCAGCAAAGTGGGTGATGTTCATCTTTCCCAGAGGGCAATCAAGGCTTGCGCAGATTTTTTCTGCGAGGTATCTCGAGTTAGTGCCTGAGAATACCATTACGGGTGCTTTTTCGCTCATTTTGTAATAGATATTACCTATTTATTTAATTCGGCTGCAAAGTTATGAATTTCCCGCTACATTCTACAAGACTTATTGTAGAAAAATCTTTTTTCTTTCCCGGATTTATTTGTAGCTTTGCTAAGTGAAACAGTTTTCCCTCATACTATCGGCAAGTTTGCTGCTTTCCTGCGTGGCAATGGTTTCTTGTGTGGGCACTGCCCCCACCAAAGAAGTGCGTCTTATCGATTCGCTCAATCAAGTGGCTTATTCATACCGCTATAAAGATTTGGACTCTTCCTGTCATGCCGCCACACAAGCATACGAAAACGTAAACCTCTATCGCCAAGGTAAAGCAGAAGCCTCCAATAATTTAGGATTTTGTGCATTTATGCGTATGGACTTCGAACAAGCGGAAAAGTTTCATAATGAAGTGTATGGTTTAACCAAAAACGAACTGGAATTATTAATCGCTGACATCGGATTAATGAAAATCTATCAGCGAACTGCTATGAACAAAGAATTTTACGACTATCGTAACAGTGCTCTTCGCCGTATGAAACGAATTGACGAAGACAATAACCTTTTCGTAGATAAACACGAGCAACTACGGTTGAACTATGCACATTCTGAATTTTACATCGTTTCCGCAGTCTATTATTACTATCTTCAACAACGCCCGGAAGCAGTTGCTTCCATCAACGAAATATATCCACAGGAAGAACTGGCTGCAGATACCAATCAACTATTATATTATCATTATATAAAAGGTTCGGCAGCACTGTGTGATGGTGAAACAGCCGATGAACGTCGTTTGCGTGAGTTTGATGAATTATATACGGCTTGGAAACTGGCTTCCCGTGGAGGATACTTGTACTTTGAAGGAAATGGCGTTCAGGGGCTTGCTAACCTAATGGCATCGCCGGATAATTATGAGTTTTTTCAGACCCGGCGTTCTCATGCATTGAAACAGTTCGAAGTGCCGGTCGATTCTTTATTACCTATGCGTTTAGGTCAACTGGCTCTTAAGAAGTTTAAGCAATACAATGATTTATATCAAATTGCCGGAGCGTATGTTTCAATCGGCAAATATCTGAATGCACATGGTAACTACACCGAAGCACTGGATACGCTGACACTTGCTCTGGAATGTGTGAATAACCATCATCGACGTTTTTACGATTGCCACGATAGCCTGGACTGGCTAAAAACCTTTGATATCCGGGATACCATATCTTCTGAAAAAGCATGGATACAGAGGGAACTGAAAACGGTTCCCGAATGGATTTCACGTATTCGTGAACAACTGAGTGTTACATATGCCGGATTGGAGATGAAGCAACATTCTGACTATAACAGGAACATCTATCTGGATATTCTGGAAGATACCCGCCAGGACAAAGAACTGGAGAGCCGTTACCTGGCTTTGGAAAGTGAAGCGCGGCAACTCAATATTCTTCTTTTCTTTGTAATTGTCGGTTTTATTTTGGTAGTTTTATTCTTCTGGGTATTCAATAAACGTTCTAAGGAACGCAATCGTATCCACTTACACCGTTTGAAACAAATGTTGGATATTTGTCAGAAAATAACTGCATCCATTCCTGCAGATGCGCAAACAGAAGAAGAAATAGTAGATGCTATTCTATCTGCCGTTCAGACGGATATAGAGGAACTTTTCGGAATAAAAGATATTCGGATAGAAGACGGACAACTCATCTTGCCTAAACGGCTTGCAAAAGACGAACGGGCCATAGTGCATGTGATTACTCCATATATCACGTGGGCACTTGATAATGGAATGACATCTATTTCGCTGGGTGACGAACGCCGCCGTTTAGAGAAAGAACGCTATGTCTATGAACAACATATAGCGGGAAACAAACGTCAGAATCTGATAAAAAAAGCCTGCATGGCTATAGTAAATGGTATTCATCCATATATAGACCGGATTATCAATGAAGAACACAAACTGATGGAGAAAGGTTTCATCCATGATGAACGCATCAAGGCTGAAAAGTATCAGTATATGGATGAACTGGTGACAACTATCAATGAATACAATGATATTCTGGCTTTGTGGATTAAAATGAAGCAGGGTAGCCTGAGCCTGAATATAGAGATATTTGGGCTGAATGAACTTTTTGACTTGATAAGGAAAGGAAGCCGTGCTTTCGAGATGAAGCAGCAACGCTTGGAAGTCACTCCAACCGATGTTTATGTAAAAGCAGATAAAGCATTGACGCTATTCATGATAAATACGCTTGCAGAAAATGCCCGCAAATATACTCCGAAAGGAGGCAGCGTAAAAGTGTATGCCCGTTCGACAGAAGAATATGTGGAAATCTCAGTAGAAGATAATGGTTATGGCCTTTCGGAAGAAGATGTGACGCGCATTATAGGAGAGAAATTATATAATTCACAAGAAATAGGTATACTTGATGCTGCTGACCGGGAGGAACTGCGGAAAAATAAAGGGAGCGGTTTCGGCTTAATGAATTGCAAGGGCATTATCGAAAAATACAGGAAAACGAATGAGATATTCAGAGTATGCTTGTTCAATGTGGAAAGTACATTAGGAAAAGGCAGCCGTTTCTATTTCCGTCTGCCGACAAGTGTGCGTAAAACTCTGATGTCCTTTTTATGCATATTTTTGTCTTTGAGTATGAGCTCGTGTCATAAATCTATAGATGAAGTAATTATGCAGCTGGATGAGGTGTATGCGCAAACTGCACAAGATTCCCTGTCGCTGGCTGCGGAAAATGAGTATGAAATTTTACTAAATGAAGCTTCCGAATATGCAAATGATGCCTATTACAGTAATGTGGCAGGCGACTTCGAGCTAACATTGGAATATGCAGACTCCGCCATAGCTTGTCTGAATGCCCATTACAAGAAATATGCCCGTCACCCACAGCGCTATATGACATTGACAGGAGAAGGGGAACCAGGTGAGTTGTCCTGGTGGAATAATCTGTTCAACTCGGATTTTCATGTCATATTGGATATTCGGAATGAAGCAGCCGTTGCATTTCTTGCATTGAAGCAATGGGATGCGTACAGTTATAATAATGCTGCTTATACAACTTTATATAAGTTACTGGGTGAAGACCAATCGCTGGAGGAATATTGCCGTCAGTTGGAACGTTCTACTAATAATAAGATGGTGGGCGTCATTCTTTTTGTCGGGCTGATAGCGGTTTTATTGCTTGGGTACTACATTTTATATATACGTAAACGCCTTATGAACCGTTGGAATCTGGAACAGGTTCTGGAGATAAACAGGCAGATCTTTTCTGCTTCCCTGACGCAAGTTTCCGAAACAGAAGAAGCCCTACAACAAGAAGAAAATACGTTGAAAGCTATTCCACAACGTATTGTTGACGAAGCTTTTGACGCCGTAAATGAATTGCTGACTATTGACAGATTGGGGGTTGCCGTCTATAATGAAGCAACACACCAATTGGAATATGCATCCAACTCTGTAGCTGAAAAAGTAACATCAGTAGTCGGAGAGAATGGACTTTCAACGCGGAATGAAGCATGGAAAGAGGTTGTTCAGCATTGTTTTGAACAACATGCACAATTGTCCGCGCCGGGATTTGAAGCTTTGCCTTTGGTGGTGGACGCCGCAGGAGATTCACGCTGTATCGGCGTTCTATATCTTGAACGTCAGGAACGTGTTGAGCAGGAAACTGCTCATTTATTATTAGAGTTAATAGCGCGCTATATAGCCATTGTGGTATTCAATGCCGTAGTGAAACTGGCAACGAAGTACCGAGATATTGAAGCTGCCCATGAAGAAGCGCATCGGGCATCATGGGAAGATGGCCTACTGCACGTCCAGAACATGGTATTGGACAACTGCCTTTCCACTATCAAGCACGAGACAATTTATTACCCTAACAAGATTAAACAACTCATTGGTAAGCTCCGTTCGGGAATGTTGGCAGAAACAGAAGAAAGAGAAACTGTATCGGCCATCGGTGAATTAATAGAGTATTATAAAGGTATATTTACGATACTGAGTTCATGCGCATCCCGTCAGTTGGAAGAAGTTACATTCCGTCGCGGAATAATTGCTGTGCCGGAATTGTTTGCTTTAGCTGAAAAATATTTCCGTAAAGTAAACAAGGGAAAGACATTTACTGTATCATTTCATACCAAAGCTATCGACGAACGGATAATCGGCGATTTCATCCAACTGCGTTTCTTGTTGGAAAATCTCATAGACGAAGCATTGTCTGTGTCTTTAAATGGAGAAATATCTTTAGAGGCAATGACCGATGGAGAATATATTCGTTTCCTCTTTACGGATATGCGAAGGGAGAAGACCCGTGAAGAACTAAACCTGTTATTTTATCCTAACCTGGAACGTATGACGGCGACGGGAGAGAAAGGAGAGTTGCGAGGAACGGAATACCTCGTCTGCAAACAGATTATCCGCGACCATGACGAATTTGCAGGAAAACGCGGTTGCCGTATCAATGCCGAGCCGGCTGAAAAAGGCGGATTTACAGTTTATTTCACAATACCAAGAAGAAAATAAAAGATAAAAATATGGAAGATAAAAAATTCAAAGTTATTATTGTAGAAGATGTCAAGCTGGAACTGAAAGGGACAGAAGAAATTTTCCGTCATGAAATTCCGAATGCAGAAGTAATAGGTACAGCCATGACCGAAAGTGAATTCTGGACACTGATAGAAGGAGGAGTTCCTGATCTTGTCTTGTTGGATTTAGGTTTAGGTGGTTCCACTACAATTGGTGTGGATATTTGCCGAAACATCTTTAAACGTTATCCGGGTGTACATGTGCTGATATTTACCGGAGAAATTCTGAATGAAAAGCTCTGGGTGGATGTACTGAATGCGGGTGCGGATGGTATCATTCTTAAAACCGGTGAACTGCTTACAAAAACAGATGTGCAAGCAGTGATGGATGGGAAGAAGCTGGTGTTCAATTATCCTATTCTTGAAAAAATAGTAGACCGTTTCAAACAATCTGTTGCAAATGATGCAAAACGTCAGGAAGCTGTTATCAGTTATGATATTGATGAATATGACGAGCGTTTCTTGCGCCATCTGGCTTTGGGATATACCAAAGATATGATTGCTAATCTGAAAGGCATGCCTTTCGGTGTGAAGTCTTTGGAGAAACGCCAGAATGATTTGGTAAACCGATTATTCCCGCAAGGAGAACGTGTAGGGGTAAATGCAACCCGTTTGGTGGTACGTGCTTTGGAACTTCGTATACTTGATATAGATAACTTGGAAGCGGATGATGAATAACAGATGGCGTTTGCCACATCCGGCAACAATGTTCTTCCTGTTGACACTGACTGTCATTGTCCTCTCATGGATATTTGACATTTATGGCTTGAGCGTATTCCAACCCCAAACAGGGGAGGAGATACGGGTGCAGAGTCTGCTCAGTCCGGAAGGTATTCGTTGGCTATTGCGACATGTTGTTACTAATTTCACAGGGTTCGCTCCGTTGGGACTGGTGATTGTGGCAATGTTTGGTATCGGTGTGGCACAACATTCGGGATTTATTGATGCTTGTATCCGGAGGGGGGCACGACGTAAACATAATCCGTGGCGTATGGTCATACTGGTCATCTTTTTGGGGTTACTCTCCAATGTAGTAGGAGACGCAGGATATATAATCTTGCTACCGATTGCCGCAACTTTATTTCATTCGGTCGGTTTGCACCCGGTTGGCGGTATCATTACAGCGTATGTTTCCGTTTCGTGTGGTTATAGTGCCAATGTGTTGTTAAGTACGCTTGATCCCATGCTTGCAGCCAGCACTCAGAAAGCTGCGGATATGGCGAATGTAGTATCAGGCAATACGGGACCTCTGTGTAATTACTATTTTCTGATTGTTTCTACTTTTTTGCTGGCTTTTATTATTTATCAGATAACCCGTCGTAATCTGCTTCCGGCTTTGGGAGAGTATTCGGGGCATATTCGTTTTAACGGTTACAAGCAGCTTTCGCGTAAAGAGCGCCGTGCTATGATTGGGGCAATATCTATCGGAGCCATTTATACAACCGTAATCCTTTTTGCCACATTCTCGTCGTGGGGAATTCTGCGTAGTGTCAATGGAGGTTTAATCCGTTCTCCTTTTATAGAAGGAATTTTATTTCTGCTTTCTTTTGGTATTGGGCTTATGGGCATGGTTTATGGCTTTGCCTCCGGTCGTTATCGCACAGATGGCGATGTGATTGAAGGCCTCACTCAGCCTATGAAGCTATTGGGCGTTTATTTTGTCATTGCTTTCTTTGCTGCACAGATGTTTGCCTGCTTCGAATACTCTCATTTGGATAAGTGTATTGCTATTATGGGAGCGGATATGCTTTCGTCTATTCGCTTGGGAAGCTTATGGATATTAATCCTATTTATTCTCTTCACGGCACTCGTTAATCTTATTATGGTTTCCGCCACGGCCAAATGGACTTTTATGTCTTTCATCTTCGTACCGGTTTTTGCCGGTATGGGCATTTCTCCCGACATGGTGCAATGTGCATACCGCATTGGTGATAGTGCCACAAATGCAATCACTCCTTTTATGTTCTATATGCCCCTTATCCTTACTTATATGCAGCAATACGATAAGCGGGCTACTTATGGGTCACTATTGAAATATACATGGAGATATTCTTTATATATACTCTTGGCTTGGACATTGTTATTTGTGTTGTGGTATGTAACTGGTTTACCATTAGGATTATAGCATCAACTCGAATATGAAAATGATTCTTTTGTGAATATTTTATGCGTAAAATCTTTGCAACTTTCGCAAAAAAGTGTACCTTTGCAC
>ULMJ01020727.1_pt1 | contig 43566 bp, 38 predicted proteins | sample 1951641 | NCBI WGS metagenome assembly ULMJ01 (sample SAMEA4835550, study PRJEB28245) | human gut metagenome | biome: gut microbiome; material: fecal sample | place: Denmark | collected 2008 | reverse complement strand
ATTTCGTACATTGGTATGCAGACACAAGAAGTGACAATTGCTTCTCATGTAAAAGTCACATTGAAGCCTGATACAGAACTACTTGATGAGGTTATTATTGTAGGATACGGAACTGGAAAGAAGTTAGGTTCTGTAGTAGGTTCAGTTGCTGCAGTTGGTGGAAAGAAACTGGAGAAGAATCCTACGGTGAACTTCACCGATGCTTTGGCCGGCCAGGTTTCCGGTCTATCTGTATTATCCAGCTCCGGTGATCCTTCTAAATCTGCAACGATTCGTCTGCGTGGCGTGAACTCAATAAATGCAGGTAATACTCCATTGTTCATTTTGGACGGCGCTCCAATTACCTCATCTGTTTTTAACTCGTTGAACCCTGGTGATATTGAGAATATCACTGTATTGAAAGATGCGTCTTCTACAGCTATTTATGGTTCACGTGCTGCGAATGGTGTTATTGTAATTACCAGTAAGAAGGGTAAGTTCGATCAAAAAGCCAGTGTAACTTTGCGTGCTCAATATGGTTTTTCCAGTATGGTTCAGGACAACGTGGATATGATGAACTCTTCACAGTATATCCAATTCCGTGAATTGATAGGCAACCCTGTTCCACAAACTATTAAAGATAGAGTGGAAAAATATGGCATCAGCACCAATTGGCGTGATGAAGTTTTTGATAGCCATGCACCAACTTATACATTAGATGCTGCTATAAATGGTGGTGGCAACAATATGTCTTACTATCTGTCTTTGAATCACCACGAACAAGAAGGTATTATTGCACAGTCTGGTCTTCGTCGTGAAGCACTTCGCTTTAACTTCGATACACGCGTGAAAGAATGGTTAAAAGTAGGTTTGCAATCAAACTTGGGCTATAGCCAGTATGAAACTAATAATGAAACAGAATCTACAAGCATTTATACAAGTAGCCCGTCTGTTTTCGCCAGATTTGCATTGCCTTATGATTCTCCCCGTTTTTATACGTTTGACGATAACGGAAACATCCAATGGGGTGACAGAGCTTCTCATTTGCTTTACAGCGGATTGACTACCCCCGACTTTGTTAATGACAACCGTGATGTACAAAGAAGAATTGTCACTGCCAACATCAATCTTTATCAAGAGCTTACTCCGATTAAAGGATTGACCATTAGAGCACAACAATCCATCGATGCATATGACTCTACTTTGTCCAATATCGGGCTTCCGTATGAAGCGTTCAAGACGCCGATGGGAACTAGTGTTGCAGCACGCGATGGTTATCGTCAGGAAAGCTTTAGCAGATATTATGCATTTACATATACGAATACAGCTGAATATAAATTCAATATTGATGACCACAATGTAAGCGTTTTGGCCGGACAAGAATCTATCATCTCTAAATCCAGAAGTTTTGGAGTGTTTACTGAAGGTCATACGGATGCTCGCCAGATGAAACTGACACAAGCTCCATCTCCGGTTTCACCTAAAGATGACTTGACGCATACGCAAGTGGAAACAGTTTTCAACTCTATGTTCTTCACTGGTAGTTACAACTATGCTTCTAAATACTATCTGGACGTAACCTACAGACGTGATGGAAGTTCTAAGTTCCCCAAGGACAGCCGTTGGGCTAATTTCTGGTCAGTTGGTGCTATGTGGGATATGAAGAAGGAAAACTTCATGGACAACATTGATTGGGTGAATGAACTTTCAGTAAAGGCAAGTTATGGTACCACTGGTAACTCCGGTATTGGTAATTATGCTTACTTTGGTTTAATTGGTTCTGGAAGTCCTTACAACAGCGAAGGTTCTTTGGGGATTTCACAAGCCAGTAACACGGACCTAACTTGGGAGAAAGTGGCAGGTGTCAATGTTGGTTTGTCTTTCCGCATATTCGATCGTTTAACTGCCAATGTGGATTTCTATCAGAAGAAGACAACTGATTTATTAATGGATATACCTTATTCTTATACTACTGGTTTTAGTTCTGGTGCCGGAAATATTGGTGCTATGGTTAACAAAGGAGTTGACGTGGATTTCAAGGTAGATATTATTCAAAACAGTAATTTCTATTGGGGATTCAGAGCTAACTTCAACTATAATAAGAATGAAATTACAGAGCTGTTCAACGGACGTGATGAATATAGTTTGCCCGACTATGGCTTGCAATATAAGGTAGGTCATTCTGTTGGTGAATTATATTTTGTGCGCAGAGCCGGTGTTGATCCACGCGATGGAAAACAAATATGGTATGATAAAGATGGCAATCTGACTAAAGTATTTAACCAGGAGAGAGATGCCGTTTTGATTGGTAAGGATAGATATGCTCCGTTGAGTGGAGGCTTTGGTACAGAATTCACTTGGAAAGGTGTTTCTGTGGGCGCTGACTTTACTTGGGCAGGTAAGAAGTACTTGATGAGTAATGACAAATACTTCATAGAAAATGCAGAGCAGGGCCTCGCTAAGAACCAGACTACAAATATGTTGAACATCTGGACCACACCGGGACAAATCACAGACATTCCTGCTTCTACAGAAGCTATTCAAATGGACGACCACTTGGTGGAGAATGCTTCGTTTCTCCGTTTGAAGAACGTAACCGTTCAGTATGAATTGCCGAAATCGTTATTGAAACGTAGTAATATAATCGAGCGCTTCAACATCTTCTTCACCGGCCGTAACTTATGGACACTTACTAACTTTACCGGTTATGACCCTGAACCTGATATCAACTTGATTAAGTTTGGATATCCTAATACAAGACAATTCGTATTTGGTGTTGAATTAACATTTTAATTAAGAAAAAGATGATTATGAAAAAAATATTATTTGCACTATTAATGGTGGGCGCATTGGTTACTTCCTGCGATATGGACAAGAAACCTTATGGCAGTCTTGACAATGATACTGCCATCCAGAATCTGAATGACTGCCGTCGTTTTCGCAATGGACTCTATGCGAGTATGAGAAGTCTCACCACCGGCGGATATGTTAATTATCCGGAAATACAGATGGATATATTCCAGGGAGTCACTACTAACGGAAACCGTATTGGTGAATTCTCTAATGGAAATATCAACTCGTCAACGAGAGATATTGCCACTATATGGGGAAATATATATTCGATAATAAACTCAGCTAACTTCATTATTAATAAGATGGATGAGATGTTGACAAATAATGAATATACTGCTGAAGAGCATGCAGAATTGGCTCGTTATGATGGGGAAGCTAAGTTTGTGAGAGCATATTGCTATTACTGGCTGGCCGATCATTATTGCTCAACTTATTCGGCAAGTATTGCACAATCTCCGGGTAGAGGTTTACCTTTGGTGACTGTTTACAATCCGACCGGTGACAGTAGCAAATATCCTGGACGTAGCACGCAAGATGAGACGTATAAACTGATAAGCGATGATTTGACTGATGCTTATAATGCATTGCTTGAATATGAAAAGAGCGATAATGAATTTGTTGCTCCCAACGCCGCCTATTTGTCTTCTTATGCAGTATTAGCGCTGCAAGCACGTATTGCTTTGCTGAAAGGTGACAATGCAACTGCTCTGTCAAAAGCTGAGGAGATCATTAAGTCTCAAATCTATAAATTGGCAGAAATAAGTGCTTATGAGGCTATGTGGACAAAAGACGAAGGTACTGAAGCTATTTTCCGCCCGTTCATGAGTTCCACTGAATTAGGCTCTTCACTTGGTGGTGCTTATCTGAGCACTAAACTGGATGGTGCAGACTATATTCCTACTTATGACATTTTAAATATGTATGACGAAGAAGATGTTCGTTTTGATGCTTTCTTCACGGTGTGGGAGCTGGCTGTAGATGGTAATGATGTTCCGGCTTATGTATTCAAGAAATATCCGGGTAATGAATCTTTGAAAACAACTGCTACACCTAATTATGTGAATATGCCTAAGATGTTCCGCATGGGTGAAATTTACCTGATTGCTGCTGAAGCGGCTGCTACTACAAATCAGACTTTGGCAAATAAATATTTGAATGAATTGCGTAGCAAGCGTATCGCTGATTATGAAGAGATTAATTATGCTGATCAGATTTTGGTTCAACAAATACGCAGCGAGCGTTTGAAAGAGTTGATTGGTGAAGGTTTCCGTATGAGTGACTTGCGCCGTTGGGGTATTGGTTTCCAACGTAATCCTGATCATCCAGAGAATCCGGATATCAATAATATTCTTGTTCCGAATGGAAAAGAACTTGCATATCCGGCAGGAGATTATCGCTTCGTATGGCCTATTCCATCTGCTGAAATGGAAACAAATCCGCAATTGGCAGGACAACAGAATCCCGGTTATTAATTTAAAAAGAATAAGTTTATGAAATATTTGAAAATATTGGTGGCGTTCTTACTGCCTCTATCGATGGTAGCTTGTAGCGATGACGATGATGCTATAAACTCCGGCAGTGCCACTATCGGATTCGCCCAAGGCGAAATGGACGTGAAGGAGAATGTTAGAAGTATTCAAGTTCCTATTCAGGTGTCAGGAGATCATAGTGGTCTTATTGAAGCTACCGTGACTGTGAAAGATGTTACCGGGGTAGTTATGGAAAATGATAAGACGGTAATTCTTACCTCCGGACAAATCAGAATACCTGCAGGTGTAGAAACTGTTAATGTAGAAATATACCTTGATGTTGTAACAAAGGAAGATAATTTTGATCGCTCATTCAAACTCGAAATAACAGGAGCTAAAGGAGCTTCTATCGGAACTGGTTCTTGTAAGATAAATGTTCAGGAGCAAATAGAACCTTACGATAAATTAATGGGTACCTGGACGTTTAATGCTGTTAATGCTGCAAGTGGTGCTCCTGTTAATTTCACGGTTGTAGTTTCGGATGGTGGAGATGAAGCTAATCTGGAGAAGAGGTTTATCTTCGAAGGCTTTACAGACCCGCAAGGATACAAAGCGTCTATCCCTTGGATTGTAAAATACAACAAGACGGCCGGAACACTGTCGTTGGTGGAAGGTGAAACTTACAATACACTCAATTTTGGCTTTATAGGTGAAGTTAGAGTATGCCCGATGAGTATGAGTGGCGGACTTGTGAAATCTTTAGATGCAACCTGGAATGAAACATTCGATGAAATCGTATTTAATCCGAATGGTATTGTTGGTGTAGGTGTATTTAAGGACGGAGTATATGCAGGCTATTGGGCTGTATATGCAGAATGCTCTATGACGAAAAATTAAATTGTTCTTTGAATAATTGACTTTATGTATAGAAAAGGCTATGCTATTTTACGGCATAGTCTTTTCATCATTAATATGATTGAAATATGAAAAAAGCTATTATCACCCTTGTTTTTGTTTCCCTGGTTTGCTCAGGATGGCTTTTTGCGGCTCCACGCACCCCGCAACAAGCATTAGAAATTGCCCGTACATTTGTGCGTTCTCATGTAGCCATGAAGCACATTGATGTAAAGGGGCTGAAACTGATAAACGGAGAAAGCATACAGACTCGTACTATGGCTTATCCAGCTTATTATATTGTTAATACAGGGAATGATGATGGATTTGTCATCATCTCGGGTGATGATTGTGCGCGTGAAATATTGGCATATTCTGAAAAAGGAAGTCTGGATTATGCTCATTTACCTCCTAACACTAAGTATTGGCTGGATTTTTATGCAACTGAGATGGAGCGAATGAATGAAAATGATAGTTTTGTGAAAAAAACGGCTGAGGTTCAAAGTTCGGCGACGCGAACAATACCTCCGGTCATTGCTCCGCTTTTAGACAAAATAGAATGGGATCAGGGAGACCCGTATAATCTGGATTGTCCGGAAGAAAGGGGAGAAAAAACTGTTACCGGTTGTGCTGCCACAGCATTGGCTATGGTGATGAAATATTATGAATATCCCAAACAGGGAATAGGAAGTTACAGTTATACAACTGCGACCCTAAGGAAAACACTTTCCGTGAACTATGCTGAGGCTAACTATAAATGGGAGCTGATGTTACCTCAATATACAGGTACGGCAACTGAGGAGCAAAAGAAAGCGGTGGCCGAATTAATGTTACACTGTGGTGTTGCTATGGATATGGATTATAATCTGAATGCCGCCGGTGGTAGTGGTGCAGGTATCTTCACGCAGTATAATGCCTTGACAAAATATTTCGGATATAACCCTAATATGTATTTTGAAGGGCGTGATTATAATAGCGAAGGACGCTGGAAGAATTTGATTCAAAAGGAATTAATAGCTGGACGCCCTATTCTGTATAGCGGACAAAGTTCCGGAGGAGGCCATGCGTTTGTGCTGGATGGGTGCGATGAGAAAGACATGTACCACTTCAATTGGGGATGGAGCGGATATGCCAACGGATATTATTCGTTGAGTGCTTTGGACCCGGGAGCGGGCGGTACGGGAAGCGGAAGCGGGGCTTATAATGCCATGCAATATATTATGTTACTTGTACAGCCAGAAACAACCGGAGAAATCATTAGTGGTTTTACATTGGAAGGGAGTATGGAAGCTACTAAAAATCAATATGCGAGGGATGAAAGTGTCGATATAAGATTTACTAAAATCTGGAACACTGCTACACCTATGACTGGTGTTATTGGTTTAGCTTTATATCAGGGAGACGAGTTTGTTACGTTTCTTACAAGCCCCAGCGCATTTTCGGGTATAAACATAGGAAGTGGATGGAACAGCATTACATTAAGCGGAACAATCCCTGCTTCAGTACCCAATGGTAGCTACCAACTTCATTTTGCCTCACAAAAAGAGGGTGAGAAAGAGCCGAGTATGCTACGTGGTCTGGAAGATGTGAGTACTTATTATAATGTTGAAGTCACTGCCAACAGCATTGTGCTTAATACCCCGGGAAGTAAGTTCGAATTATCCCAACTTGCTCCGGCTGTGTTGGTTGGCGAAGCTGTGGAAGGAAAAGAGATGACCTTTACACTGCAAGTAGAGAATAAGGGAATGAAGTATGAAGACGACTTTGCTGTTTATATACGCAAAAATGGAGCACTGCTTCCTTATACACGCATAAGTGATTATACCGTAATACCGGGTAGTGCTTCCAGTACCATCACCATTTCTGGAAATCCCGGATTACCGGCAGGAGAGTATTATGCGATAGGAAGTTATCGGAAAGATGATACATGGAAACAGTTCACCGGCAATGAGCTGAGACTTGTCTTCACGATTACGGACGTAGAAACTGGTATTGAACAAGCTGAATCCATTCAGCCTTTAAAAGTTATTACTACAGGTACCGGGTTAGATATTTCCAGTGAAAATCCTGATGAAATGATTGATGTATATTCCAGCTATGGGGTTAAAATAACAAGTATAAGAGGAAAAGGTGTCGTAGCATTTTCACAGAATGGTCTCTATATTGTGAGACAGGGAAAGAATGTTTTAAAGGTTTTATTTAATCCACATTAAAAACTCTCTTCTGGCATCTTTATATAAGAACGTTTTTTCAGAGGCTATCCCATAACTGAGGATAGCCTTGTTTTTATATCCTAAAGTGAGCGATTTCTTATTAGAAATGTTCGTTTGAAATGGGATTATGAAAAAAAGTATTCAAAATCATCTGCCGAATCATATATTTCCGTAATTTTGTCTTTCTAATGAACCATAAATCTGATTGACTTATATCATTCGTTGAGGTGCTATTTAGTAATTAACCCCAAACTATATGAGGTATACACTACTCTTTTTGTTTGTTTTTTTTTCGGGCGCTCTTCTTGCTGACAATGTGACAGCAGAGCAAGCACGAGCTTTGGCTATTGACTTCTTTAAAACAAGTATTCAGACCCGTAGTACTGTGTCGCCTCAGTTACAAATGGTGTGGGATGGAGAAGATGTGAACACTCGTAATGCCGGAACATTTCCGGCTTTCTACGTCTTTAACAGTACTGACCGGAAGGGATTTGTAGTCATTGCCGGGGATGACGCGGTTATGCCTGTATTGGGTTATTCTTCTACGGATAGTTTTGTTGTAGATGGGATGCCAACTAATTTAAAAAGTTGGATGAACGGATTGAGAGAGCAGATTAATGAAGCCAGGATGTCAGGTTTAGTCGCTTCTGATGCTGTCGCTAAAGCGTGGACAAGTTTGTCGAAGACTGCTGCCGGAACTGTGGTGAAGGAATATGAAACGGCAAACTGGAACCAACTGGACCCTTATAATACCCTTTGTCCTGAAATTAGAGGTAGCCGGACTGTTACAGGATGTGTTGCAACGGCAATATCAATACTTATGCGATATCATCAATGGCCGGATGCAGGCGTGGGTATTCTCCCTGCTTACAATTATGAAGCAGAGAGTTCCGGAACAAGAATGACCATACCGGAAAGAAGTCTGGGCAACACTTATGATTGGAATATGATGCCGCTTCAATATGATAGAAACTCATCGGAAACTGCTAAAAATGAAGTTGCAACATTGATGTACGATTGTGGTGTCATGGCTCAGGCTAGGTTTAATACTGCTTCTGCTGGTGGAACCGGTGCTGCAACATTAACCGCTGTTCAAGGATTAGCAAAATATATGAAGTACAATAAAGGCATGTTGTATCTTTTTCGTGAATGGTACTCAGATGCAGAATGGATACAAATGTTGAAAGATGAACTAGAGACAGTAGGTCCTGTGCTTTATGGTGGCATGACTCTTAAGGATGAAGGGCATCAGTTTATATTGGGTGGCTATACAACCGATGACTATTTCAAAGTGAACTGGGGGTGGGGCGGAGCTAGTAATGGCTTTTTCTTGCTTTCTGCTTTAGACCCGGATGCACAAGGAGCCGGAGGTGCTTCCGGAGGTGGATTCACACAGGGGCAAGATGCTGTGTTGGGTTTAACAAAAGAAGATACAAACTCAGATTATCAGTCTTTGTTGGGAATGTTTGCCAGTGGTTCTTATGTAGGTTTAGAAACGACTGAAAATCAGTTTAATATAAATACTATTTTTAGTGTGACAGTTGGGGCAATTGGAAATTTTGGTCTCACACCGTTCAATGGAGTTGCTGCTCTTGCTATGGTGGATAAAAATCAGAAATTGCGGGAAGTGATTTCAGATGAAAATAAGTCCATTTCAAATTTGCAGGTATATAGTGGTAGAGCTTTTATCTTCTCTTGCAAAATTCTATTGGCTCCGCAGCCTGGTGATCGTATTGTTGCGGTCTACAAGGGAACCAATGATGCGGCTTGGAAAATTGTTCGTGGAGGTGCTGATACCACGAATGAAATTATCATTAAGGCTGATCTTACTTCAATTTCCGAAATGAAACAAGAGATACAATTTACTGCTTTCTGCGATAAGCGGCAAGAAATGGTGACTGTTTATTTACCGGAAGGAGCGCGTGAATTGAATGTATACGATGTGAACGGACGTCTGCTGAGACAGATACAGACTGAAGGAAAGATAAATACAACTTTCTCTTGCGAGGAATATCCTGCGGGGGTGTATATTCTGCAAGCTGTTACGAACAAGGGAACCAAACAATGTAAATTTTTAAAATGAGAAAAGAAATTAATATAGGAGTAGTGGCTTTGATTGCCTTATTGGCTGGATGCCGCTCTGCAAAAAAAGAAACAACAGTGACATCTGATATACCTAAAATAGAAATGAATTCTATGGTAACCACTCCGGCTAAGTCAGGTGGTAATCCGGCTTCCACCTCACCGATAGTGTATGTATATAAGACAAAGGCTGATTATTTACATCAGGTTCCGGTCATTATGGATGAGGCGCGTACCCGTATATTATCTTATCCTGCGCCCGGAGATTTGAAAGTAGGAGGTGGCTTGCGCCTGCCTACTCCTTTGAACAAGGGGTATCTGTTGGATAATAGAGGAATAGGTCCTAATGTGGTTTTTCTTACCTATACTTATGAAGAGTATAGTAAACTTCCAGCCGCTCCCTCTATGGAAGATTTGTTGGCGAACATTGCTGATAAATATCCGTTATTAGAAATACATGCGTGCGGCAGGCGGGCTGATTACAAGGATATCGTTTCTGAATTAAATGAAAAGATTTCTGAAGGATTTCTGCAAAAATAATTATATTTGCCGCCGCTAATAGTACATATATATAAATTAAGGTATAGTAAATGAAAGAATTTGTAATCTCCGAAGTACAGGCAGAAACGGCGGTATTGGTTGGTCTTATCACAAAAACACAGGATGAGCGCAAGACGAACGAATACCTCGATGAACTGGCATTCTTGGCTGAGACAGCCGGGGCGGAAGTAGTGAAACGGTTTACTCAAAAGTTGGACCAGGCACATTCCGTGACCTACGTCGGCAAAGGTAAACTGGAAGAAATTAAAGAATATATCCGGAACGAGGAGGAAGCTGAACGGGAAATCGGTATGGTGATTTTTGACGATGAGCTTTCTGCAAAACAGATACGTAACATTGAAGCGGAGTTGAAGATCAAGATATTGGACCGCACTTCGCTTATTCTCGATATTTTTGCCATGCGGGCACAGACTGCCAATGCGAAAACTCAGGTGGAGCTGGCACAGTACAAGTATATGCTCCCTCGTCTGCAACGTTTGTGGACTCACTTGGAACGCCAGGGTGGTGGTTCCGGCGCAGGTGGTGGTAAAGGTTCAGTAGGACTTCGTGGTCCGGGGGAAACGCAGTTGGAAATGGACCGTCGTATCATCTTGAACCGTATGTCATTGCTGAAAGAGCGCCTGGCAGAGATTGATAAACAGAAGTCAACTCAACGAAAGAACCGTGGACGTATGATCCGTGCGGCATTAGTGGGATATACCAATGTGGGTAAATCCACTTTGATGAATCTGCTTGCCAAGAGCGAAGTATTTGCTGAAAACAAGCTGTTTGCAACGTTGGATACTACGGTGCGCAAGGTGATCATTGATAACCTGCCATTCCTGCTTTCGGATACGGTTGGTTTCATCCGTAAGTTGCCGACAGATTTGGTAGACTCCTTTAAATCTACATTGGACGAGGTGCGCGAAGCAGATTTACTGTTGCACATTGTGGACATCTCGCATCCGGATTTTGAGGAACAGATAGAAGTAGTCAATAAAACATTGGCGGATATCGGTGCGGCCGGTAAACCAATGATATTAGTATTTAATAAAATAGACGCTTATACTTATGTAGAGAAAGCGTCTGACGACCTTACCCCCAGAACAAAGGAAAACTTGACACTCGAGGAACTGATGAAGACATGGATGGCAAAGATGGAGGATAATTGCCTCTTTATTTCCGCTCGCGAAAAAATCAATTTAGAAGAACTCAAGAGTGTGGTTTACGCACGTGTGAAAGAGTTGCATGTACAGAAGTACCCTTATAACGATTTTCTTTATCAGACCTACGAAGAAGAAGAGTAATCAATGATGAATGAAGAATGATGAATGAAGAATCAGGCTGCACACTATTGTGCTGCATGGTAATTCTTCATTCTTCATTCATCATTCTTAATTTTATTGTTATGAACTACAGACGTTTAACTGAAGATGAAGTACTTCGGTTGAAAAGCCAGTCGTGTCTGGCGGATGATTGGGGGAAAGTAACGGTAGCGGAAAACTTTGCTACCGAATTTGTGCATCACACCCGCTTCTCAGGAAGTGTACGTTTGGGCGTGTTTCAATCAGAATTTACATTGCCGGGAGGGATTAAGAAACATTCCGGTTTGCGCCATGTAACGCTCCACAATGTTACGGTGGGGGACAATTGCTGCATAGAGAATATCCAGAATTATATTGCTAATTATGAAATCGGGCATGATACATTCATTGAGAATGTAGACATTATCCTGGTAGACGGGCTGAGTAAATTCGGTAATGGGGTAGAGGTGTCTGTGCTGAATGAAACCGGTGGACGTGAAGTGCTTATCAATGATAAGCTTTCTGCACATCAGGCTTATATCCTGGCCCTTTACCGTCACCGTCCGGAATTGATTTGCCGGATGAAAGCCATCACTGACTTTTACTCCAATAAGCATGCTTCTGCGGTGGGCACTATCGGCAATCACGTGATGATACTCAATACGGGTTCTATCAAGAATGTGCGTATCGGAGATTATTGCCGCATTTGCGGAACATGCCGTCTCTTTAATGGTAGTGTCAACAGCAATGAAGAAGCACCGGTGCATATCGGTCATGGAGTTATTTGCGACGACTTTATCATTTCTTCCGGTTCGCATATAGACGACGGCGCCATGTTGAGCCGCTGTTTTGTGGGGCAGGCTTGTCGCCTGGGGCACAATTATTCGGCATCAGAATCGCTTTTCTTCAGTAATTGCCAGGGAGAGAATGGTGAAGCCTGTGCCATTTTTGCCGGACCATTCACGGTGACACACCATAAATCTACTTTGCTGATTGCAGGTATGTTCTCATTCATGAATGCCGGTTCGGGGTCCAACCAGAGTAATCATATGTATAAGTTAGGGCCGATTCATCAGGGAACGCTGGAGCGTGGTGCCAAGACTACTTCCGACTCTTACATCCTGTGGCCCGCCCGTGTAGGTGCTTTCTCTCTGGTAATGGGACGCCACGTTAATCATTCCGATACATCCAACCTGCCTTTCTCTTATTTGATAGAACAGAACAATACCACTTATCTTGTGCCGGGCGTCAACCTGCGCAGTGTAGGAACCATCCGTGATGCACAGAAGTGGCCGAAACGTGACAAGCGTACGGATACGAATAAACTGGATTTTATTAATTATAATCTGCTCAGCCCTTACACCGTTCAGAAGATGTTCAAGGGGCGGGAAACGTTGCAGAACCTGCGCCATGCTTCGGGGGAGCTTTCCGATATCTACTCCTTCCATAGTGCAAAAATACGCAACTCTGCTTTGGTGAAAGGTATTCAGTTCTATGAGATAGCTATTCATAAATTCCTTGGTAACTCCGTCATAAAACGTCTGGAAGGCATAGACTTCAAGAGCAATGAAGAAATACGTGACCGCTTGAAACCCGAAACTCCGATAGGTAGCGGTGAGTGGGTGGACATTTCCGGCCTGATAGCTCCGAAGAGTGAAATAGATGCGTTGATTAATGATATAGAGTGCGGCAAAGTAGACCGCCTGAAGTATATCAATGCGGAGTTTGAGAAAATGCACCAGAACTACTACACTTACGAGTGGACGTGGGCTTATGAGAAGTTGGAAGAATTCTACGGAATCAAGCCTGAGAATATAACTACAGGAGATATCATCCGCATAGTAGAGAAGTGGAAAGAAGCTGTAGTGGGGTTGGACCGTATGGTGTACAATGATGCCAAAAAAGAATTCTCGCTGGCTTCCATGACCGGCTTCGGTGCCGATGGTTCGCGTGCGGAGAAAGAAATGGACTTCGAACAAGTGCGTGGAGATTTCGAGAGCAATCCGTTTGTTATGGCAGTGCTGAAACATATTGAAGATAAGACAGCGCTGGGCGATGAATTGATAGGCCGTATGCAAAGGGTGGCATCATTTTCACTCTAATTAAAGAAATATTTCAATAATAGTTCTTACCTTTGCTCTACAATTCATTAATTTAATATTCGAGTAATTATGGCAACAACACCTCCGTTCCACTATCAACCTATGTTTGAGCATGGGGAAGACAAGACTGAGTATTATCTGCTTACAAAAGACTATGTGTCTGTAAGCGAGTTTGAAGGAAAACCAATGCTGAAGATTGAAAAAGAAGGTCTTACGGCAATGGCTAACACAGCTTTCCGCGATGTGTCATTTATGTTGCGCCGTTCGCACAATGAGCAAGTTGCTAAGATATTGAGCGACCCTGAAGCAAGTGATAACGATAAATATGTAGCGATTACCTTCCTGCGTAATGCGGAAGTAGCTTCAAAAGGCATACTTCCTTTCTGTCAGGATACCGGTACGGCTATCGTTCATGGTGAAAAGGGGCAACAAGTATGGACGGGCTACTGTGATGAAGAAGCCCTTTCACTGGGTGTCTACAAAACATATACCGAAGAAAACCTGCGTTACTCTCAGAATGCTCCGCTTAATATGTACGACGAGGTGAACACAAAGTGTAACCTTCCCGCACAAATTGATATTGAAGCCACCGAAGGCATGGAATACAAATTTCTCTGCGTAACCAAAGGTGGTGGTTCGGCTAATAAAACTTACCTGTATCAGGAGACAAAGGCCATCCTGAACCCCGGGACACTGGTTCCTTTTCTTGTAGAGAAGATGAAGACACTGGGTACGGCTGCTTGTCCCCCTTATCACATCGCTTTCGTTATCGGCGGTACTTCTGCTGAGAAGAACCTGCTGACTGTGAAGTTGGCTTCCACTCACTACTACGATGAATTGCCCACTACGGGTAATGAATACGGTCGCGCATTCCGCGATGTAGAACTTGAGAAAGAGGTATTGGCAGAAGCTCATAAGATTGGTCTTGGTGCACAGTTCGGTGGTAAATACCTCGCTCACGATGTACGCATCATCCGTCTGCCCCGTCACGGTGCTTCCTGTCCGGTAGGTTTGGGCGTTTCTTGCTCTGCCGACCGTAATATTAAGTGTAAGATTAATAAAGAAGGTATCTGGATTGAAAAACTGGACAGCAATCCGGGGGAACTGATTCCGGAAGAAATGCGTCATGCAGGCGAGGGTGCCGTAGTGAAGATTGACCTGAACCAGCCGATGTCAGACATTCTGAAAGAGTTGACTAAATATCCGGTAGCTACCCGCCTGTCACTGAATGGTACGATCATCGTAGGTCGCGACATCGCACATGCCAAGCTGAAAGAACGTCTGGACCGTGGTGAAGACTTGCCGCAATATATCAAAGACCATCCCATTTACTATGCCGGCCCTGCCAAAACTCCTACCGGAATGGCTTGCGGCTCTATGGGCCCCACTACTGCAGGACGTATGGACTCGTATGTAGAATTGTTCCAAAGCCATGGCGGCAGCATGGTTATGCTTGCCAAGGGTAACCGTAGCCAACAGGTGACAGACGCCTGCAAGAAGTACGGTGGTTTCTATCTTGGCTCTATCGGTGGTCCTGCTGCTATTCTGGCGCAGAACAATATCAAGAGCATCGAATGCGTAGAGTATCCGGAACTCGGCATGGAAGCCATCTGGAAGATTGAAGTGGAAGACTTCCCTGCATTCATCCTGGTAGATGATAAGGGCAATGACTTCTTCAAGCAACTGAAACCGTGGAATTGCAGTAAGTAAGAAACGTTTTTCTATAGATTAATCGAAAGCTGTCTCAAGAGGTTGATTACTTCTTTGGGGCAGTTTTCTTTGTTTATTCTCATCATAGTGAGAAAAGATTCTCACCGTTATGAGAATAAACAGAGATTGTCTTATCTTTACACCTTTGAAAATCCTATTAATCTTATTTATATTATGGAAATGACTGCTCCTCACCTCTCTCCGAAAGTGGATTCCCGTGTTGTCTGGCTGGATGTCGTGCGACTGATAGCTATGTTTACCGTTGTTTGTTGCCATTGCACAGACCCCTTCAACTTCTATCCGGGAACGGCTCCCAACATTGCAGATATAAAATTCTGGGGGGCCATTTATGGAGCGGTGTTGCGTCCGTGTGTGCCTCTTTTTGTGATGATAACAGGAGCGTTGTTGCTTCCGGTGCGTGGCGATGTGGGCGTATTCTATAAAAAGCGTATTCCACGGGTACTCTTTCCATTCCTTATCTGGTCGGTGATTTATAATCTTTTCCCGTGGATTACAGGGCTGTTGGGAGTGGAACCAAGGGTGATTCTCGACTTCTTTCCGTATTCGGGGGAAGAGGTGATGCGCCAGTCGCTTACTGTGAGCATGGGATATATTGCAGAGTTGCCTTTTAATTTCTCTCTTCTCGACGTGCACATGTGGTACATCTATCTTTTGATAGGACTTTATCTTTATCTGCCAATATTCTCCGCCTGGGTGGAGAAGGCATCGGAACGTGCTAAACTTTGGTTCTTGGTGGCATGGGGAGTGACGTTGCTCATACCTTATTATAGTGAGTTCGTGTCAAAATACTTATGGGGCACTTGCTCATGGAACTCGTTTGGCATGCTTTACTATTTCGCAGGTTTCAATGGTTATCTGCTTTTGGGGCACTACCTGAGAAACCATGACTGGACACGGCGCCAGTCTGTACTGATAGGTATTCCTATGTTTGTGGTGGGATATGTAGTGACTTTCTTTGGTTTCCGCCACATGACGGCATTGCCGGACTTGACGGATGAGATGTTGGAATTGTTCTTCACTTACTGTTCATTAAACGTGGTGATGATGACTATTCCGGTGTTTATGTGGGCCAAGAGGGTAAACGTCCGTTCGGAGCGGGTGATAAAAGCATTGTCCAACCTGACGCTTTGCGGCTTTGGAATCTATATGATACACTACTTTTTTACGGGTCCGGCAGTAGTGTTGATGCGGGTAGCAGGCGTTCCGTTGTATTTGCAGATACCTGCCGCCGCAGTGTTGGCATTCGGCGTTTCATGGCTTCTGGTGGCAATGGCGTACCGTTGTTTCGGAAAGAAGACGAAATGGATATTGGGATAGGATAAAAAAAAAGGGGCAGTGTATGCTGCCCCGAAACTATTATTTATTGTGTTTCTTTTTCCACTGCTCGTATTTCTTTAATACCTTCAGCCCGTCACTGTTATACCAACTGTACCCGTTGCGGCGTTCATATCCGATTTCAGAAATATCGAACTTCTTCACCCCATCACGGTCGCTAACGAACGGACGGTTATCTTCTAAAGTATAGAAGCGTGCCCACAGGGGAGGGCAATCCGTGCATGAAACCATACGGAAGTCTTTCTTGCCTTCATCATTCGTGAAGAACTCTTTCTTCATCCCTTCAATCTTTGATGCTTTGAACCATTCGATTGCGTTCTCTATACACGCAATAACCTCTTTTGAAGGATTAGGCAGAGACATTAACAGGATGACGATGTTGTCCGATTCGGCACCACTCAGTGAGGGAAGTTCGTAGGCACGCGCTTTGGCAGGGGCAAGGGTATGTTCATCATGCTGTGCGCACCAGACAGTCGGCTTACCGTTTATGACAACCTGGGTTTTAAGAATGCATTCCACGCCTTTGTCGAAAGCGGCGCGTGCACGGTCACAAATGCTGTCGGGAACGTAGGTGTAGGGCGCTTTCTTTTCATATACTTGGCGCAGTAGTTCCATAACGTTCACCATTGCATTGTCATTGTAAGTGATATGAGTATAATAGCCTTTGGGACGAGGCCAGAATTGCGGCCAGCCACCATTGGGATATTGGGCTTTGAGAATATATCGGATACCATCTAAAGCGGCATTTTTATACTTTCCGGTATTAGTGGCCAGATACAAGCGGGAAAGATATTCGATTTCCGTGCTGGTTGCATCGTTATCTATCGTACTTTCGTTTACATCGTCTTTAGAAGCAAGTACGTCTTCACGTTCTTGTTCTGTCAATTCGGCAGGCATGTAGATATTTTTGGGCCAACCGCCGGTGGTCTGTTGATAAAGCAATACATTGTCACCAATGCGGATGGCTTCAGCAGTTTTAAAGAATTCGTCGTCCAACTTAGGTGCCATTTTTACCCAAGTCTTATAGGGCTTCTTCTCTTTGTAGTTTACGTTTTCTTGTGCAAATACAGTTGTCAGGTATAACAAAGCCAGGCAACATAGACAAATCTTTTTCATGGTCGTTGTTTTTTTATAGTTCTATGACCACAAAAGTAGGGGAAAAGTATTCGTCTGATGGGGAATAATTGTTTTATTCCAGGTATTTTGTTACTTTTCCACTGATTTGCAATAAAGAGATTTCACATAACTTTGTGTTATACTCCGCAGAAAGGATTCTTTCTTCTGCATCCAGGAGGCTCTTTTGTGCTTCGCGCATTTCAATACCGGAAAGGTTTCCCAGCATATAGCGTTCCATGGCAATCTCATGGTTCTCTTTGGCGGCTATAAGGTTCTGGCGTTCCAGATTTAGCATCTGGAGGTTGTTTTGATAAGCCTGCCATAAGTTACTCAGGTCGGCACGCAATGCCTGTTCCAGTTGTTCACGTTCCAAACGGGCATTTTGAATGGCAATCCGGGCGTTGTTTCGTTCGCGGCGTCGGTTTCCATCGAACAAGTTGAATCCGATGGTTAAACCAAAGTTAGCTCCGAGATTTCCTCGCTGGATATTGGTGGCAATGTCATACTTATTGAAGGTGTAGCCATAACCACCGCTCATCTTCAGATAAGGATAGTCGCGCGAACAAACTTTTTTGTAATCCAATTGGGCAAGGGTATTGTTCTGGTGGGCTCTCAATAAGGAAGCGTTGGTTTGCAAGGTGGCGTTCCACAGTTCCTCGAAGTTCAGACCGCCGTCTGCATCAATCAGACTGTCTTGAATGATGATAGGCTGGTCTACATCTTCGTTCGCCATCAGTTCGTTCAACTGGATGCGGGAGGTATGCAGAAGTTCCTGCTGCTTCATGTATTGCGCACTGTCGGCATTGAAGTCTACCTTTGCCTGCTGATAGTCCAAGCGGGAGAAGTTACCGATGTGATAACGCTCTTCCACGATGCGCAGGCGTTCTTTGGAAAGGGATACGGCATAACGGAAATTGTTCAAACGGATTTTATGCTGCACGTAGTTATAATATTCCGCTGCAATGTTGGCTATCAGGTCTTCTACGGCGATGCGGGTATCTGTTTCGCCTTGCCGTTCCAGTTCTTTCAGTTTCTGGTAGTTGGCAGTAATGTTAAAACCGTCGAAGATGGTCCAGTTCAGATTCAGTCCCACGTTCATGGCCTGGTCGAAGACACCGTTCTCTTTGAGGTGTTCTCCGGTGGCGCGCACTTTGCTGTCGGTGTTATCTACGGTTCCTTTATAACTTGCCGAGAGGTCGACAGTAGGCAGGTAGCCCGCATTGCCCAGTGTGGCATTGTTCTTGGTGACTTGCTCTTCATTGCGGGTGATGCGTAGCGAGTAATTATTCTGTAGTCCGTATTCCAGGCACGACTTCAGTGTATAGGATTTGGGTGCCTGTGCCTGCAAGGCAAGCGAGGCGCAACCGGTTATTATGAGGAGTAAAATGATACGTTTCATGATTTCTTTAACTTACTTCGGTTAGTAGATACGTAACTGTATATGGCAGGTACGATATACATGGTCAGGAATGTGGATACCAACATACCACCCACTACGGCCGTACCCATGGCAATGCGCTGGTTGCAACCTTCGCCCGTGGCGAATGCCAGCGGTATCAGACCCAGGATAGTGGATGCACTGGTCATCAGGATAGGTCGCAGGCGTTGCAGTGAGGCATCCTTAATGGCTTCCATCTTGTCTTCTCCGGCTTCCTGTTTCTGGTTGGCGAATTCTACAATAAGAATACCGTTCTTCGCCACCAATCCAATCAGCATGATGATACCAATCTGGCTGAAGATATTCATAGTGATGTTGCTAAAGTACATGAATACCAAGGCTCCGGCAATGGCGAGGGGCACGGTAAGCATGATAATCAGCGGGTCTTTGAAACTTTCGAACTGAGCTGCCAGAATCAGATAAATTAATAGGATAGCCAATACAAAGGCAAACATCAGGCTGGAAGAACTTTCCCGATATTCTTTGGAGTCTCCGGTCAGTGCGGTACGGAAAGTTTCGTCCAGTGTCTCTTTGGCTATCTTGTCCATCTCATCCAGTCCCTGACCGATAGTCTTACCGTCGGCAAGTCCGGCAGAAATTGTAGCGGATACAAAGCGGTTGTAGCGGTATAATTGCGGCGGAGCGATACCTCCGGTCAGTTCAATCAGGTTGTCCAACTGAACCATCTCACCTTTATCGCTACGGATATAAATACCTTTCAAGTCGGCAGGCTTGTTGCGTTGCTGACGATTGATTTCTCCCAATATTTCGTATTGCTTTCCGTTCATATAGAAGTAGCCCATACGCTGGCCGCTTAGTCCGTATTGCAGGGTTTGCGCGATGTTGCGCGTGCTTACTCCCATGATACTTGCTTTATCACGGTTGATATTGATGCGGGCTTCCGGTTTGCTGAATTTCAGGTTTACGTCTGCCATCTGGAAGACCGGATTCTCATAAACTTTTGCCATGAATACCGGTAACACCTCTTGCAGTTTTTCAATGTTGGTGGCCTGTAATACGTATTGCACCGGCATACCCCCACGTCGTCCGCCAAAGGAAGAAGATTGCTGAACGAACGAGCGAGCCTTGGTTTTCTTCTGCACCGCTTTCGATATCTGTTCTGCAACTTCCATCTGGGTGTAGTCGCGTTCTTTCATATCTTTCAGCGTGATGCGTACATTACCGCTACCGCTTGATACACGTGCTGTTACAGATTCTGCATCCGGTAGTAAGGAGTCCACCAAGTGGTTGATGTCTTCTGTATAATCCCGTATATACTCATATGTTACACCTTCAGCACCACGTGTATTGATGCTGATTTGCGAGCGGTCTTCCAACGGTGCCATTTCAGCAGGGATGGCATTCCACAGGAATACGATGATGACTAATGTTCCTAATACCAAGGGCATAGCCAACCATCGTTTGCGCAGGAATATTTCCAGTGAACGACTGTAAATGCGGTTCATTCCTTCAAAGAATGGTTCGGTTTTCAGGTAGAACCAGTTCTTCTTGTCCTGTTTCACCAGTATCTTTGTGGCAAGCATCGGAGTAAAGGTTAGTGCGGCGAATGAGGAGATAATTACCGAACCGGATACTACGATACTGAACTCACGGAACAAACGTCCCGTCATACCATCCATAAATACGATGGGGAAGAATACGGCTACCAGCGTGATGGTGGTGGAGATTACGGCAAAGAAAATTTCCTTGGCTCCTTCGATGCCAGCTTCTTTTGGGGGCATTCCGCGTTCTATACGAACATAAATGTTCTCTGTCATTACGATGGCGTCATCCACAACCAGACCTACCGCCAGTACCACCGCCAGCATGGAAAGCACGTTGATAGAGAATCCTGCCAGGTACATAACGAAGAAAGCTCCGATGAGCGAAACTGGGATTACGATACAGGGCACCAGTGTCACGCGCCAGTCGCGCAGGAAGAGGAAGATGATGATGATAACGAGAATGAAGGCTACATACACCGTCTCCTTTACCTCATTGATGGATGCACGGATAAACTTGGTATTGTCGAAACCGTAGGAGTATTTGACATCTTCCGGAAGGTCCTTTTTCATCAGTTCCATACGTTCGTAAACGGCATCGGCTATCTTAATGTGGTTAGCACCCGGCTGAGGCACCACTACGATACCGACCATGGGTACGCCATTCATTTTCATATAACTCTTGATGTCCGCCGGACCTAACTCTGCCCGTCCGATATCACTGAAACGGACAATGCGGTTGTTGTCTTCCCGTAAAATCAGGTTATTGAATTCTTCAGCCGTATGCATCAATCCCAAAGTACGGATAGTGAGCTCCACTGTGTTTCCTTCGATACTTCCGGACGGAAGCTCCACGTTTTCTTTATCTACTGCGTTTTTAACGTCGATAGGGGTAATGCCGTAACCGGACATCTTGACAGGGTCAAGCCACAGACGCATAGAATAGCGCTTTTCCCCCCAGATACTTACACCACTGACGTCCGCAATGGTTTGCAATTGCTCTTTCACCGTGAGGTCCGCAATTTCACTCAGTTCCAGTAAGGAGCGTTTGTCACTTTGCAATGCCACCATAAGGATAGGCATGGCATCTGCGTCCGCCTTCGATACGGTAGGAGGGTCACAGTCGCGGGGCAGATAACGTTGGGCGCGTGATACCTTATCACGCACGTCATTCGCTGCTGTTTCCAGATCTACAGAAAGTTCAAACTCTACCGTAATGCGGGATGAGCCTTGCTGGCTGACGCTGGATAAGGAACGGATACCCGGAATGCCGTTGATGTTTTGTTCCAACGGTTCGGTGATCTGGTTTTCAATAACGTCGGCATTAGCTCCCGGATAGGAACAGGATACCGAAATGATGGGGTTGTCCACGGAGGGATATTCACGCACGCCGAGGTAACTGTACCCGATAAGTCCAAATAGTAGGATGATAAGGGTAAGCACTGTGGAGAGTACAGGACGCCGTATGCTGAGTTCGGATATATTCATAAGGCGTCTGGTTTAATAGATGTTGTCCAAAGTTACAGCTAAACCTGTGCGGAGTTGCAACGTACCTGAAATAATGATGGTGTCTCCGATTTCTAAACCTTGCAGTACCTGTGTTTCAGCTTCTGTACGGATGCCGGCCTGTATTTCTATGGGTTGGGCTTTCCCCGACCTATACAGGAAGATTTTGTCTTTACCCATTTCCGGCACGATGGCTTCGGAAGGAACGGCAAGAGCATCATGGATTTCGTTCTTACTTAAACGGATGTCTGCATAGCGTCCCGGCATAACAGTGCCACTGGCATTGGGATAGAGGGCACGCAAAGTCAGTGTGTGGGTATTCTGGTCCATTCTTGATTCGCGTGCATATACTTTAGCATGGAATGTTTCAAGTTTGCCTTCAAGTCCGAAATCCACTCCCGCACCGATTTTTACATCATTGGCGTATCGTTCGGGAACAGAGAATTCTACTTTTAGCGGAGATACTTTTGTGAGTTTGGCAACAATGGTAGAGGGAGAAGCATAAGTTCCGACACTGACCTGTCGCAGACCGATTACTCCATCGAATGGCGCACGCAGTTCGGTTTGTGCGATGTTGGCTTCTATCAGGTCTATATCGGCATTAAGGGTTGCCAATTCCGTTTTCACCTGTTCGTAGGCTTCCTTACTGACTGCATCCCTTTCCAACAGCGCATTCTGGCGGAATACGCGGTCTTCAGCCAGTTTCAGTTGGGCAACGAGGCGTTGCAACTGTGCCTGTAAAGGCCGGTCGTTTACCTTAGCCAGTAATTGCCCTTTCTTTACCTGAGTGCCTTCTTCAAAGTTTATTTCTATGATTTTGCCGGAAGTTTCGAAAGAGAGGTCCACTTCTTCATCAGGCAGCAGGCTACCGCTGATTTTGATTTCATCTTTCAGCAGTTGCGGCTTTATGATTTTTGCGTTAACATTTAATGCTTTCTTCGTATTGCGATTGCCACTCATTACTTTGTCGGCAGCCGCCAATTCTTTGTTCTCTTTAGGGAGCTGAGAATATATGCCCCATCCTATCAGTCCGGCACCAATAAAAATAATGATGCCCCATTTAACTTTCTTATTCATGTATCAGTATTAGTATTACGTCAGATTATGTCAGCGTTAAATTGGACATATTGGGAACTGAAAGGTTTAATATGCAAAGCGTTAAAAAAAGTGATAAAGTTATATTAATATGCTGCCCTGTATTTACCCTCTTCTTTGTCTTCCAGCATATTGAGGTAAGAGGAGTAGCGTGATTCGCTGATGTAATGTTCTTCTACAGCTTTTCGTACGGCACAGTCCGGTTCTTGCCGGTGGGTGCAATTGCTATAGCGGCAGTCGGCGGAGAACTTGAATATTTCCGGAAAATAGTGCCCTATCTCTTCCTCTTCCATATCGAATGTTCCAAATCCTTTGATGCCTGGTGTGTCAATAATATATCCGTTTCCTGCAACAGGAAACATTTCAGAAAATGTAGTGGTGTGCATACCTTTATTATGATATGCAGAAATTTCGCCTGTTTTTACATCTTGTTCAGGTAATATAGCGTTGATGAGTGTCGACTTACCTACACCGGAATGTCCGGAGAAGAGCGTTACCCTTCCTTTCAATTCTTCCTGGATTTGTGCTACGCCTTCACCTGTTTTGGCAGAAACCTTAAAACAAGGATAGCCGATGGTGGTGTAGAGATTGATGAGGCCGTCCAGATAATGAAGTTCATCTTCACTGTAGACGTCGATTTTATTGAAGATGATTTTGACAGGCACACGATATGCTTCGGCAGAAGCCAGAAAACGATCGATGAAGATAGTGGATGTTTCCGGATAGTTGACCGTTACAATGAGCATACACTGGTCGAGGTTGGCAGCAAGGATGTGCGATTGCTTGGAAAGATTGGAAGCACGCCGGATGATATAATTCTTCCGGTCCTCGATTTCACTGATGAAAGCAGTGCCTTCTTGATTCAGTATGATTTGTACATAGTCTCCCACAGCCACCGGATTTGTACTGCGGATGCCTTTAAGACGGAAGTTACCTTTGACTTTACACTCTACACACTTCCCCTCGTCGGTCTTCACTAAGTACCAACTTCCTGTGTTTTTTATTACCAGTCCCCTCAATTCAATTGAAAATTGAAAATTGAGAATTGAGAAATAAATGCCAAGAATCCACTTTGCACACTATACTGCATAGCAATTCTCAATTTTTAATTCTCAATTCTCAATTTAAATTATACGGTCATAATTTCTTTGTCCTTTGCAGCCAGCATGTCATCAATCTGCTTGATGTACTTATCGTGAATCTTCTGCAACTTTTCTTCACCACCTTTTTGTGCATCTTCTGCCAGGCCGTCTTTAACAGATTTCTTCAAGGCATCAATGGCATCACGGCGTGCGTTGCGTACGCTCACTTTGGCTGTTTCACCTTCACCTTTACATTGCTTGGCGAGTTGTCTACGGCGTTCTTCTGTCAACGGAGGAATGCCAATGCGGATAATTTCACCATTATTCTCCGGCATGATACCAAGGCTGGAGTCGATAATGGCTTTTTCAATTACCCGGAACATACTCTTATCCCACGGCTTAATAGCTATGCTGCGGGCATCCGGAGTATTTACGGCAGCTACATTGTTGATAGGAACCATGCTTCCGTAAGAGTCCACACGGATACCGTCCAGCAAACGGACATCTGCTTTTCCGGCGCGGATGTGAGCCAATGCTTCTTCCAGATACATGATGGCCATATCCATTTTCTCTTGCGCTTCGTCTAAGATCTCTTTTACTTCTCTCATATTCTTTGGTTTTGGAGTTGTACTTTAATTGAAACTTTGCAAATATAATTATTAAACTTATTAAATTGAAAATTGAGAATTGAAAATTAAAAAATGAATGTCACTTAATTCTCAATTTTCAATTTATTAATTGTGCACCAGCGTTCCGATTTCTTCTCCTTGCATTACTTTCTTTAAATTACCCACTGTATCCATGTCGAACACAATGATTGGCAAATTGTTTTCTTTGCACATACAAGTGGCAGTGAGGTCCATTACTTTCAGTCCGCGTTTCAAAACTTCGTCATAAGTGATATCGTCGAATTTAGTAGCAGTGGGATCTTTTTCCGGGTCGGCAGTATAGATACCGTCTACACGTGTACCTTTCAGCATGACGTCGGCTTCGATTTCAATGCCACGGAGAGAAGAACCCGTGTCGGTTGTAAAGAATGGATTGCCTGTCCCGGCAGACATGATTACCACTTCACCGGCTTCCATACACTCGATGGCTTTCCATTTATTGTAGAATTCTCCGATAGGTTCCATGCGAACGGCTGTCAATACACGTGCCTTTACGCCGGTAGCTACCAAGGCGGAACTCAGTGCCAGACTGTTGATAACCGTGGCAAGCATTCCCATCTGGTCCCCTTTCACCCGGTCGAACCCTTTGTTTGCACCGCTCAGTCCGCGGAAGATGTTACCGCCACCGATGACGATACCTATCTGAACACCCAGTTCATGGATTTCCTTGATTTGTGCTGCATATTCGGCAAGGCGCTTCTCGTCGATGCCATATTGTTTCTCACCCATCAGGCTTTCGCCGCTGAGCTTTAACAGAACTCTTTTATACTTCGCCATATGATATTACATTTAGTTTTTCTGCAAATATACGCTTTCTGTCTGTAAAGATTAACTTTGGTGCAGGATTTTTCTGCTTAAAACTGCCTGCATAATACCACGAAGGGATAAATAAACAATGAAAGCCAGCCACAAGGCATGATTTCCCATCCATCCGTGTAAAGAGTAATAAACAAGGAAGAAACTGGCTGAGGCCGCCAGCATGGAGTAGAACATCTGTCGGGTAGCGGTGGCTCCGATAAAAATACCATCCCACAGGAAAGCAGCGAAGCCTGTAAGGGGAATAGCAAGCACCCAGTAGAAATAGTTTCCGGCTTCCCGGATTACCGATGCCTCATTGGTAAGTAATTCCAGGAATGCCTTGCCTCCAAAAAGATAGAGCAATGTGAAACCTGTGGAAAGTCCAATGCCCCAGATAAAGAGTTGGCGAACGGTGCGATGCAATGCCGGATGGTTTCCTGCACCGATATATTTGCCTGCCAGTGCCTCGCCTGAATATGCGAAGCCATCCATGATATAAGAAAAAAGAGTGAATAGCTGCATTAGCAAAGTATTGACAGCCAGCACCACTTCTCCCTGTGCTGCTCCGGCAGAAGTAAAGAATAGGGTGACAATGACCAGACAGAGTGTTCGTAAGAAAATATCCCGGTTCACTTGGAAGAAACACAGCATGGCTTGTTTTTGTAATACTTCCCGCCAAGCGATGTGTTTTTTCAGTCCGCCATAATAGCGTCCCCATAATAACAATGCCATCAGAAAACCTGCATACTGCGCTATGAGTGTGCCGAAAGCTACTCCGGCAACTTTCATGTGCAGGAGGTAGACGAAACAAAGGCTTGCGGCAATATTTACAATGTTTTGTGTGATGGCAATATACATCGGAAAGCGTGAATTCTGCATACCAATGAACCAACCCGCAAAACCATAAAGTCCCAGCATGGCAGGAGCTCCCCAGATGCAGATTTGGAAATAGAGCGTAGCCAACTGTTCCACTTCTTCCGTGGTATGTATAAAAGTGAAGGCAAGCTGGCGGATAGGATACTGCAATACCAACAGGCAGACAGAAATGAGTAATCCCACACCGACAGACCGCAGCAACAACCGCGTGACCTCTTCCATATCGTGCCTTCCATATGCTTGTGAAGTCATTCCGCTGGTGCCCATTCTCAGGAATCCGAAAATCCAGTAGATGATATTGAACAGCATTCCCCCGACGGCAATTGCGCCGATATAGGCTGCTGCCCCCAGATGTCCGACGATAGTCACATCAACCAGTCCCAGCAGCGGTACTGTGATATTGGAGATAATCGAAGGTATGGCTATCCGGAGTATTCTTTTATTAACTATATTCGTACTTTGGACAATCATTTTAAAGCATAGATTTGTTCTATTAGTCGACAAAGGTACTCTTTTTGCCGGGAACGGTAAATAAGCGCCGGATAATAACAATTTTTATGGCACATAATGTTTTAGAAATGAGTATCTTTGCGAAACATAAACCGGGTAATATTTAGTAAGAGATGAGAACCTTAACTTTGTTATTTTCATTCATGATGGCTTTCCCCTTCGCGCTCTCTGCGCAATCTGCCGGGGAATTGTTGCAGAAAGTATCTGTAGCCCTGTCAGAAGGGCAGGAAGACTATGCAGTGAGTCTGTTTCGCCAGTCGGCAAATGCCGGTGCGGAGCAGACAGAAATGTTTTACTTGACTCAGGTAGAGAAGAACAGTGCTGTGGCACCCCGCCTTGCAAATGAGTTGGCAGCTTATTATAAGCGTAAACGGAATTATGATAAAGCTTATTTATTTTATAGAGAATTTCTGCAGTATCATCCCGAAGATGTTCCTGCGCTCGTGGCGTGTGCTGAAATGGAGATGATGAGAGGTAAGGAGAAGGATGCTCTGAAGACTTATGAAAAAGTTCTGAAACTTGATGCAAATAATCTGCAAGCTAATATCTTTCTGGGAAACTATTTCTACTTACAGGCAGAGCGGGATAAGAAGAAGTTGGAAGATGATTATAAAAAGATAACTTCTCCCACACGGATGCAATATGCCCGTTATCGTAATGGGCTTTCGGATGTCTATGCCAATGGTTACTCCAAGGCAAAGGGGTATTTGCAACGGGTGTTGCAGTTGTTTCCTTCAACAGAGGCGGGGAAGACGCTGGAGAAGATAGTGGCGTTGGAGAAGGAGATAAAGTGAAAGTTATTCAATTCATAGTTTAGGGAATATAGTTTGCGTAATCGGTAAGTTTATTTAGTGGAAAAATATCCATAAAAAGATTCTTCTCCGATGGTTATTTCAAGAAAATAATAATTTTCTTCTAGCATATTCAGTTCATATGCAAAATCTTGTAAGGTTGATACCGTTTCATTAGTATAGATAGTATTCCCTTTTGTATCCTTTACGATTATTTGTAGCTTACAAATGGGAATGTTCGAATGGATATGTATAATATCTCCGTCATGGGTAACCATGAGTTCAATACTCAAGGAGCGTTTATCTTTCCCTCTACTGCTTGGATCTTTGTGGTATAGCTGAATAAATGTTTCTTGTGCGATACAATTTATATAAAAGAGCAAGCTGATAATTAATAAGAATAATCTTTTCATTGTTTTTTAGTTTGGGTGATTTTTTTTATTTGCAAAGTAAAATGATTTTCTCTTTTAATTAAATTATTGAAGTGTGCAAAATAGTGTGCATATTCTATTATTTCACAATGAATGAATAAAGTTGTCCCAATCTTTTGGGGTGCCATTTTTGCAGAAGACTTTTTTATATAGTCTTCGACGTGTTGAAGCTATGGCTTCTTTACTATGTATAGTTAATCTTGCAATATCAATAGGGGCTATATTAATTTTGATAAGTAGGCAAACATGATATTCGTGTTCTTTCATGTTACAAAGTTTGCTGAGGCTTTCGGTAAAACCTTTATAAGTACTGTTTATCGCTTTTTCAAGTTCTTGCCAGTCATTGTTGGAAAGTAATTTTTTACTGTCGGTAGTGCGAAGTTGCTTTTGAATATGTTCATAGATTTCTGATTTCAAAAGAATGCTTTCTGCTTGTTTACGTCTGTCTAATTCTTTTTCTGCTTGTTTTTTTGCATAAAGAGTTGTTTCTATCTGTTCTTCCAACTGGATTCTCAATGAATTGTTTTCTCTATCTGCTTCCTGTAATTTTTGTTCAAGCACCTTTTTCTCTAGCTCCATATTTTCAACATATTGTTCGCTTTTCCGGTATCGTTCCTCTTCAAACTGACGAAGTTTTTCAAATTGGTTGTCGAGTTGTAGCTTTATTCTTCTGTTATATTGCAGACGAGCAAGCAATAAAGCAAAGGTTATTAAGCTGGCTGAGATGGTAATAAGAATATTTTTTTGATTTTGTTCATTTTCCGTTTTTAGTCGATTATTCTCTTTTTCGCGTAGTTGATAATTGTATAGTGAGTTTAATTGGAGTATAGTTTCCGTATTGGTGATATCGTGGATGGAATCAGTACTTTGTTTGTATTGACGGAGATGTGATAAAGCTTCTTGGGGGGTAGCCTTATTTATTGCAATTTCTGCTAATTTTTCATGAGCGATTTGTTTGGCATAAATAGTACCACATTCAAGTATTTTTGAATAATAATAGTTGGCCGAATCTATATACCCCATTTTGTAGTACAGTTCTGAAGCAATAGAGAAGATACTACTTTTACTTGGAATATCCACATTATCTAAAGAAGGTTGCAAAGATTGCCTGGCTAGATCATATTTCCCCAACTCTGTGTAAAGGCATGCGATTTGACTTTGTATCATTGTTGTGAGCTTGTAATCTTTTTGAACTTTAGCTAATTTATAAGCTTCTTGGAAATAGTGGAGAGAACTGTCATTGTGATTGATACATTGGTAAGCATCTGCTATATCTCTTAAATCAAATACCAAATTTGTGCTGTCTTTTAATGTCAAATCACATTTTAGTGCTTCTTTGAACATCCTTAGTGCTTCATTGTAGAGCTTTTGGTAGAGAAACAGTGTTCCCATCTGACTGTATATCTTACTCTTCATATGATATCCAATATCCTTGGGTGAAACTTCTAAGGCTTTCTGAAAATAATCCAGTGCCTGTGGTGCATCCTCTAAATCACGATATACCCGCCCTGTATAGTAATAAACTTCTGGCAGATGACGTTTATCATTTTTTTTAATATAATAATGTAGTATAGTAAGTATTAAGCTATCTGAAGTATGGCGTATATAAGCTTTGTCATTTGCCTTGATACAAAGTAGTCTATAATACATCTGCGTAGCTTCAGATTCGGTGCTTATGTTATTTATTAAGTTTTTCAATAAAATAATGGCGCTATCCGGCTGTATGCTTATAAGACTATCTGCCGCAATTAAAAAGTGCGGTGTTTGTTTGCTGCAAGTGCAAAAGCTCAATGTCAGACAAAGAAGTAGTAATAATCGGATGTTTGTTTTCATTTCTACAAAGATAATGTATTTCAGAATGTTATGATGAATATTGAACTTTGTTTTTTAGGGGAAGGTTGAAACATGAATGTGTAATAAAAACAGCTCGCTACCTTGTTGTGTAACGAGCTGATTATCCTCTCCGATTATTGTATTTGTTAATAAGTATTAGTGAAAGTAATACCTCCGTTAGCCTCTCCACCAACTGGAGCATAGGTTATAAAACTCCATCTAAAAGGAGCTGTCCCTCCAACTGTTGTCCACCAAAATCTCTTTATGCCTCCTGATGTGTATCTGGTACCATACGTTGAGAAGTTTGTTCCGTATGTACTTGTTCCGGTTTTGCAGGTTAGATTAACTTTCCAATAGCCAGTACAGGAGTTTACATAGAATTCACTTGTTACGTGATCAGAGGCATCAAAGGTTATGCTGCTATCATACCAACTACCAGCGTTGAAAGACATACCCCAACTGTTTGCTCTTGTTTCTGCTCTCATTTGGCTGGCAAGTATATATTCATCCTTAATGCTGATTGTTGGGCTTTCATTTATAGTATAAGATTTGAATCCCTTGTTGTTGCATAGAGTTAAAGTCGTAGTTGTTCCCGCTTTTATATCTTCTTTGATATTTTTATTTGCTCTTGCAATATCCTTTAATATTCGTTCAACATTAGCATCTGTCAAGTGCTCAGCTTGCATGATACTGTCAGTTATAATAACAGAATAGAGGTTGTTAACTGTATCAATTTCTGTGTAGTTGTTTACTACATCCCGTTCTTGATCATAAGTAAGGATAATAGGATGGGCTTCGGTTGGCTTATTGTCTTCCCATCTTTCCTGGCAACTGCTAAGGCTAATAACAATAGCAGGCAATACATAAAATAATAGTTTTTGTTTCATATTTAATAGTTTTATTGAGAGGATTCTCTTTTTCTGTTTTGTTTGCAAAGAAAGGAGGTTGTATATTTATGCTAAAGGTTTGGAGTGTGCAAAATAGTGTGCATTTCAAATCATTGTATATCGTGTAAGCATAGTTCTTTCGAAAGATTAGAAATTGTTGCTGAAAGTTTCAAGTGGCTGTTCAGGCTATAGGATAATTTGCCATCCACCAACATCATGTCTTTAACCTTTTGTCAGGGTTCGGTAGTCGGTCAGTATCATTCCATTGTATAGTGAGTGTAAATCACATTCCTTGGGAGTGATTTGTCCGCATAATATAGCATAGATATATGGGGAGATATTCCATTTGATACAGTAACGGGTTTCTAAATATTTCTTTCGGGTTGTTTTTGCCCAATCATACCCGCAAAAGTCATAAATGCCTACTGGCTGTCTAATTTGTAGATATATAAATGATATTTCTAAAATCTAACGCATAAAAGAAGTTCTGCCGCGTGCACAGAAGCATAGCATCATGCAGGTTGGGTAGTATGAATCGTGCGTTTATTTTTATACGTACAAAGATATTGTTTTTTGGGGAAATTCCTAACATATCCGTAACTTTGTCTCTCAAAGACTCCAACCTGAATCAGGAATTATTAGAACACACAATAAAGAACCGCCGGATAGAACTGACGAATCAAGAGAAAAAGGATTATTATCCTAAAGAAAATCTTTTCACTCTGCTGTTTGCTTTCGCCATTGCATTGCTAATGCCTTTGATGGCAAAGCTCAAGGGGGAAATTGTAGAAACGGAGTTTCTATGGTTTTTCCGTATTGTTTCCTGTCGTCTCTGTTGCAGTGATTTATATCATTTATCGGAATAAGAAGAATACGCTTAAATTGCATTATATCAACACGGCTCTTCGATGATATTTGTATGCGTTGGTATGCTTCCGGTGGCAAGAATTGGGATAATCTGGAAATAATCCGCCAAGATATCGAAAAAGAATGGGTAATTAAAAATTATTCCAAAAAAATGCGACATAAAATGATAGGGCTCTATTCGCATTTCTTGAATTAATTTTAAATTAGTACTTACTATTCAGAAATCATCGAAAGAGCTTATGTATATATCAAATTCGGTACAAACTCGGTATATACTCGGTACAAATTCGGTTAAATAGTCTATTTAACAGGAATGAACCGAATCTGCTAAGAGAAAACATCCAATATATACAGAAGAGAAGAGGACCTAGACAAAGGAAGAGGAAATCAAGAAGAAGAGAAGAATTCCTTGGTTTAAATATTAAGTAACTAATCAAAATTAAGCAGCATAATGCATAAAGTTAATCTTAATAATTTTGAATGACTACTTATCTATTTATTTTTTATACATCTTTGCGATGTCAGATTCCGACTGGACATAAGGCATGTCAGTTCGAATTTTACGTGAATGAAGTGGGAGTAAAATTCTAGGTGGAATGAGTCGAATCCAGAGTTTGCGTTAGAGAATGTATTGCACTTCCTTAAACAGATATCCGCGCTCTTTTCCTGTCTGGTCTTCAAGGATAAATCGCCCGTCTGGTTCAACGCGTAGCAGGCAGGCAAGGAACTCGCCATCTGCATCGGCATAGCGGTGAAAGCCTTCACGGCGGAAAAGGGAATGGGCATAACGTTCGGCAATATGGTTGGCGGCATCACCCGAAGTGCCGGTTTGCAGGAGGGAGTAGTATTCTTTTAGCCGCCTCATGATGTTGGCGAGTATCAGATAGCGGTCGTACTCCTGCCCTGTGATTTGCTTTAAAGATACCGGGTTGGGAGCATTGCTCCGAAAGGTTTCCTGGTTTATGTTTACTCCGATACCGGAAATGCTGCGTCCGATGTGGTGTCCGGAAAGGTCATTTTCTATCAGTATGCCGCAAATCTTCTTTTCATTCCAATAGATGTCGTTTGGCCATTTGATGGAAATGCCTTCCGTCCATTCGTCCAGTTCTTCCTTGATAGAGAGGGAGACGATTTGAGAGAGGACGAATTGGCGGCGAGCTTCAACGAAAGTAGGATAAAGCACGAAACTGAATGTGATGTTCCGGCAATCTTCCGATTCCCAACTGTTGCCACGTTGCCCTTTACCGGCAGTCTGGCGTTCGGCAATGATCGTCGTAAATTCTCGGACAGCGGATTGCTGTTCGTTGCAAAGTTGTGTCAGGTGATTGTTTGTAGAGTCTGTTTCCGGTAATATAATTAGCGGAACAGGAAACACAGCGGGGGTAATTATCAGATTCGGTTCTTTCTTCATATCAGGGCAGGGCGTCATATTCGGCACGCATTTTCTTAGTGAACTTCTTCAGTACTTCTTCATAAGCATGGTCGATGAGGCTCTTTATCAACTTATCATCCACATCGCCGTCAAGGAATATCTGGTTCCAGTATTTTTTGTTGAAATGATAAGCACCCTCAATGGATGAATAGCGCTCGCGTAGCTCTATCGCGTATTCCGGGTTGCACTTCATGCAGATTTTATTTGAACCTTCCAAGTCAATGAGTACAAACATCTTATCCATAACTTTCATCACGAGTGAATATTCGTCGAACGGAAGACATTCCGTTACAGCTTTCTTTGCGAGACAATATTCGCGGGCGGTTTCTATATCCATATTGGGTAATAACTAATATTGGTTACTATTTGTTCTACGTTATCATGCCACGGGGCATTTTTCAATTTTTAATTCTCAATTCTCAATTTCCTCAGAACATCGGCGGATAAAATGCATCCTTGATATGTTCAATCTCAAATGCGCCAGCTTCGCCGACAGCGGTAATAATATCAAAGCGAACGGGAGCATCGATGCTGAAATGCTTGATGTAAGCATCGGCAGCCACCACAATGTGACGTACCTTCTGCCAATTGACGGCATCCTGCGGTTCAACGTAGTCCGTATTGCTGCGGGTTTTTACCTCCACTACAATCAGTTGTTCGTCTTTGACTGCCACAATGTCCAGTTCAAGGCGGTTTTTCCGCCAGTTGCGGTGGCGGATGGTGTATCCGTTGTGTTCCAGATATGCCATTGCGGCATCTTCTCCTGCTTTTCCGAGGGCATTGTGGGCTGCCATATCTATGTTTGTTCTGCTTTTTAGCTGTTTCTATGCAAAAATACGTTTTTTCTGCTTTGTATTTACAGAAGGAAAACTAATTTTGCAGGAAATATGAGAAAGAGAGATAAAACGTGTGCGAAAGCAACACCCGAAGAACCGAAACGTGAACAGCGCATCGTATGTCTGATGAGCGAGGAAGAGCTACGGATTGTAGACCGTTATCTGGAGAGATACAAGATAACGAACAAATCGCGTTGGCTACGGGAGACTATTCTCATGTTTATCCATAAAAATATGGAAGAAGATTATCCGACTCTTTTCGGAGAGCATGATATGAGGAGATAGGAGAGAATTAAAAATTGAAAATTAAAAATTAAAGGCAGGAGGAAGTTGGACGATAGCTTTTATATGAAACAGGCGCTTGCGGAAGCAAGTAAAGCTGCGGAGCGGGGAGAAGTACCCGTTGGTGCGGTTGTTGTATGCAAAGAGCGTATTATTGCACGTGCCCACAACCTGACTGAAACCTTGACCGATGTAACAGCTCATGCTGAAATGCAGGCGATTACTGCCGCCGCCGCTACCCTTGGCGGAAAGTATCTGAACGAATGTACCCTTTATGTTACTGTTGAACCTTGTGTGATGTGTGCCGGTGCCATTGCTTGGGCGCAGATGGGGCGGCTTGTATTCGGTGCGGAAGATGAAAAGCGCGGTTATCAGTGCTATGCACCGCAAGCTCTGCATCCGAAAACGGTGGTGGTGAAAGGTGTGCTTGCCGATGATTGTGCCGCACTTATGAAGGATTTCTTTGTAACAAAACGTCGCTGAATTTCAATATAGTTCCTTTTTCTGACCTATATTTCGCATTTTATCCCTATATTTGACTATTCAACAGACCTTTAAAATACCATATGTAATGGAATATCATCGTATATCTTTTATTCACAACGATACCGAGTATTCATTTATCAAAGCCATGAATGATAGATTAACGGGCTATTCACTGATGTCAGCCTGCCGGCTGGAAGTTCAAATTTATATGAAAGAACATAATCTGAAAGGTAAGTATATCCTAACCGGTATGGCTAAGATTTAATTTACAGACTATTCTTTGATTTCTTCAAAATCCACATATTCTCCTTCATCTTTGGTGAAGAGCTTCTTGTGCTTCCTGTGAATGACATCCTCAGAGGAAGTGGCTTCTTCATTAGCCTGTGAAGAAGAATTTTGTTGTTGATTACCTGAGAAAGAATACCCCCCTCCATTCTGATAACTACCTGAAGAGGTACGACGCTTCCCCAATCCGAAGATACTCCGGAGGACAGTGCCGATGATACTGAGTCCGATGACCAGGATAACGACTATGATAATGAATAGAAATCCTAAGATGTGAAACATGGGCTAATCGTTTTTATATATTGTTCGTCTTTACGAACGATAGTACAACAACCATGCCAGAGATTTGTTTAGAGTTTCTTCCGCACAAACCAGCACAAAATGATGTACCAGCCGATGACAGCAGCAAGTCCTACAAAGATAAGCAAGGGAATGCTGACTATCAAAAACAAATAACGAATCTTGTTTTCTTCCCAAGAGAGGTTCTTCAGTTTGAAGGCGAACATCGGGAATTCGGAAACCAATAACAGGGAGAATATTACAATGCAGACCAGCAAGCCGTACAAGACAGCGCCACCTTGTATCAGCCAGTCATGGTATTGTGCCGCTGCCGCTGCCCAAAATAAGGTGTTGGCAGGGGTGTTCAGACCAATGAACGAACTGCTTTGACGCTCATCGATATTGAACTTTGCCAGGCGCAATGCTGAAAATACGGCAATGAGGAAAGCAAAATAGGGAACATATTCCTGAAAGCCGCTCATCCAACCGGGATAAGTCGTTTCACGCAATAAAGAGAATACGATAAGTGAGGGGGCTACTCCGAAACTGACGTCATCCGCCAGGGAGTCCAGCTCTTTTCCGATGGGGGAAGGAGCATTCAGAAGCCGTGCCGACATTCCGTCGAGGAAGTCGAATACAGCACTGATAATGATGAAAGTGAGAGCCCATTCATATTTGAACTCGAACGCCATGACACACGCAATACAGCCTGAGAACAGATTCATGCACGTCAATGTATTGGGGATATGACGGGTAATACAGTTAGCCATTGTTTAGTTATTTTAGTTTGGCTATCACAGTTTGGTTTCCTGTAGTGGTCTGCCCCAGCTTCACAAACACTTCAGTGCCCAATGGGAGGTAAACATCTACACGGGAGCCGAATTTGATAAAGCCCATATGTTCGTCGATATAACAGTCTTCGCCCGGTTCGGCGTAGGTGACGATGCGGCGCGCCATGGCACCTGCAATCTGGCGTGCCATTACCTCCACGCCTTCGGGAGTTTCGATAACCACCATGGAGCGTTCGTTGTCCGTACTGGCTTTCGGCAGCCAGGCCTTCATGAACTTGCCGTTCTGATGTGCTACCTTTTTCACGGTTCCGTCTACCGGATACCAGTTGGCATGAACGTTGATAACACTCATGAAGATGGAAATCATAAGGCGACGGTCGTGGAAGTATTCATTCTCTTCCACTTCTTCTACGACCACTATCTTGCCATCGGCAGGTGCCACCACAATCTTTTCGGTGTCTTCCTGCTCAAAAAGGCGGATAGGGCATCGGAAGAAATTCACCAGCATTCCATACAGGACGATACTGACCACAGCTACAATATAGAACGGTAATTTACATTCAAGCCCATAATACAAGGCGAAATTAACTACCAGTAGCAACAATAGGCTGCCGGCCAGTGTATGTGTCCCTTCGCGGTGAATTCGTATCTTTTTTAGTTTCTTTAGTCGACTCATGTAAGTTGTTTTATTCTTTATGAATAGAAATTATCCGCAAAAATAGACTTATTTTGAAAATCTAACAAGCATTTGGCTGTAGAAATGCAGATGTTGATAACTTTTAGGGAAATATTTTTGTTAGGTCTTATATAGGTTGTACTTTTATGCTCTCAATTGAAAGGAGATATTTATGCAGGATTTTGTTCATTTGCACGTTCATACCCAGTACTCCCTCCTCGACGGTCAGGCAAGCGTAAGTGCACTGGTTGACAAGGCGATGAAGGATGGAATGAAGGGAATTGCCGTAACTGACCATGGTAATATGTTCGGCATCAAGGAATTCACTAATTATGTTAACAAGAAAAATAGCGGTCCTAAAGGGGATATCAAGAATCTCAAGAAGCGGATTGCCGGCATCGAGAGTGGTGAGATAGCTTGCGAAGATAAGGAAGCGGAACTTGCCGACTGCCGCGCTAAGATTACGGAAGCTGAAAACAAACTGTTCAAGCCGATAATCGGTTGTGAAATGTATGTGGCGCGCCGCACCATGGACAAGAGGGAGGGTAAACCCGACCAAAGCGGATGGCACTTGATTGTATTGGCAAAGAATGAGAAAGGTTATCACAACCTGATAAAGCTGGTGTCCAGAGCCTGGACAAATGGATACTATATGCGTCCCCGTACCGACCGCAATGAATTGGAAAAGTATCACGAGGGATTGATTGTCTGTTCGGCTTGTATCGGTGGTGAAGTTCCTAAAAAGATACTCAACGACCAGTTGGAAGACGCAGAAGAAGCCGTGCGTTGGTACAAGAACCTCTTTGGAGAAGACTATTATCTGGAGTTGCAACGGCACAGGGCAACTGTACCTCGCGCCAATCATGAAGCATATCCGTTGCAGCAGCGGGCCAATGCCAAACTGATAGAATTTGCCAAAAAGTATGATATTAAACTCATTTGTTCCAATGACGTTCACTTTGTGAATGAGGAACATGCCGAGGCGCACGACCGTCTGATCTGCTTGAGTACCGGTAAGGATCTGGATGACCCCAACCGTATGCTTTACACCAAGCAGGAGTGGATGAAGACGAAGGCGGAGATGAATGAACTCTTTGCCGATATTCCCGAAGCTTTGTCCAATACGCTTGAAATTTTGGATAAGGTGGAATACTATTCCATCGATCATGCACCTATCATGCCTACTTTTGCCATTCCCGAAGACTTTGGGACGGAAGAAGGGTATCGGCAGAAATATACTGAAAAAGACTTGTTCGATGAGTTCACCCAGGATGAGAATGGTAATGTGGTGTTGAGTGAAGAGGACGCCAAAGATAAAATCAAGCGCTTGGGTGGATATGAAAAGCTGTATCGTATCAAGTTGGAAGCGGACTACCTGGCCAAACTGACTTTCGATGGTGCTAAGATTTTTTATGGTGATCCTATGTCGGAAGAAGTTATGGAACGGTTGAAGTTTGAACTTCACATCATGAAGACAATGGGTTTCCCCGGATACTTCCTGATTGTGCAGGATTTCATTGCTGCTGGACGTAGTATGGGAGTATCAATCGGTCCTGGTCGTGGTTCGGCTGCCGGTTCGGCAGTGGCATACTGTCTGCAGATAACGAAAATCGACCCTATCAAATATGACTTGCTGTTTGAGCGTTTCTTGAATCCCGACCGTATTTCATTGCCTGATATCGATATTGACTTCGATGATGACGGACGCGGTGAAGTGCTTCGTTGGGTAACTAATAAGTATGGGCAGGAGAAGGTGGCGCATATCATCACTTATGGTACAATGGCTACCAAGCTTGCCATCAAGGATGTTGCCCGCGTGCAGAAACTCCCCCTTTCGGAGTCCGACCGTTTGGCAAAACTTGTCCCCGATAAAATTCCCGATAAGAAACTGAACTTGCGAAATGCTATTGATTACGTTCCGGAATTGCAGGCTGCGGAGGCTTCTCCCGACCCATTGGTGCGTAATACGCTGAAATATGCTAAGATGTTGGAAGGTAACGTACGCGGTACGGGTGTACATGCCTGCGGTACGATTATCTGCCGTGACGATATCACAGACTGGGTGCCTGTAAGTACAGCCGATGACAAAGAAACGGGTGAGAAAATGCTCGTGACCCAATATGAAGGTTCGGTAATTGAAGATACAGGATTGATTAAGATGGACTTCCTGGGATTGAAAACATTGTCAATCATCAAGGAAGCCGTAGAAAATATCCGTTTGCACCGCAAACTGGAGTTGAATATAGATAAGGTGCCGATTGACGATCCGGTTACCTATAAATTATATAGTGATGGCCGTACCATCGGTACGTTCCAGTTCGAGTCTGCCGGTATGCAGAAATACCTGCGTGAGTTGCAGCCTTCTACTTTCGAGGACTTGATTGCGATGAATGCCCTCTACCGTCCGGGGCCTATGGATTACATTCCGGACTTCATCGACCGTAAGCATGGGCGGAAACCGATTGAGTACGATATTCCCGTCATGGAGAAGTATCTGAAAGATACATACGGTATTACGGTATATCAGGAGCAGGTGATGCTTTTGTCCCGTCTGTTGGCTGACTTCACCCGTGGTGAGTCTGATGCTTTGCGTAAGGCGATGGGTAAAAAGCTGCGTGACAAATTGGATCACATGAAACCTAAATTTGTTGAAGGCGGGCGCAAGAACGGACACGATCCGAAAGTGCTCGAAAAGATTTGGGGAGACTGGGAAAAGTTTGCATCGTACGCTTTCAACAAGTCTCATGCCACCTGTTATTCGTGGGTAGCTTATCAGACCGCTTATTTGAAAGCCAATTATCCTGCCGAGTATATGGCAGCCGTAATGAGCCGAAGTTTGTCGAACATTACTGATATCACCAAGTTGATGGACGAATGTAAGGCGATGGGCATCAAAGTATTGGGGCCGGATGTAAATGAGAGTAACCTGAAATTCACTGTTAACCCGGAAGGAAATATCCGTTTTGGTCTTGGTGCAGTGAAGGGTGTGGGCGAAGGTGCTGTGCTGAATATCATGGAAGAACGTGAGAAGAACGGTCCTTTCAGGGGTATATTCGATTTTGTGCAGCGTGTCAATCTGACGGCTTGTAATAAGAAGAACTTGGAATGCCTCGCTTTGGCAGGTGGCTTCGATGAATTTCCAGAATTGAAGCGCGAGCAATACTTTGCCGTGAATTCTAAGAATGAAGTCTTTCTGGAAACTTTAGTGCGTTATGGTAACCGTTATCAGGCCGACAAGTCAGCAGCAGAAAACTCTCTATTCGGCGGGGATAATGTAGTGGATATAGCCACCCCCGAAATCCCCGAGGCGGAACGTTGGAGTGACCTCGACCGCTTGAACAGGGAGCGCGACCTGGTAGGTATCTATCTTTCCGCCCACCCGCTGGATGAATACTCCGTTGTATTGCAACACGTTTGCAACACACGCATGGCTGAGTTGGAAGATAAAGCGGCGCTTGCCGGACGCGAAATCACGATGGGAGGTATTGTGACTTCCGTGCGCCGGGGTATCAGTAAGAACGGTAATCCTTATGGTATCGCCAAGATTGAAGATTATTCTGGTTCTGCAGAACTCCCGTTCTTCGGTAATGACTGGGTGACCTATCAGGGGTATCTGGGTGAACGTACTTTCCTCTTTATTAAAGCCCGTTGCCAGCCCAAGCAGTGGCGGCAGGATGAGTTGGAAGTTAAAATCACTTCTATGGAGTTATTGCCCGATGTGAAGGAAAAACTGATTTCCAAAATCACCATATTGATACCGCTTTCCGTACTGAACCAGGCTTTGGTAACAGAGCTTGCAGCGCTGATGAAAGGGCATCCCGGTACGACAGAGTTATATTTTAAAGTGAGCGATCCGGACAGTAAAACTGTAGTGGATATGATTTCCCGTCCGGTGAAGCTTTCCGTAGGACGTGATTTAATCTCTTATTTAAATGAACGTCCCGAACTGGAATTCCGGATAAATTAGTATCTTTGCTTCATCAATGAGATACCAAATTGATAATTAAAAATTAACAATTAATAATTAAAGAAATGGCTTTAGAAATTACAGACAGCAACTATAAGGAAATCCTGGCAGAGGGTAAACCTGTAGTGATTGACTTTTGGGCTCCCTGGTGTGGTCCTTGTAAGATGGTAGGTCCTATTATTGACGAACTGGCAGAATTGTATGACGGCCAGGTAATCATCGGTAAGTGCGATGTGGATGAAAGCAGCGATCTGCCTGCAGAATACGGCATTCGTAACATTCCTACCGTATTGTTCTTCAAGAACGGCGAGTTGGTTGATAAGCAGGTAGGGTCTGCGCCCAAATCAGCTTTTGACGAAAAGATAAAGAAAATGTTCCTGTAAGGAGCGTTCATAAAAATAAGGTATTCACCCCTAAAAAACTAACTATTATGGGACTGGAAGACGATTTCTTAAAGGATGACCTCGATGATGAAAAGACCATCGAATACATCAAAAATTATTTGCCGCAGGAGTTAAAGGAGAAGTTCTCTGACGACGAATTCTATTATTTCCTCGATCTGATTGATGAGTATTATTCTGAAAGCGGCATTCTCGATGTAGAGCCGGATGAAGAAGGATGCGTCGAAGTCGACCTGGGACAGATTGTAGATTACATCATCAAGGAAGCTCATAAAGACGAGATGGGTGACTATGATCCGGAAGAGATTCTGTTCGTGGTTCAAGGGGAACTGGAATATACAGAGTCATTGGATGATGACGAATAAGTAGTTTCAGTAAGTAAAAAGAGAGTCCGGACATTTCGTTCGGACTTTTTTTGTGGAATTATTCCACACTTGTAGAGTGGATTCCACACTTCGGTAATTTCCATTCAGACATTTAATGCTTTGGCAATGAAGAATAAAGGTATAGTTAGCGAACTTTGGCACGCCAGTTGTGTTTTTTATTTATAGGGTTTTTAACATTAACATAAACAGAGAGCTTATGAAATCGTTTTTCAAAAAGAGAGAAATCAGAATAACGAAGAAGCAGGCAGTGATTGCCGCAATAGGTATAGTATTGTTAGTAGGGATTTACTGGTTCGTCACCCATCGTCCTGCGCCAGCACCGGATCTGCCGGTAGTGGCCGTAGAACCGGTGACACAGGACGATGTAGAAATCTACGGTGAATATGTGGGACGTATTCGCGCTCAACAGTTTGTTGAGGTACGTGCCCGTGTAGAAGGGTATCTGGAAAATATGCTCTTTGAAGAAGGTACCTATGTGACGAAGAACCAGGTGTTGTTTGTTATTAATCGCGACCAGTATGCAGCCAAGGCTGATAAGGCACGGGCACAACTGAAAAAGGATGAAGCACAGGCCCGCAAGGCGCAACGTGATTTGGAACGTATCCGACCGCTGTATGAACAGAATGCTGCCAGCCAGTTGGATTTGGATAATGCGATAGCGGCTTATGAAACAGCGCAAGCCAGCGTAGCCATGAGCCAGGCTGATTTGGATCAGGCGGAACTGGAATTAGGGTATACAATTGTTCGCTCTCCGTTATCAGGACATATCAGTGAACGCTATGTAGACCTTGGTACACTGGTAGGTACAGGTGGCAAGTCGCTGCTGGCAGCTATCGTGAAGAGTGATACGGTACTGGTTGATTTCAGTATGACTGCACTGGACTATCTGAAAACCAAAGAGCGCAACGTGAACTTGGGACAAAAAGACTCCACCCGTTCCTGGCAACCGAATATTTCTATAACACTTGCCGATAATACGGTTTATCCGTTCAAAGGTTTGGTTGACTTTGCCGAACCGCAGGTTGACCCTCGCACCGGTACATTCTCTGTTCGTGCCGAGATGCCCAATCCAAAACATGTGTTGCTGCCGGGACAGTTCACCAAGGTGAAGCTGTTGCTGGATGTCCGTGAGAATGCAACGGTTGTTCCCCTGAAATCGGTAATCATCGAAAAGGGTGGTGCTTTCGTGTTTGTGATGCGTCGCGACTCCACCGTAGAACGGCGCTTTATTGAACTGGGACCGGAATTCCAGAATCAGGTGGTAGTGGAAAGAGGTTTAGTGCCGGGTGAAACCATCGTGGTGGAAGGATACCATAAGCTGAGTCCGGGTATGAAAGTTAAGGTTAACAATGCCCTGTTGAAGAAAGAAGATGAGGAACAAAGTCAGACACCGGATACGGTTAAGACTGAGAAGTAATTGACGAACGTAAAACAGACGCATATGAAAGTAAGTTTCTTTATAGACAGACCGGTATTCTCGGCTGTCATCTCCATACTGATTGTCATTGTGGGTATCATCGGATTGTCGATGCTTCCCATTGACCAATATCCACAGATTACGCCGCCGGTAGTGAAAATCAGCGCATCCTATCCGGGTGCCAGTGCACTGACGGTATCTCAGGCAGTAGCCACACCTATCGAACAGGAATTGAACGGAACACCGGGAATGCTCTATATGGAGTCCAACAGTTCCAACTCCGGTGGCTTTTCGGCTACAGTGACGTTTGACATCTCTGCTGACCCTGATTTGGCAGCAGTGGAAATTCAGAACCGTCTGAAACTGGCGGAGTCCCGTCTTCCGGCGGAAGTGGTACAAAACGGTATTTCGGTAGAAAAGCAGGCA
>ULMJ01036624.1_pt1 | contig 44216 bp, 28 predicted proteins | sample 1951641 | NCBI WGS metagenome assembly ULMJ01 (sample SAMEA4835550, study PRJEB28245) | human gut metagenome | biome: gut microbiome; material: fecal sample | place: Denmark | collected 2008 | reverse complement strand
CTGCCACTGGCGGCACAGCAGAAGAACTATGTTTCCGAGGTATGGGTAGCCGACCAAGGAAATGGTAAGTACAAGAACCCGGTGCTCTATGCAGACTATTCCGACCCGGACGCCTGCCGTGTAGGAGATGACTACTACATGACATCCTCCAGTTTCAATTGTCTGCCCGGACTCCAGATACTCCATTCCAAAGACCTTGTGAACTGGACTATCATCGGTGCTGCCGTACCTTACGCACTCCCCCCCATTGAAACTCCCGAACGTCCCGAACACGGTAACCGTGTATGGGCGCCCGCCATCCGCCATCACAACGGTGAGTTTTATATCTTCTGGGGAGACCCCGACCAGGGTGCTTTCATGGTGAAAGCCAAAGATCCGAAAGGTCCGTGGACCGAGCCTGTACTGGTGAAGCCGGGCAAAGGCATCATCGACACCTGCCCGCTTTGGGATGACGACGGTAAAGTGTATATGGTTCATGCCTATGCAGGCAGCCGCGCCGAACTGAAAAGTGTCATCACCATCTGCGAACTGAATGCCGAAGCAACCAAAGCCATCACTCCGTCACGCATCATCTTCGATGGTCATGAGGCACACCAGACTTGCGAAGGCCCGAAATTCTACAAACGCAACGGTTACTATTACATTTTCCATCCGGCAGGTGGTGTTCCCACAGGCTGGCAGGTAGTGCTCCGCTCCAAAAACGTATACGGTCCCTATGAATGGAAAACAGTGCTTGCACAAGGTGACAGCCCAGTGAATGGCCCCCATCAGGGTGCATGGGTAGACACCCCGACCGGTGAAGACTGGTTCTTCCACTTCCAGGACGTAGGCGCTTACGGTCGTCTGGTGCATCTGCAACCCATGAAATGGGTGAACGACTGGCCCGTTATCGGTATCGACAAAGACGGTGACGGCTGCGGCGAACCCGTGATGACTTACAAGAAACCTAACGTAGGCAAGACTTATCCTATCTGCACTCCGCAGGAAAGTGATGAATTCGACGGTTATACCCTGTCCCCACAATGGCAATGGCATGCCAACATCAACGAGAAGTGGGCCTATTATGCAGGCGACCAAAGCATTGTACGCCTGTACTCTTATCCGGTTGTGAAAGAGTACAAGAATCTCTTCGACGTTGCCAACCTGTTGTTGCAGAAAGCTCCGGCTCCCAACTTCACCGCTACAATGAAGCTGACCTTCAAGCCGACAGAGAAATATAAAGGCGAACGTACCGGACTGGTAGTGATGGGTATGGACTACGCCGGACTGATTCTGGAAAATACAGATAAAGGACTCGTTCTTTCTCAGGTATCTTGCCCGAAAGCCGACAAAGGCACTCCGGAAGAAGTGAACGGCACAGTTGACTTAACGGACAACACTATCTACCTGAAAGTAAAGTTCACCAGCGACGGAAAGAAAATCTCCAAGAGCGAAGGCGGACATGACTTATTGGTAATGTGCAATTTCAGTTACAGCCTCGACGGAAAGAAGTATCAGTCGCTTGGCAAACCCTTCCAGGCCAAAGAGGGCAAATGGATTGGCGTAAAGGTAGGTACATTCTGCACACGTCCTGCCATCACGACCAATGACGGCGGATGGGCGGATGTTGACTGGTTCCGCATCACCAAGAAATAAAAATAGTGCTTTAGCTATCATCATTCATTCCTCCTTACTGAGACTTTGTTTTCAGTAAGGAGGAATTTTCTTTTTGCATATACCACTAAATATCAACACATTGCATTTACCAATTATTTACCGCAGGATGTAAAAGCATTTACCGCCGCATGTAACGACCTTTACCTCCTATTGTAACGGTCTTTACCACGGCATGTAACGACCTTTACCTCGGCATGTAAATGAAGTTACCATTTGGGATAAAAAGAGTTTCCCCGTAAAGTAACGGAAGATATGCCACAAGATAGCAGAAGTCTCCCTGCAGAGTTTTCTTCTTTTACTCTGATATTGTTTGAACGGAATGCGCTATATTTGTGTTCTCTAATAAAAAACACCTAAAGAAATATGAAGAAACTGGTTATATTCGATTTAGACGGAACCCTGCTGAACACCATTGCCGACTTGGCACAAAGTACCAACCACGCATTAGCTGCGTTAGGTTATCCCACCCATGAAGAAAAAAAGTATAATTTCATGGTTGGCAACGGCATCAACAAACTATTTGAACGTGCCCTGCCCGAAGAAAGCAGAACGGAAGAAAATGTTTTGCGCGTACGCAAAGAGTTCGTACCTTATTACGACCAGCATAACGCCGACAAAAGCCGTCCCTATCCCGGCATTACGGAACTTCTGGATGAATTGCAAGCCAAAGGCCTGCAACTGGCCGTTGCTTCCAATAAATATCAGGCTGCCACTGAGAAACTGATAGCCCACTATTTCCCAAATATCCGCTTCACCGCCGTCTTCGGGCAACGGGAAGGGGTGAATGTAAAGCCCGATCCCACCGTTGTACATGACATATTGCAAATAGCGCAACTTTCAACAAAAGACGTTCTCTACGTGGGAGACTCCGGCGTAGATATGCAGACTGCCAACAATGCGGAAGTGACATCCTGCGGTGTAACCTGGGGCTTCCGTCCGCGCACGGAATTGGAAACATTCCACCCGGATTACATAGTGGACAAGGCTGAAGAGATAGCGGCAATAGCTTTCAAGTAAAAAGGAAATGCACTGCAATGTGACATAATTCTATTTTTACTCCTTTTTAGCCAGATATTCCCCCTGAAAGTGCCGCAAACTGCCTAATCTTGCAATCGAAATACCAAAAATGAAAAACAATGATAAAGAAATGGTTATTAGCATGCTTCGCCGTAGCCTGCATAGGAAGTAACGTGCAGGCACAGCAAGCAGATGAAACACTTAAATTATGGTACGACACCCCCGCCACACAATGGGTGGAAGCTCTGCCATTAGGTAACGGACGTATAGGTGCGATGGTTTTCGGTGATCCTGCGCACGAACAGTTCCAATTGAACGAAGAAACCGTATGGGGCGGCTCCCCTCACAACAATACCAACCCTAAAGCCAAAGAGGCTTTGCCACGCATCCGCCAGCTTATCTTCGAAGGTAAGAATGCGGAAGCACAGGCTCTTTGCGGCCCCGCCATCTGCTCACAATCAGCCAATGGAATGCCTTATCAGACTGTAGGAACGCTGCATCTCGATTTCGACGGAATCAGTAACTATACTGATTATTACCGCGATCTGGATATTGAAAAAGCTATCAGCACCACCCGCTTCACAGCCAACGGAGTGACTTATACCCGGGAATCCTATACTTCTTTCCCCGACCAGGTACTGGTTATCCGCCTGACAGCCTCACAAAAGAAGAGCATCTCATTCACCGCCAAATATACAACTCCTTACAAAGAGAACATTGTGCGTTGCATCTCTCCCCGAAAAGAGCTGCAACTCAATGGGAAAGCCAATGACCACGAAGGCATCGAAGGTAAAGTTGAATTCACCGCCCTCACCCGTATAGAGAACAACGGCGGAAATCTGGAAGTATTGTCGGACAGCACCCTGCAAGTGAAAAATGCCAATAGCGTCACTCTATATGTTTCCATGGGCACCAACTTTGTGAACTATAAAGACGTCTCCGGCAATGCCCAAGCTACGGCGCAGAAGTATCTGGCAAACGTAAACAAGAACTATACAAAAAGTAAAGCAGCCCATATCAGCACCTATCAGAAGTTCTTCAACCGCGTATCACTGGACTTGGGTCGCAATGCCCAGGCCGATAAACCGACTGACGTACGCGTCAAAGAATTCAGTTCCAGCTTCGACCCGCAAATGGCGGCCCTGTACTTCCAGTTCGGACGCTACCTGCTGATATGTAGTTCGCAACCCGGCGGACAGGCAGCCAACCTGCAAGGTATCTGGAACTATCAGCTCCGTGCCCCGTGGGATGGCAAATACACCACCGACATCAATGTAGAAATGAACTACTGGCCTGCCGAAAGCACTTCCCTGCCCGAAATACACGAACCTTTCCTGCAATTAGTGAAAGAAGTAGCCATACAGGGACGTGAAAGCGCCGCTATGTATGGCTGCCGCGGCTGGACGCTGCACCATAATACGGATATCTGGCGCAGCACTGGTGCCGTAGACGGCCCCGGTTATGGCATCTGGCCTACCTGCAACGCCTGGTTCTGTCAACATTTGTGGGATCGCTATCTTTTCTCCGGTGATAAGAACTATCTTGCCGAAGTATATCCTCTGATGCGTGGTGCTTGCGAGTTCTACCTGGATTTTCTGGTACGTGAACCTGAAAATAACTGGCTGGTGGTAGCTCCCTCCTACTCTCCGGAGAACAGACCGGTTGTCAATGGGAAGCGGGACTTCGTAGTCGTTGCAGGAACCACAATGGATAACCAGATGATATACGATTTGTTCTATAATACCATTACTGCCGCCCAGTTAATGAAGGAAAACACCGCATTTACCGATAGTCTGCAAATGGTAGTTAATCATCTAGCCCCCATGCAAGTAGGTCGTTGGGGCCAATTACAGGAGTGGATGCACGACTGGGATAATCCCAAAGACCGCCACCGTCACGTTTCCCACCTCTGGGGCTTATATCCCGGACGCCAGATCAGTGCATACAACTCTCCTATCCTGTTCGAAGCCGCCAAAAAATCGTTAATCGGTCGTGGTGACCACTCCACCGGTTGGTCTATGGGTTGGAAAGTCTGCCTGTGGGCACGCCTGCTGGACGGCAATCACGCTTATCAACTGATTACCGAACAACTTCATCCCACTACCGATGAAAAGGGACAAAATGGAGGTACTTATCCGAACCTGTTTGATGCCCACCCGCCTTTCCAGATTGACGGAAACTTTGGTTGTGCGGCCGGTATTGCCGAGATGTTTGTTCAAAGCCATGATGGTGCCATTCATCTTCTTCCGGCATTGCCCGAAGTATGGAAACAGGGAACACTAAAAGGTATCCGTTGCCGCGGAGGATTTACGGTTAAAGAAATGAGATGGGCAAACGGTGAGTTGCAAACAGCCATAATCACTTCTAATATCGGCGGCACACTCCGCATCCGAAGTCTGACTCCCCTTTATTTGAATGGGGAAAAATTGAGCTCTACCTCGCAGGAAGTATCTGATAACCCGCTTTTGCAATCACAGAGTATTCGCAAGCCACTGGTTGCAGCCAATGCTCCAGTTTGTGTACCGGAATATGCACAGACGTATGTGTATGACATAGATACGAATGCAGGAAATGAGTACATTTTGACGGCAAAAGGGCTATAAGCTAAATAGTAATTAAAACCATAGAGCTACTGGCGAAAGTCGGTTGGGAATATGTTAAAATGTCAAGAGGGGAACAATAAATTCCCCTCTTTTCTGTTATATAACATCATTTAGGTAATCCGCAAAAGCATAATAGACAGTAAATAACAAAAAATACCACCCTAAAAACAGATATTACACATTTATCTTTTCACATCCCTATACATTTGCAACAATGAATTAACAGTGTGCCCGAACACACTAACGAAAAAAATCATATTAAATTAATATCATGCAAAGAATGTCTAACAAGATGAAAAACATGCGCGCCGCGCTACTATTCTTTTTAGTAGCCGTGATATCGCTTAGCGTATCAGCGCAAAATGTAACCGTAACAGGTACTGTGACGGACAAAACGGGAGAAACCGTTATCGGCGCTTCCGTAGTACAGAAAGGGAATACCGGTAACGGTACTATTACCGACATTGATGGTAATTTCACCCTTAGTGTTCCCGCCAATTCCACATTAGTATTCTCTTATGTGGGAATGACTCCTCAGGAAATAGCATTGAAAGGAAAAACTTCGGTCAACGTAGTTATGGAAGATGATGCACAAGCTTTGGAAGAAGTTGTGGTAATCGGTTATGGTACGGCAAAGAAGAAGGATTTGACTGGTGCGGTTAGTACGGTAAAAGGGTCGGAATTAGCCAAAGTACCCGTTACCAACGTAGCAGAAGCATTGACCGGTAAATTGGCAGGTGTGCAAATCACAACAACCGACGGTTCGCCGGATGCCGAAATGCTTATCAAAGTACGTGGTGGTGGATCTATCACAGGTGATAGTTCTCCTCTTTATATTGTTGATGGTTTCCCTGTATCAAGTATGGGTGATATTTCTCCATCAGATATTGAAGACATTACAGTATTGAAGGATGCAGCTTCTACAGCAATTTATGGTGCACAAGGTGCCAATGGTGTTATTTTGATTACGACCAAAAGTGCCAAGGGAGGAAAGACTGTTGTTAGCTACAATGGCTATATACAAGGGAAAAGTATCCGCAACACCCTTGACGTAATGGATCCTTACCAGTTTGTCATGTACAACTACGAAAGACAAGCACTCAGAGGAGCGTCTTCCATTAAAAATTTTGAAGAACGTTACGGTGCTTATGGTGATTTAGATTTATATCAATACCAGAAAGGACACAATTGGCAAGAAGAAATGTTTGGTAATAATGAACTTTCTCAATCCCACAACATCAGTGTTACGGGCGGTAGTGAAAAAACAAAATTCACATTAAGTGGAACTTACGCCAACGATAAGAGTTTAATGGAAGATAATGGCTACAGACGTTACAACATGAACTTCAAGTTGAAACACGAATTATACAAAAATCTGAATCTGGATTTTGGTGTACGTCTCGCTGATACAGAAACTCAAGGTGTAGGAACTGGTGGCGGTACATATAAAATCCGTTCTTACGATGCTTTAATGAAAGCACCAGTTTACGGCCTATACGACCAAATTGACATTGATCCGAGTACATTGCCGGAAGATGAGTATCAAGAATACGTTAATGCTACACGTTCTCTGAAAGATCAGGTAAATGACTACTGGAGAAGAAAGAATGAACGTCGCTATAATTTCAACGCTGCAATTACTTGGGATATTACCAAAAGTTTCAGCTATCGTGCTGAAGGAGGTTATGATTATACATTCAACCAACAAAAGGACTGGTATGGTCCGAAGAGCAGCAAGGCCGTACAGGACGGTGGTGAACTTCCTATGGGCGAATGGTCTAAGAAAGATTCCTGGAAATTACGTGGTGCACACACATTGGCATGGAAACAGAACTTTGCAAAGATCCATGATGTAAATATCATGATTGGTCAAGAATATGTTGCTTCTAACAGTGAAAGCAATAATATGATCGGTAAATTCTTCCAGGAAGATATTTCACCAGAGAAGATGTTTGCAAGCATGGCCAACAACTCTAAAGCGACAGGTGCTCAAACAATATCTTCGACTCTTGGAAAGGAAGACAGAACCATTTCTTTCTTCGGACGTGCTAACTATAGTTTATATGACAGATACTTATTGACAGTAACTATGCGTGCTGATGGTTCTTCCAAATTTTCTAGAGGTAACCGTTGGGGATATTTCCCTGCTGCAGCTTTAGCATGGCGTATTATTGAAGAGCCGTTCATGGAAAATACAAAGGAATGGATGTCTAACTTGAAGCTACGTTTTTCTTATGGTACTGCCGGTAACAACCGTATTGGCGACGCCATGTACGAAACAACGTATAAAGCATATTCCGGAGGGAAATACTACGGACAAGGAGGCGAACAGAATCCTCACTATACATTAAATAATAATCAGTTGGCTAACTCTAATTTGAAATGGGAAACAACCATCACACGTAACGTTGGTTTGGACTTTGGTTTCTTTAATGAAAGACTCTCCGGTAGCATCGATTATTATTGGAATACTGTAAAAGACCTGCTGATAGAAATGCCTATTACTGCTATTGGTTATACTAGTATGCAGCAGAATCTAGGTCAAACATCTAACAAAGGTATCGAATTATCATTAAATGCGTCTATTCTCCAAAATAAAGACTATTCCTTAAACTTCAATTTCAATATTGGCTTTAATAAGAATAAAGTGGATAAATTAGCCGATGGTGTAAACTCCATGTCATTCAATTCCGGAGCATTTTCTTCTGATATGCGCGGGCAAGACGACTACCGTGTAATAGTAGGTCAACCCTTAGGACTTGTATGGGGATTTGTATATGATGGAGTATATGGTGTAGATGATTTCGTAACCTATACTGATGCCAGCGGCAAAACACAGTTCCAATTTGACCAGTCAGGTAATTATATTCTCAAGGAAGGTATAGTAGATAATACCTACATGACAGCCAGTTCTTACGGAGGTTTACGTCCAGGAGCCATGAAGTTGAAAGACTTAGATGGTGATGGTAAAATTTCAGAAGATAAGGACCGCACTATCATTGGCAAAACTCAACCCAAATTTACCGGTGGCTTTGGTTTGAATGCAACTTATAAATGGTTCGATTTCTCTGCAAACTTCAACTTTGTTGTTGGTAACGATGTATACAATATGGATAAGATGGTATCTTCTCAATCCTATCGTAACACTTATGCTAACTTACGTGCAAACATGGCACCTGTTACTTTGGGGGGCAAAGCCTGGACATACTTAGACCAGACAACTGGGACTATTGTTACGGACTATGAAACATTAAAGAGTATGAATGCAAATGCAACGTACTGGTCTGCTACTACAATGTCTGATAATAATCCTGTACCTACATCCTGGGCCGTAGAAGATGGTTCATTCCTCCGTCTTCAAAACTTAACAGTTGGTTTCACCTTACCTAAGGATTGGACAAAGAAATTTGCATGCAGTCAGCTTCGTTTATACTGCACTTTGAATAATGTATTCTGTCTGACTAATTACTCCGGATATGATCCTGAGGTTAGTACAGCTATCCGTAACAGCAAGACCAGTGGTTTAACCCCGGGAGCGGACTTCTCTGCATATCCCAAGTCATTCTCTTGGACTGCCGGTGTGAATATTACATTTTAATAGATTAAACAATATAGAAAATGAAAAAGAAAATTTTATATATAGCAGCTTTAGTTGCCGGAATGTGTTTCACAACCTCTTGTGAAGACATGTTGGATACTAAATCCCTGTCCACCGACAACTTGGAGTATCTTACCTCCAACCCTACTGACGCCCGTAAAATGTTAGCTCATGTCTATTCATATTTCTGTGAAGATACTTATACTTCACGTATGAGTACCAACTGGATGCAAAACACTGACATCGAAGTGGGATTCATTACAAAAGCACAATCTGAAAATACCGACCGCCGTGGTGTTTGGTGTCTGAATATGAAGCAATTTAATGACATTAAGAATTGCTGGGATAACAGTTTTAAAGCCATAGACTTTGCCAACCAATGTATTCAAGGCATTGAAAATAGTGATATGTACAAAGAAGGTAATAAAGACATGAAACAGCTCCACGGAGAAGCGTACTGTCTTCGCGCATACTGGTATTGGTTAATGTGTAACTTCTGGGGAGATGTTCCATTTGCAACGACTCCTACGACTGCAGAAGATATGCACAATGATCCTCGTACTGATAAAAATATCATTTACTCTCATCTTATCCAAGACCTTATCAATGTAGAAGAAGAGATGCAATGGAGTGATGCATTGACAGTGGAGTATATGAACCGTGATTTTGCACTAGGCTTTATCGTAAAACTGGCAATGTTCCGTGCCGGATATTCTATGCAGGCTGATGGCACAATGGCTCGTTGCATACAGACAGGTGAGGAATATACAGTGACATACGTCAATGAAAATGGAGTAGAGGTTACCGCAAGCAGTGCAGATGACTACTACAAAGTAGCCAGAGCATATGCTCTTAAACTCATCAATTTAAAAGACCGTAATTTGAATACCAACTTTAAAGAAATCTTTGATAACCAAATAAACGGTTGCAATCCTGGTAATAGTGACGTACTTTTTGAAATGGGATTTGTTCCTAATTCGGGTGGTGACATCGGCTGGTGTCATGGCCTAAGTGTTGTAGACGGTTCAAAAGGTGCTGGAACAACATATACCAACTTAACTCCGAATTATGCTTGTTCTTTTGATTCACAAGATCAACGTCTGCCTGTTACATGTGCCAATTATCGTTGGCTATATGATGAAAAACAAGCTGCTGTAGATGCTTGGGGTATTCAACCTGCAAAATGGTGTCGCCTGGATATGAAAACCTCTGTAGCAAGTAAAGGCACAGGCATAAACTGGCCTGTACTCCGTTATGCAGATGTATTACTCCTATTGGCAGAAGCTGAAAATGAAATCAATAATGGACCTACTGCAACAGCCAAAGAGATGTTGGGACGCGTACGTGAACGCGCATTCATCAATGCAAGCAATAAATCAGAAATGGTAGATAAATATATCAACGCATTAGGAAATTATGACGCTTTCAAAAAAGCTATTATTGATGAACGTGGTTGGGAGTTCGGTGGCGAGAATATCCGCAAATTTGATTTGATACGCTGGAACTATTATAGTAATGCAATTGTAAATACAATCGAATGGATGCGTGATGTAGCCATGAATTATAACCAATTAGAAAACGTAAATGGCGAATTCACTTATAATTCTAAAAAGGAAATTGAAGATATGAATGTTGCTTCACGTTTGTACTACAACTACACAAACGGACGTGTTATTTTTGAAAATGATTACTTCACTTATCGTGATCAATCTAACAGTACATATAGTACAGCTACAACTTTGAGTGATAATGATATCAAAACTCCTAATGCAACATTCAGTGGATTAAAGCGTATCAGTTTTGCAGATAGCTTCATTAGCGTAAGCTCTACAAATCCTGAAACAGGGGAATCTTATGGTAAAGATGAAAATGGTAATGATATCAAAAAAGGTACATTACATGAACGTGTTATGTATTCATGGCATGGTCTGACAGACGGGGCTTTAATTAAAGGGACTGAAGATATCAGTAGTTTGAGAAATAAAGTAACCCCTTATGTTTTCCCTATACCGACAGACCGTGTCGTTTCATCCAATGGTATATTGTCTAACGATGGTTACGCTATCCGTAACAAATAAAAAATAGAAGAATTATGAAAATAAAGAAATATATAACAATGATATTGCTTGCCTTTACGGCAAGCAGTACATTCATCGGTTGCGACGATGATGACTTTACAAATGATGCCCCTCGCTTATTCCGCCCGGTAGCCTCATTGGAAGTTCAGAATAATAATATCATAACTACCTGGGAAAACATAAAAGGAGCTACAGAGTATCAATTACAACTATATCGTGTAATTTCTACCGATGATGCAGGTCAAAATACATATGAGTTGTACACAGAAGCTTCCTGCGAACGCTCTCCCTATACATTTGAAGGATTAAATTGGGATGAGAAATACATGGTTAAGATTAAATGTATAGGAACAAACAAAGAGTCTGAGATGTATACAACAACAGATATCAATGTTACTTATATCTCAAAAATCAAAAGTCTAAAGCTCATTGATAATGCAGCACGCCTAACTTGGGAAGAAGGTGGTAGTACCATTAAATTAGTAAAAGCTGTTCCAGCAACCGAAGGGTTGGAAACTATCATTAAAGAAGTTTCTGAAGGAGAATACATAAATGGCAGCGTTGATATTCCAGGTTTAGTATCAGAAACATCCTATACTGTATATGCTTATAGCAGCGTAGAAGAACAAAGTAACGCTACATATGCCGGAAAAATTACGGGTAAAACAACAGTTCCTATGGATTTTGATGCTTTATTTGGTGCAGGAAAGTGGATTGATATTCGTAGCTATGATGAAGTAGAAGCCGTAGATACATTGAAAACCAAAGAGTTTTGGCAGCAGGTTACAGATGGAATGACCATTATTCTGAGAGGAGACTTTGATTACAAGGTTAATAACAGCATTCAGTTTGATCGTTCTGTTACTTTTAGAACAGCCGCTACTTTAGGAGGTAATGCACGTTTTATCTCCAGTGGTGGTTTACAATGTAGCAAAAATGTTACCATTGATAAAATCGCATTTGAAAACGTTGATTTCTATAGTGATATGGCGCTTCCCGGAGGTGGAAAAGAGGTTGCTACCACTGATGATAAAGGCTTCGGTGGACGACAAGTATTCAACGAGAATGGTACGAATTCTACTATTAAAGAATTGGTATTCAGAGGTTGCCATATTGAAGGATATCGTGCAATTGTACGTGCACAAGCAGATAGCGATAATATCACAAGTTTATTATTTGACGAATGTACGATTAATGGAGTTGGTGACCAGGGAATGATAACAACCAATAACAAGAAAGCTGATTGGAGAAACGTGACTTTCAGAGACTGTACCATTACTAATATTGTAATGTTAGGAGATCTTCGTTCCACAGCGAAACAACTAACTCTAAACATAGAAAATTGTACTTTCTGTTATGCACCTATAGAAACAACAGCTAATGCAAATACTCCTTTATTCCGTTGTGATAAGAACGCTGTTATAATAAATATCAGTAAAACTCTTTTTGGTCCATCCATGGCCTCAGAAGGAAGTGCCGGATCTAAGATTAAAACTTATACAGCAGGAACTGTCGGCTCTATCTTCTTAAACGCCAGTGCAGCTTTGGTATCTGCAAGTCAAAGTTACAAAACAGACTTTAAATGGACAGAGATTGGTGAGACTAAAGTAACATATCCAATAGATGGACTTATTGGATTATCCATGAGTGAAAACGAATTATGGAGCACCCCTGCAAAAGGTGATTATAAAGTCATTGGAAATATCGGAGAATCTGGTATTGGAGCTTCTAAATGGCAATAACTGATTTGTAGTTTAACAAGATTAAGAGGGAAATGGGTACATACTACATTTCCCTCTTTAACTATGCACGCAAAGAACTTGCTCTCACCAGATTCCTTACGCGCCATTTGCAAACAAGGAAGACAAGGTGCAGCCCCCTTTAAAGGTTATACCACAGCCACCGAGGGATCTGACTGGATCATTAGATGTGCCAGAAAAGAGAGCAATCAACCATTATGGATATTGGTATGGGGAGGACTCGACGACTTAGCCCAAGCCTTACATGATGCTCCGGATATCCGGAATAAAATAAAAGTATACTGGATTGGCGGACCAAATAAAAAATGGAGTACCAATAGTTATATATATATTGTCAAAAACTTCCCCGACCTTTGGTTTATTGAGGCTAATGCTTCATATCGCGGATTCATAACTAATGATAAACTACCCGGTAAGTTCAATAAGGATTATTACGATAAATGTATTCGCGGAGCCGGTTATTTGGGAGAAGACTATATAAAATATTACGATGGAAAAGTTAAGATGGGAGATACACCATTATTATTATATATGATGGATGGTAATCCAGACAACCCTCAAAGAGAAAGTTGGGGAGGAAATTTTGAGAAATTTACTCATAGTCCGAGAGTCATTTTTGATCGGGCTACTACCCTTAAAGACACGGTTCCGGTATATGCTATCATAGAATTTCGGATAAAAGGACCTGAGATTAACACACCATCAGATTCAGTTTGCTTCACCCTGACTGTGGACAAGCAAAACTGGGATGGGCTCTATCTTGGCAACGGAAAATATGCCGTCAGGTATGCCCCCAAAGCCACTGCCGTCCTGACTTATAAAATAACTTCTGATATTCCGAATTTTCCAGAACAAATCGGAGAATTCGTTGTAAATAATGCATGGCCTGGAAAAATTAATATAGATGACTACAAATTAGGAAATAATTGGTACACCGACCGAGAAGATATAAATTTGTTTGAAGGAAAATGGCAAGGAAGTAAAACTGTATCAAAGTGGCGCAAAGCTGTTCTGCAAGACTGGGCCAAACGCTGGGAATGGCTTAAATAATACATATCTAAAAAATAACAGTAATATGAAAAAGTTATTATTATACATCTGCTTCATTAATATATACTTTCAAGTATTTTCACAACCACGCACTCTTCCCTGGAGTAACGGTCCCTTGCAAGTATCGACCAACTCCCGCTATCTCCAGCACTCCAATGGCACCCCCTTCTTCTGGCTCGGAGATACCAGTTGGTTACTTCCCGAAAGACTAAACCGGGATGAAGCTGAATATTATCTGGAACAGTGTAAACAAGCCGATTTTAATGTCGTACAAGTGCAAACCATCAATGGCGTACCTGCTATGAACATCTATGGCCAGTCCTCCATGCCAGACGGATTCGATTTTTCCAATATCAACCGTCCCGGTATATACGGCTATTGGGACCACATGGATTTCATCATTGATGCCGCCGCCCGTAGAGGCATTTATGTTGGTATGGTATGTATTTGGGGCGGACTGGTAAAAAGTGGCAAGATGAATATAGAAGAAGCCAAATCTTATGGTACTTTCCTTGCCAACCGTTATAAAGACCACCCTAATATCATCTGGATAATTGGTGGAGATACCTACGGAAACATTAAAACCGAGGTTTGGAATACGCTTGCTACTACTATCAAATCCATTGATAAAAACCATCTCATGACATTCCATCCCTTCGGCAGAACTCTTTCAACCGAATGGTTCAATGATGCTTCTTGGTTAGACTTTAACATGTTCCAAAGTGGACATCGCCGCTATGGGCAAAGCAAAGATGACAAAAACAGCTTACTACCACAGGGTACGGAAGAAGACAATTGGCGGTATGTGGAACATAGCCTTGCTAAAAGCCCATTACGTCCTGTCATTGACGGTGAACCCTCTTATGAAGCCATTCCGCAAGGGCTTCACGATCCCAAAGAAGGCTTTTGGACAGACAAGGATGTACGCAGATACGCTTATTGGTCAGTCTTTGCCGGTGCATTCGGACATACCTATGGTCATAATTCCATCATGCAATTCTTAAAACCGGGAGTAAATCCTGCCTATGGAGCAACCAAACTATGGTATGATGCATTAAAAGCCCCAGGATTCAACCAAATGAAATACTTGAAAAGATTACTACTCGCTTTCCCGTTCTATGAACGCATACCTGACCAAAGCTGCATCATTGGTGAGAATGGCATAAAGTATGAACGCCTCACCGCTACACGAGGAAATGACTACATATTAGTGTACAGCTACACAGGGCGTTCCATACAAATCAACCTCAGTAAAATCAGCGGAGAAACGAAGCAAGCCTGGTGGTACTCGCCTCGTAATGGTGAATTATCATATATAGGAGAGTTCAATTCAAAATCAGCTACCTTTCATCCAAAAGGCAGCCAGGAAAATGGCAACGACTGGGTGCTCATTATTACAGAAAAAGCCAAAGAGTACACAAAATCCTTAGAATAAGTGATTTATAACACATATAAAGTTACTTCTTCCCCCCCTTGTCCCTATATTCCGTAGGTGTCATCCCCATCTTCTGCTTGAAGCATTTACTGAAATAGCGTGGGTCGTTGATGCCTACCATATAGGAAATCTGCGTCATGGAATATTCTCCGGTTTCAATGAACTGAACAGCACGCTTGATACGCATTTCCTTGATAAATTCAATGGGTGCCAAACCTGTCAATGTCTTCAACTTCTTGAAAAAAACAGAACGGCTGACGGCCAGTTCCTGCACCAAATCATCTACCACCAGATCACCGTTATCCATATTCTTCTCCATCAGGTCTACCAACTTATCCATAAACTTACGATCATTAGGAGACATTTCAGGCCCCTTCTCTTCCACTGCTTCTTCGGTAGAATCAACTGTTGGGGCTCCTGTCATCAGGTTATCACGATAGATGCCCTGCAACTTCTGACGTTGGGTGAGCAAGTTCTTCACACGCGCTTTCAGGTAAGTAGCACTGAACGGCTTCGTGATATAATCATCAGCTCCATACTCCAATCCCTCCAGTTTACTTTCAATAGAAGTCTTGGCTGTTAGCAATACAATGGGAATATGGCTGGTTGTCATGTCTGCACGTAGTTCGCGAGTCATTTCGATACCATCTTTCTCAGGCATCATAACATCACTGATAATGATATCCGGAAGGAATTTCAATGCTTTACTCCAACCTTGCATACCATCCACTGCCTCCACAATTCTATATTCCGAAGCAAAAATACTACGAAGGAACAGGCGAAGTTCGGAATTGTCCTCCACTAATAACATGGTTCCCTTTGAATCCGTATCTTCTGCTGTTTCTTCGGCCACATTATCTTCTTCCGGTTGAGCCGGCACTTCACTTGCAATATCGGTGACCTGCTCTGCAATCTCCATGCCCACCGTAGCATCATCCTGCAAAAATTCCACAGTTTCATCATAGTGCTCTTTCCCTTTCAGGAAATCAACTTTGAAACAACTACCCTCACCCAACTTACTGTCAACTGAAATAATAGCCTTATGCATCTCTACCAGTTCCTTCACCAGTGACAGACCAATGCCGGTACTTGACTGATTGAACAGGTTACGGTCCACCAGATTTTCGAAGCGGACAAATAAAGACTTTTTCTTATTATCGGCAATACCTATTCCTTGATCTTCCACACCTACGGAAACCGTTTTCTCATCTTCACGGACAAGGACAGTAATCATTTTCCCATTCGGAGTATATTTAAAGGCATTGGAAAGCAAATTAAATACTATCTTCTCAAACTTATCCACATCTACCCAAAGATACAATTCATCCTTTTCCGTTTCGAACAGGAAGTCTATTTGATGTTCCTCAGCTACAGACTCGAAGTTTTCCATTATCTTGCGGGTGAAAGCTACCACATTGATACGTTGCACCTGCATCTTCATCTTCCGATTCTGTATTTTCCTAAAATCTAAGATCTGGTTAATCAGCCTCAACATGCGGTTCGTATTCCGTTCCACAACCTGCAACTGTTCACGAGCATCATCCGGAAGCTTAGTATTCTCCAGGACATACTCCACAGGTCCGGAAATCAGAGTTAACGGGGTACGCAGTTCATGAGAAATATCAGTGAAGAAGCGCAGTTTCATGTCGGTCACCTGTTGCTCTACGGATACTTCATGTTTCAGACGATAAATCGTGAATAAAATATATACCGCCGCCACAATAATCATGATAAAGAAAAGCACATACAGGAAATAAGCAAACGGAGTTTCCCAGAAAGAGGGAAGAATCTCAATATCCAGGGTACGTGTGTTTTCAGTCCACACCCCGTCTCCATTCGTTGAACGGACTTTAAAGACATAGTGCCCTTTCGGAAGATTGGTATAAGTTGCCACACGCTGCTTACCAACAGCGTTCCAATCCTTCTCAAAACCTTCCAGAATATAAGCATACTGGACTTCAGAAGGCGCAGAATAATCAAGCGCAGCAAACTGAATGGTAAAGATATTCTCCCTGTGCGATAACACCAGTTCTCGCGTATCATCCAGAGCTTGTTTCAGCACAGAGCCCTGCCCAGGCAGTATGTCCCTATTAGCAATCAACAACTTGGAGAAAACAATGGGCGGTACATAATTACTCTTACAAATGGAATCCGGATTAAAATAAAAGATACCCGTACTGGCCCCGAAAAGCATATTGCCCGATGCTGTATACTCCGAAGCAGCCTCACTGAAACGTGCCCGGAAAAAGACTTCTTTATCAGCATAGTTTTCAAACTTCTCTTCAGAAGGAATGAACTTACTGATTCCGTTTTCCGAACTCAGCCACAAACTACCATTTTTATCCTCCCGTATGGAAAGCAACACATCCGAAGGAAGACCGTCAGACACTGTATAGGACTTAAATGCAGCATTACCCTCCTTATCCAAGGATACCAGTTTATTCAATCCGCCGCCAAAAGTAGCGATGAAGAGTTCTTTGTTCTGAGTAGATACAATCCAATGCACATCATTGTTACTCAAACTATGTTCATTGTCCGGAATACGCAGGAAGTGATGGAACTTCACATCTTCGGGAGTCTTGAAGTCTGCATCAATCATCAGTGCTCCAATGGTAGTTCCGATCCAGATATTTCCCTGATAATCACCTGTAATGAAGCGGGCTTTAGAGCAATAATCTATAGGATAACCTTTCAGATTATTACGGTGGTTCACAAAGACTTCCTTTCCCCCCTGATCGTATGTCATATAGTTTACGCCACCGGCAAAAGTAGCTACCCAAATGCGTCCCTGAGCATCTTCGTATACACAGTAAACATTGTCATCACTCAAACTGTAAATATCGTCTTCCTGATGTTGATAACGGGTAATCTTATACTGATAGGCATTTTTCTGTTTTTCAGCTTTTACCAGTCCATCCCCTTTCGTTGCAATCCAAAGGTTATGTTGACTATCTTGCAAAATGAAATACACAGTACCGCGCAATGGAGTACCACTTTGCGAAACAGTACCGGATTCAGTCAGGTACCCCCGGTTCACACGATTTTTGTCATACACCCGCAGTTTACCATCTTTCAGACCAACCCATAAATTCCGGTCTACATCCTCACAAAGAGCGCGAACTTCATTGCTCAATGATTCATAATCATGAGGAACCGGTGTCATCACCCGGAATTGTGACGGGCGGAATGTTACCTTCTCCAACCCTTTGGAATGCGTACACATCCACAGATTGCCCTGACTATCAGAGAAAGCTGCATGAATTTTATTGGAAAAGCGCCAATCGTGTCCCGACAGACTATTATAAAAAGGACGCAAGCTATTGCTCTCACGGTCAAAGTAGGAGAAACCTCCGCCATAAGGGTGCACCCACAGCACACCGTTAGCATCTTCATGGATATGAAATGCCGGACGTGAACGGTCGCTGCTGGTAGGCTCCACAGCCATTTCTTCACGTTTTAAAATTCGGGTACGAGGGTTGAAATGCATGATTGAACCCGGAGTGTGCTGTTCAAACCAAACTTCGGACGCTTTATCCACATAAACAGAATGGATAGCCCCTTTCGGGAAACGGGAAGCAGGAAAGTGTTCCATTTCCTTTGTCTTAAACTTGTAAGAGAAGAAGCCATCGCTCGCAGTAGTAAATATCATCTCCTCTCCATCTGTATCATCGATGGAAACAACACGGGAAGAAGCCTCCAGAGGCAATAACAGAAACTGCCCGCTCTCTTTTTGATAGCGCCACACACGTCCGTTTCCCGAGCCGAAATAGATTTCCGAATCATGTTCCAAACAAGAATAGAAGGCCTGCCCACCCTTCTTATCCCGTTCTGTGGTTTCAGAGAAATAAAAGACCGGCGTTTTCTCTCCGGAAGCCAGCATTCCCAATCCATTGTCGGATAATATCCATTCATTACCCGAACGGTCTTCATGAACATGAAACACGCGCGTTGCAGAGAATTGTCCCGATTGAGCGGAAAACCATTGTGAAGTCAAACTATAGTCTTGCGGATTGGTCGTTACACGAATGGATCCTTCAATTTCCGACAACAACCAGACCGTTCCTCCCGGAAGCACTTTTATCTTTGTAATATTGGCAGCAGAACCCTCTTCATTCTCCCCCGGCACACGCTCAAACGCTTCTGTACGAGGGTCAAACCGATAGGCATGATTGTCATACGTCTGCAACCAGAGAAAGCCATACTTATCTTCTGTCATATAGTCCACACGGTTATGACTCAGCACGATGCGGTTATCGAGCCGCGCCTTATACGTTTTGAATGAATATCCGTTGAACTTATTAATGCCATCCCACGTAGCAAACCACATATTCCCTTTGCGGTCTTGCAGAATGCTCATTATTGTATTCTGAGAAAGTCCGTCTTCAGACGAATAATGGGTGAAAAAACAATCCGGTTGTGCTTTTACTGACACTGCACACACCAACCCAACTATCAGATATAAGATTTTTTTCATCATAGCACGCCTTTTCTATGCGGTAAAGATAAGGAATTCATATAAAATTCATGTATCTTTGTTTGCATTTTAACAACCACAAGCTATGAGGCACATTACAATTATTCTTTTAGTAGTCCTTTCCGGACATCTCACTTCCATTGCTCAAACAGATACGATTCCTTATGGTATCGTCAAGAACATGCCTGTTTTCTACAAGCAACTAAAACAACAGCTCACTTATCCGATGGCGTGGGGAAATTCCTCTGTCCGCAAATTCGATAAGTGGCGCTCACAGGCACGGGAAGTATTATTGGAATGCATGCAGATTCTCCCTCCCGTTCCTACGGATTATGATATGACAATAGTTGCTACAGAACGGCGCAACGGATACGAAGTCCGGAAAATAATGTTCAATGTATCAGAATGGTACCGTATCCCCGCATACCTGTTAGTACCGGATGGTAAAGGCCCTTTTCCGGCAGTTGTCATGCTGCATGACCACGGAGCCCACTTTTCTATTGGCAAGGAAAAGATGGTACGCCCGTTCGGAGTAACTCCAGAGATAATGGCGGATGCCGACAAGTGGGCGGTAGATTGTTACGACGGACAATATACAGGAGATTATTTTGCCGAACACGGATACGTAGTATTATCCATAGATGCTCTGTTCTGGGGAGAACGTGGCCGAAAAGAAGGAGTAGATTATGACGGACAACAGGCTTTAGCTTCCAACTTCCTGCAAATGGGCAGTTCTTGGGGTGCTTTTATCAATATGGATGATGTGCGGAGTGCAGAGTTCCTTGCTTCGCTCCCATTTGTCGATAAGAACAAAGTGGGTTGCCTCGGTTTCTCAATGGGAGCCTACCGTTCCTGGATGCTTTCGGCAATCACCGACTGCATAAAAGCCTCCGCCTCCATCTGCTGGATGAATACTACCGAATATCTGATGACATTAACGAATAATCAGAATAAAGGCGGCTCGGCCTTTTCAATGCTGATACCCGGTCTGCGCCGCTACCTGGATTATCCGCACGTGGCAAGCATTGCATGTCCCAAACCAACCTTATTCTTCAATGGTACCCAAGACAAACTATTCCCTGTAGAAGGAGTAAAAGATGCCTATAGCATCATGCAGTCTGTTTGGCAGAGCCAGAAAGCCTCCGACCGTCTGGTTACTAAAATATGGGAAGAGAAGCACTTTTTCAATAAAGAGATGCAACGGGAAACATTGGAGTTCTTTAATAAATGGTTGAAATAAATCAAGTTCATACTCCAATCATGAAACGAATCGGAATACTATTCACATTTTGCATAGTCGGCATCACCCTATGCCTGGGGCAATTGCCACACACCTTTACACAATATACCTCTGAAGATGGGCTTGCACAAAAAACCATACAGGGAATTATGCAAGACCATAAGGGAATCATGTGGTTCGCCACATGGGACGGACTTTATAAATTTGACGGATATACATTCAAGAACTATAAAGCACACCCGGGAGACAGTATCGGACTAAGCAACAACCGCCTGGACAACATAAAAGAGGACAAATACGGCTATATCTGGGTGCGAAGCTATGACCACCAGGTTTATCGGTTTAATCCAAGAACCGAGCAATTCCAGGCAATTCCTTATGAAAACTATCTGTCTCAGGACATATATGTGCTTCCATGTGGAGATGTATGGGTGGTTACTGCACTCAATGAATTAATCCGCATAACCATTCAGCCCGACACCCGGGAAATGAAAGCTACAAATTTCTTCAAGTCCCATCAAATCTCATCTTCAGAACGGATTAACTCTATCTTTCAAGATAAGCAACAAAACCAGTGGATACTTACAGAAAACGGGTTATACAGGTTGAGTAAGGATAAGGAGGAAGAGCAACTATCCTCCTACTTCGTCTCTCCCTCCATAAAGGATAAGCAACCCTTTTATGACGTATTAGAGAATGAACATGCCATTTACTTCACATCCAAACGGGGATGGATGTACGAATACCACCCCGATAACGGTCAGTTTTCAAGAGAGGAATTCACCACCCACTCCTCTATAAAGTCTGTCCGGCAACTGAAGCACAATAAACTATTTATCGGTACAGCTTCCGACGGCTTCTTCATTCACGACCTCAAAAGCAAAAACTTCCGTCATTACAACACCGCCACCTGCCCTTCATTAAGGGATAATCAGATTAAAGAAGCATATGTAGACTCCAACGGAGAAGTCTGGATACGTCTGAAGACTAAAGGAGTAACGCACTTCAACCCGGAAAACGAACAATTCGATTTCTTCATCCTGAAAGATAAATATGGGAAAGACATAGTCGATTCCCGACCTGAAATGTATATCTATGAAGATATAAACGGGGCCTTATGGTTGCATCCCTCCGGCGGTGGACTTGCCTGGTATGACCGTAAAAACAACCGGATAAAGCCATTCTACAATCCTGCTTTGCAATCCGGATGGAGTTCCGACAATAAAGTTACCGCCGTTTTCACAGACAAACAAGGTAGCCTATGGTTGGGCTCGTATGGAAACGGACTGGAGAAAGTCTCTTTCAATACCAACCACTTCCATCTTTTGACAGCCGCTCCGGATGATCCTGAATTTCCCGGCAGCAACATTCGTGCTATCTATCAAGACCGTGACGGATATCTATGGACCGGAAACAAAGATAAGATAGTGCGGGTTTACGACAAAGAACAACGCTACATAGGTAATCTTACAGCACAAGGAACCATTTCTCCCCACACCACAGATGAACTGGGCATTGCCTATGCCATTACGCAGGACCACGAAGGAACTATCTGGATTGGTACCAAAGGCAACGGGCTATTTGCAGCCACTCCCCAAAACAAACCATTGACCTATCGCCTGAAGCAATACACAGCCGATACTAACAACATATACAGTCTGAGTGGTAATGAAATCTATAGTTTGTATGAAGATAAACAGCAACGAATCTGGATTGCAACATTTGAGGGCGGAGTAAACTATCTGGAGAAAGGAGTGAATGAAGAATCCGCCCGGTTCATTAACTACCGGAACCGGTTAAAAAACTACCCCATTACCCAGTGTTACCGCACGCGCTTCATAACTTCCGATGCCCAAGACAATATCTGGATAGGCAGTGCCACAGGATTGCTGATGTGCGAGGGAGATTTCAGCGAACCGGAGAATATCACTTTCCATCGCTATAGCCGCATACCGGGTAACCCGCAAAGCCTCAGCAATAATGATGTGCACAATATCTTTTTCACTCAAAAAGGAGAAATGTATGTGGCTACTTTCGGAGGTGGGCTGAACAGATTACTATCACTCGACAAAGAGCAGGCCACATTTAAAGCCTATACCATGAAGAATGGGCTTCCCTCAGACGTGTTATTATCCATCGAAGAAGATGCAGACGGCAATTTGTGGTGTGCTACCGAAGAAGAGCTTTGCAAGTTTATACCGAACACGGAGAAAATCACAAACTATCCTTCCAGAGTTTTTCCGAGACGGATTAATTTCAGCGAAGGAGCTGCACTACGCACACATTCCGACTATCTGATGTTCAACACTGTGAAAGGTATCCTTTATTTCTTTCCGGATTCAATCCACACCAGCACTTATACTCCCCCAATCATTTTTACCCGCCTGCAACAGGCGGAAAAGACGGTAACACCCGAAGAAGGCGGCATACTAACCACCCACATCGATGATACCCAACTCCTGACATTGCCTCATGACAAGAATGGATTCAGTATTCAGTTTGCAGCGTTGGACATGAAATACCCTGATAACATTTCTTACTCCTACCAACTGGAAGGGTTCGAAAAAAACTGGAATGATATAGGGAACCAGCGCACCGCCACTTACACCAATCTTCCTAAAGGACATTATACCTTGAAGGTTCGCTCCACCAACAGTGACGGCGTATGGGTAGAAAATACACGCACATTAAATATCATTGTGCTCCCCTCCTTTTGGGAAACCCCTTGGGCGTATCTTCTCTATGTACTCTTCATCCTGTTAGTCATTTTCACAGCCGCCTATATTCTATTTACAATTTTCAGGCTTAAACATAAAGTCTCTGTTGAACAGGAGATTTCAGATATTAAGTTACGCTTCTTTACGAACATCTCTCATGAACTGCGCACGCCGTTGACTCTGATTGCCGGCCCCATAGAGCATGTATTGCAACATGGCAAGCTGGATAATGAAGAAAGGGAACAATTGGTGTTAGTGGAACGCAACACGAACCGTATGCTTCGCCTTGTCAATCAGATACTGGACTTCCGCAAAATCCAGAACAAGAAGATGAAAATGAGAGTGCAGCAGATAGACCTTATCCCCTTCACCCGCCAGATTATGGAAAGCTTCAACAGGCTGGCAGACGAACATCAAATAGACTTTGGAATGACTACGCAAGTCTCCCAACTCAAAATATGGGCGGACCCGGATAAACTGGAGAAGATATTATTTAACCTTTTATCAAATGCATTCAAGTATACGCCTCAGGGCAAGCAAATTAAAGTGATCGTGCAGGACGGAGAAGATGAAGCAGTGATTGCGGTAGAAGACCAAGGCATTGGCATTGCCGAAAGCAAACAGCAGTCGTTATTCATCCGTTTTGAAAACCTGGTGGACAAGAACCTGTTCAATCAGGCCAGCACCGGCATCGGTCTTTCGCTCGCAAAAGAACTGATTGATATGCATCACGGAACGATAAATATCCATAGTAAGCCCGGTGAAGGAAGTTGCTTTACGGTAAAACTCCCCAAAGGCAAGGAGCATTTCGACGAAACTGTTGAGTTCATCCTGACTGATTACACCATAACCGATGTTGCTCCGGGATACATGAATGCCTCACTAACCTCCCTTGCCGAAAGCGAAGAAGAGAAACTGAATAATGAAAAGGAGACCATCCTGATTGTAGAAGATAATCAAGAACTACGCTTCTTCATCAAAACCATCTTCATCCAGCATTTCAATGTGATAGAAGCCGAAAATGGAATTATCGGATTGGAAAAGAGTAAGAAATACCTTCCGGATATCATTATCAGCGACGTGATGATGCCCGAGAAAGACGGCATTGAGATGGTGCGTGAGCTTCGCGAAGACATGAGCACCAGCCATATTCCTATCGTAATGCTTACAGCCAAGTCAACTATTGAAAGCAGAATAGAAGGTCTGGAATCAGGGGCGGATGATTATATCACCAAACCCTTCAGTGCAGCTTATCTGAAAGCACGGATTTTCAATCTGATTGACCAGCGCAAGAAATTGCAGGCATTGTTCTGTGCCAGCCTGTTGCCCACATCCATTGAGCAACAACCGGACAAAGGAAAAGAAGAGGCTCCCTCCCTCTCTCCCAACGACCGGAAATTCATGGATAAGGTAATGGAGACCATAGAAAAGCATCTGGATAACGGCGACCTCATGGTTGAGGACATTGCCAATGAAGTAAACATGAGCCGCTCCGTATTCTTTAAGAAGCTGAAAACACTGACCGGACTATCGCCCGTTGAGTTCCTGAAAGAAATACGCATGAAACGTGCCGCCCAACTGATAGAAACTGATGAATACAGCATGGCTCAAATAGCTTACATGGTGGGGCTTAATGATTCTCACTATTTCAGTAAATGCTTTAAGCAACAATACGGCATTACCCCAACTGAGTATAAAGAAAGCCGGAAACTGAACATGGATTGACGAAAGGCTATCGAATGCATTTTGCCAAGGCTGCGGCAAGATTTCCTTGCTACTAACCTTTGATTTACAGACTTTTATTCAGGAATGACAAAACAGCTTCCTGTACCTTTATCCCGCAATCATGCGGCATATCCCATAACTCAGTAACAAGTTTATCACCTGCCGAACGGCTTTCCCAAACCTTCCTCATTTCGGCAAAAGCTGCATTCACTCCCACCGGAGGAAACAACTTATCATGCTCGCCATTCAGGAAAAACATGGGTTTGGGACAAGCGATAGAAGCAATATGTGGATAATCCAAATAACGTCTGATACCCGGCAACATATTGGCAAACCCTCCTCTTTCGCGTCCATACTCCCACGAGAACTGGCAATCCGTAGTCACCATCCAGCAAACCGCAGCTCCTGCCTTTACTTTATCTGTCAGCGCCGAAAGCATCCAGGCACGGTACGCCCCCATGGAGAAGCCCACACAGCCGATGCGTTCAGGGTCAACTTCCGGCAATGTCGCCAGGAAATCAGTGGTGTACATATCTTCATAGTTCATAAAAGCACTCCAACTACGTCCCAACATCATAAAGTTGCCTGCCACAGCCATATGTCTGTCACCGTCAATCCCTTCTTTACGCCCGCGTTCGCCCCAGAATATGGCATCAATAGAGATAACCACATAACCATGAGCCGCCAGATAATCGCCTACATATTGCCCACCATAGCATTGTTTAGCCCATGCATCAGCATCAGCCAACACCTCGGGAGACACACCGAAGGGACGAATCATTTTCTCTTTGCCAATTGTATAATGCCCTCCGTGGTCATGAAGAAGTACAACTGCCGGAAATGGTCCTTCGCCGTCAGGAACCAGCATATAGGCATTCACACGCGAATAGCCCGTCAGGTTGAAACGCAGTTTCCTTGCTTTATACCCATCCCGTTGTTCTTCCGCAACTACCTCCAACTTATAATCAGTAGTATAAGGAGGCGGGGCCAACATGGCATCCAGTACTGCATTACGCGCCTTTTTACGCCATTTCTTAAAGTTCTTGACCGGACTGTTTCCCCAGGCCATAGGGTAAGTCAACTCTTGCTTTAGCTGGTCCAGAAAAACCGGCATCTCTCTTTCCAGCTCGTAGCCGGATAAATGCTGAGAAAGGGCGGCCACCGAAGTGACCAACCCTAACACGCAAAGAATGAATTTGTTTATCATATCAAAAACATATATTAATAATTCGGATTTTGTTTCAAATTAGGATTATTATTCAACTGAATGGCAGGTATCGGATAAATTCCCCTCCACTCTTCCGTAACGCCGGTTTTATAGAACCAGGTATCTGTGAAGTAAGATCCAAAACGAATCATATCACGGCGGCGTTGATTCTCCCAGATGAATTCACGGGCTCGTTCTTCTTCTATCTTTTTCAGGGTCAGTTCATCCCAATCGGCCACTCCGCTGCGCCGACGCACCTGATTGACCAATTCGAGTGCTTCGTCCAACTGTATTCCTTGCCTGAACAAAGCCTCAGCCTTCATAAGAAGAACATTGGAATAGCGTTCCAAAATATAATCATTATCCGCTTTACTGCCGGACCATGCTACACCTATCGGTGAATATTTCAATACCCGGTAGCCTTCATTATCCTGTGCGGCAACCATATCTTTGATAGTTGTCAGTACGAGTTGAGTACCTTTATCATCGCATAGCGGAGTCACTCCATCCTGATAATACTGAGGTCCGTATTCCAGAAGTTCCAGCCGTTCATCACCTTCTTCATATCTCTTCAAGGCATCATCAGTGAAGCAATATCCATTGGCCGGAGCAAAAGATAAGTTATACTTTTTCTGGTCGAGGGCATGCTGAGTATAAAGTATAAACTCATTTCCATCCACACCTTTCGACGGGTCTACTGCAAAGGAAGAAATGACTTCCGACGAGTTTGCTTCGTTGGTGGCAAGGAAACAGTCTCCCACTTTATTTTCCAAGGAATAGGCATTTGTTCCGATAACATGATTACACATCGTCACCACATCAGCCCAATGAGCCTCGCCGGCATACACCTCAGCATTCAGGTAGACGGAAGCTAACGCTGTATATACCGCCTCTTTTGTCAAACGGGGATAATAAGCAGCACGATTCACTTCTTTAATGGAAGGCAACTCCGCAGCCGCCTCTGTAAACTCTTTCACCACGAATTCATAAACTTCCTTTCTGGATGCCGTTTTCGGCAAATCATTCGCGTCCACTTTAGCTCCTGTGAAAAGAGGAACATTTCCGAAATAATCCATCGCATAATAATATCCGTAGGCACGAAGAGCCCGTGTCTCTGCAATCAAGGCTTTCAAATCATCTTTCATGGGAGAGGACTCCATACTGGCTATCACAGCATTGGCAGCACCGATTCCCGGAAACAAATAGGTTCCCCAGCAGGTCTCAAGACGGGCATTGTCCGGTGTTATCTTATGCGCCATTATCTGCATATTACCTTCGTCATACCAACCACCACTGGCACGCCCCGGACAGAAAAACTCATCCGTTCCAAACTCTCCTATTCGCCAGCCATCACCGCCTGCCCTGGACATATATGCCAGATATTGATATACACCGACTACAGAAGAGAGAGCTTCTTCTTCTGTCTGATAATAGGTCTCAGGAGAAAGTCTGCCATATAATTCTTCATCCAGATTAAGGCAACCGGACAACATACTGATTCCGACGCCACAGGCAACTATGCTTTTAAATATTCTTCTTGTTTTCATCTTCTGATAATAAATTAAGGTTAAAATGAAACGTTGATACCCATTGTGAAAGTACGTGCTTTCGGATAACTCAGATAGTCGATACCCATCGGAGCCACACCGGTTCTGGAAACTTCGGAGTTTACTTCAGGATCCAGACCGGAATATCCAGTAATGGTGAACAGGTTCTGACCGGAAACAAACACACGTGCACGGGTAATGCGCAACGGTTTGAAACTGAAATCATAGCCCAAAGAGAGATTGTCCATACGCAGGAATGAACCATCTTCTATAAATCTGGAAGAGAACACTTTGGCTTCTTCACGACTCACACCGGCGGTCACAGCTTCTTTCAATACATTTCTACCCGGCAGGTTATTCAGATAAGAGAGGTTATTTGCCGTACAGTTATATACATCATTGCCTACACTACCACGCAGATTCATACTCAGGCTCCAGTTTTTATAGCGCAAAGTAGTAGAGATGCCGTATGTAAAGTCGGGCTGTGCGCAACCGATGATTTCAGACTCACCATCATTGGCAAATTGTTCTTTTCCATCCTTGATACCAATGAACTTCTTTCCATAGAAAGTTCCCAAAGGTTGCCCCGGCATAACCAACTGGGCATAAGACCCGGAAAGACCCTGCCCCTGGCAAGGAGCCACCTTCATATTTTCCCCGGTCCACTTATCATTCGACAGACTTATCAACTCATTCTTATTACGACTGAAGTTCATATTTACATCCCATGAGAAGTCCTTTGTACGCAGCACACCGAATCCTAAATCAATCTCAATACCCTGATTCTTTACTGAACCTACATTGGCAATCTGCGAAGTAATCAAAGACGGAGAAGGAACTGCTACGGAAAGCAACAAATCGGTGGTTTTCTTATAGTAATAATCAATACTACCATGAATTCTTCCGTTGAAAAGTCCGAAATCCAGACCTATATCCGTCTGCGCAGTCTGTTCCCACTTTATATCCGGATTGGAGTATTGTTGCGGCAATACAATAGTCACTTTTTCACCGCCTACCAAATATCCGTTAGTGCTGGCTCCCAGCGTATTCAGAGAATTGTAGTTACCTATTTCCTGATTACCTGTGATACCATAGCTGACACGCAGTTTCAGGTCGGTAAGAATATCGCTATGATAGAATTCTTCTTGAGAAATTCTCCAGGAAGCTGCTGCCGAAGGAAAAACGCCCCACTTGTGGTCGGCACCAAAACGGCTGGAACCATCACGACGTACAGTAGCAGTAAACAGGTATTTATCTCCATAATTATAGTTTATACGGCCATACATAGATATCAGCGTATTGCTTTCGGCAAAGCTGCTTATGCTCTCCACCGTCTTTGCCGCAGCAAGGCTATACCACTTGAATGTATCAGACAAAAAGCCATAGGCACGGGTATGGTTACCTTCATCATAAAAATATTGGTAAGAATAACCCAACATGGCATCAATAGAGTGTTTGCCGAACTTCTGATTATACTTCAGGATAGTTTCCAGCAATTTAGAATAATCTTGCAGCTTTTGCACGCTGACGTAGCCGCCATTACCATTGCCAAGCAGGTTGCTCTTGGATATATAGGAGTTACGCTCAATCGAATTATAAGTGTAGCCCAGATTCACCTGAAATGTGAAAGGTTTATAGAAATTCCAGTCTGCAGTCAGATTACCCAGAAATTTCCTGTTCTTACGTTCATCCAGAATCTCCGATGCAAAAGACACCGGGTTGACACGATAAGGAGGTACATCATTGAAATCACCTTCATCATTATAGACCGGATAAGTAGGATTAAAGACATAGGCTTCGTACAGCATGCTACTTCCCATTTCACTACCAACCGTATTGGATACCGGTGCCTGGTCTGCATTTGTTTCACCATAGTTCAAGTTCATGCTCAGTTTCAGTTTGCCATCCAGTGCCGTATGATTAATATTCATGCGGGCATTGGCACTGGTCATACCGGAACCTAACATGACGCCTTCCTGATCACTGTACCCCAAAGATGCCCGGTAATTTGTATCCTCACCCCCGCTCATAAAAGAAAGGTAATGGTTCTGAGAAATTGCCGTACGAAAAATACGGTCTTGCCAGTCTGCATTATCACCTTTATCATCCAATGTCAGCCCTAAATCATTCACTACCTTACGGTATTCATCACCAGTCAATACATCCAGCTTATTGCTCACATTAGAAATACCTAAACTATAGCTATAGTCCAATTGCTTAACTCCCTTCTTGCCTTTCTTGGTAGTAATCATAATGACTCCATTAGCGCCACGGGAACCATAAATGGCAGTAGCGGAAGCATCCTTCAGAATATTGATGGATTCAATGTCATTAGGGTTAATAGAAGCCAAGGGATTCGCCGACTCCTGATCGAAGAAGTCCGTATTGCTACCATTGGAAGCAATGTGGCTGGAACTTACACCGGCAGAGCTATTAATAGGTACGCCATCAATTACATATAATGGATCATTGGAAGCAGAGATGGATGTACCTCCACGAACACGGATGGTATTAGAGCCACCGGGCTTACCGCTATTCTGGCTGATATTTACACCGGAAAAGGCACCCTGCATTAATTGCTGAGGACTCAAATCGGTACCTACTTTAAACCGATCGCTACTAATGGAAGAGACTGAACCGGTTAAATCAGATTTTTTCATCGTACCGTAGCCTACCACCACTACTTCTTCCAAAGCCTGGGCATCATCCAGCAGTACTACATCAATCGTACTCTGTGAACCTACCACAATTTCTTGTGCCACATATCCTATATAAGAAAACACAAGAGTGATTTTTCCTGAGGGAACCGGCAAAGTATACTTACCATCCATATCGGTAATTGTTCCTACGCTTGAATTACCCTTCACCGTGACATTCACACCAATCAGCGGTTCTTGCTTCGAGTCAGTCACCGTTCCAGTAATCGTCTTGTTTTGTGCGTACAGGCATTGTGTCAATATCAATGCCAATACAAAACATAACTTTCTAAAATCAAAATGCAGTTTGTTTTTCATATTAATACATTTGGAGTTAATAAATAAAGATTCAAAGTTTCTCTATAAGGTTTTGTCTTTCACCTTGCCATGCAAAGGAGGGGATTATCTTGATTTTTAAGGTGAAAAATATGCTCAAATCGGTTAAAAAAATAGTCCAACTGGCTCGGAATGCCTTTATAGAGGGGCTTTAAACAATTATTCCACATATTTTCTACACTTTTTCCCCCTCGGCAATCGTTTATTTTACAACAGAGAGGTTTATAAAAAATCCTCTCCGATATATTCTCAAAGAAAGTATACCAGAGAGGAAAGAACATAGAATAATTCCTGCTTATTTCAGGTGTTTCAATATCCACTTCAACTGCCCGTATTCCGTATCATTGGAAGTCCAGTGTTCATTAATCGGAGTTATCAAAGCTTCCTTCGGACAATCCAGTGTATTATAAACAGCATAGCTGGTGGTCGGCGGGCATACATCGTCATTGTATCCCCAGGTTATGTAAGTAGGCACCTTTATCAAACGGGCGAAATTCACCACATCATAATATGCCATTGTCTTCAGCTTATCAGGGGTATCCATACCTTCTGTCCGGAAGAAGTGGGGGTAACCACCTGCACGTCCGGCTTTATAACCGGCCATATCACTCAAAGCAGGATGATTGGCAACACAAGCAGTAACACGGTTATCCAAACCAGTAGTAATCAGAGCTAAGGCTCCACCCTGACTGCCACCCTGGACAATGACATTCTTGCCATCCCATTCCGGCAAAGAAGTCAGCAGATCAATGCTACGCACACACCCCAGATAAACACGCTTCATATAATAATTATCACGATTATCCAGCCCATTGTTCAGATAACCGTTTTCTCTACCGTTAAAGGCATTACTGATTTCTTTGAATTCTTCCTCAGACATTGTCGGGTTCAGTCCATGTATCTCGATTTCAAAACGGATGCATCCTTCTTCCGCATAATACTTATGGCGCAGAGGTTCCTTGATGGTTTTGATACCTGCTCCCGGAGGACAAAGCACAACCGGACAAGAGCCTTTCGCTGCGTTTTTCGGGTAAAAAAGATAGCCATAAATACCCTGTCCACGATTATTCAGCATTAACTTAATAAAGTAACAATCCACTTTATCTGTGCAATATTCTTTTGCCAGTTCTTTCGTATAAGTCAATGGATACTTGGCAGCTTCCGCTTTATTGTTATCCCAGAATTCATTGAAGTCTTTGGGCATCTGCGTATAAGGCTTGATGTTTTCCGGAGAGAAACCGACTTTCACATGATGCTTATAACTCTTTCCATCCACGGTTGCCGTCATCCGGCAGTCGCGAAAGCCCGGTTCTTTCATTGTTCCGATAGGAATTACGGCTTTACCTTTTTTCAAGGTAACAGAACCAGAGGTTTCAGCAGGCATCATATCTCCGCCTATCTCATAAGATACGGTCACGCCATCCTGTGGAATACCATATTTATAGAATTGCACTTCAACCGTAGCTCTTTCTCCGATCTTATAAATCCAATCAGCATGATTGGGCACAGTAACCCAAAGCACATCGCTCCGGTACGGGTAGTTCTCCGCGATAACAAACGACAGAGGAAATAACAGAGCAAATAACAGTACCAATAAGTTCTTCTTCATCATTGTATTCTAATGTTTTTCTAATTTCTAATTGATTTCAGTTCTAATCAGCGTTTTATATCCAATAGTTCATTACCGTTTTTCACCGGATTCCATCCGTCGTTTCCGGCAAGTACGGTTTCTATTTCATAACCTTTGGTGTTTTTCAGTTGATGGGAGAAAGGTGCACGCGCTTTCGGATCGGCTCCTTCGCCCGTACTTTCATATTCAGCATAAAACACCGTCTTCTCAGCCTCTTTCTTCCCCCAATTATTCCAACCGGCAGGAACGATATGCTTACCTAAATTGCAACGGATAAAGACAGCCTGCGCATACGAACGCCAGGGACGTGAGAGATACACCTCCGTTACGCCCTCATCAGCCGTCAGCCGACAATCATAAAATACATAGCCATACTTCTGCCCCTGATCAGTAGAAGGCGCCGTCACATAACCACCTCTTTTGCTATGGATATGGCAACGGTTGAACACTGCCGTAGACCAACCGAAAATGAAATCCACCGTACCTTCTACGTAGCAATCTTCATAGTACTGACGACAATCTTTTCCATAAGTATAGAGCGTATCCTGGAAACCGAGGAAACGGCAGTTCTTGAAATAAACGCGATCAGCACTCACAAAACAGGCTACAGCCTGCCCTACCGGTCCGGAAGAATTTTCGAACGTGATATTCTCTACATAAAAATCGGGAGCATAAATATAACAGGAAGATGATCCGGAAGTCCCTTTTTCCTCACCGAAGCAATTCTTCTTCTGCGCATAATCGTCATAGGAAAGCACCGCTCCCTCTTGCCCAATCAGGGAAATATTGATCTTGCTTTCCGGAACTACGATTTTTTCTTTATACACACCTTTGCGAACCAGTATCGTAGTGCGCACATTCTTACGGAAATCAGGCACGGCATCAATAGCCTCCTGTACCGTAAAGAAATCTCCGCTTCCATCCTGTGCCACCACGAACTCATAGTGGCGAACATATTTCGCCAATTCCGGAACTTCTTTAACAATCGCATCTATAGCCAGACCAGCCACAACACGTCCACCATAAATATTCAGGTGCGTGTTATCTTCGCGACCTTTCGGTATGGCGGCAACCTGATTAGCAGATACCCACATGAATAATTTCTTAGACTCTACCGGACCCATGCCCTCCACAAGGTCATGAGTAACCTTATTCATATCCACAAATGCCACACCCAACTCTTTTGCCACATTTCGCGGAGAGTCCAAGTAAGCTCCGTGCGTATCAATCAATTTGTTTCCGTCTGCCGTACCGAAGTTACGACGCACAATGGAATTAAACAAAACCGGAATGCCACCTTTGGCACGCGTCTCGTTCACAAAGCGTTTCAGATTCTCATCAAAAGTGCTACCCGGTGCCGTGTATCGTTTTGGGTCCGACTTTTCATCATTGTGCCCGAACTGGATAAATACATAATCCCCCTTCTTCACCTGCGAAATCACCTTCTCCCATCGCCCTTCATCAATAAAGCTCTTGGAACTGCGTCCATTCACAGCATGGTTATCCACACGAATTTCCTCAGAAAGATATCCGGGTAGCATCTGTCCCCAGCCACGTTCGGGGTTCCCACCTGTCAGTGACTTATCAGCCATAGTGGAGTCACCAATCATAAAAATAGTAATCACAGGTTTGTCCGCTGTGAAAGCCGAGAGCAGAAAGAACAACCCCAGCAGTAATGTCAACTTATGTTTCATAGTTCATTATATATAAAATAGTATTATTATTTTCCGTGTGCAATATTACCTAAAACCAGAGGGTTTGAAGTGTAAAAAAAGTCGCAATCGGTAGAAAAATTAATATTAATCGTATATTTGCCAGCAAAATAACTAATTTGACTGGCAAAATGAGAAAGACAAGAAGTAGCACCTTCATTCTTGAAAAAGAAATTACCTGGGAACCCGCAGGCGAAGGAGTAGTGCGCCAAATCATGGGTTATGACGGACAAGTGATGCTTGTAAAAGTGAAATTCGAACAAGGTGCCGTTGGTACACCACACACCCATTACCATACACAAACCACCTACGTGGCAAGTGGAAAATTTGAGTTTACCGTGAACGGGGAAAAACAAATAGTAGAAACCGGAGACGGCATCTACATTGAACCGGATGCAGAACATGGCTGTGTATGCTTGGAAGCGGGCATTCTGATAGACTGTTTCAGTCCTATGAGAGCTGACTTCCTAAAGCGCTAATACCTTGTCAACAAGAAGTTAAGAGTTTGTCAACAAACTCTTAACTTCTTGTTGACAAATTCTTAACTCCTTGCAAGAGATTGATAATCATCATTTCACAGGTTTCCAATCGCTACACATTCTATAGATGTAGCTTAAATCACTATATTGGGCTGCTTCCTTTTTAGTCAACTGTTTCGCCCACTCCACACGACCGGTCGTTGAAGCACCTTCTCCCGTACTTCCGTACTCTGCATAGCGGGCTGTTTTTTCATTTTCCACATTCCCCCAGTTGTGCCACCCTTCGGGACAGATATGTTTTCCCATCTCACAATTAATGAATACGGTAGCGGCATATGGTCGCCAGGGACGCCCCAGGTATACTTTATTCACTCCCGGCTCGGCAGTCAGCCTGCAATTTCTAAAAACATAGCCCACTGCAATATCTTTGGGGGTGGAGGCTGCTGTCACATAAGAATTGGTTTTACTACGGATTTCACAATTCTCAAATAAGGCGGTAGAAGGACCGAAGATGAAATCGGTGGTTCCTTCAATGTAACAATCCACAAAATAAAGGCGTGTGCCTGCAACACCAGTATAAATGGTATCCTGATTTCCCAAAAGACGGCAATTTATAAATACCAGTTTGTCACCCTCCGTATGAAGTGCAACGGCTTGCCCCAGTCTGGGTGCATTATTTTCTATAGTCAGGTTCTTAAAAGTAATACTGTTGCCCTGTACTTTCACCGTATAAGTACGGAAAGTTCCCATCTTATTAATATTGGCATGGTCATCATAAGTGATAATGGTATTTTCCACACTTTCACCGATGAAATCCACATTCTGAATCCAAGACGGGACAATCACTTTCTCTTTATAAACGCCATTTTTTACCAGCACTGTTACTTTATAATCCATAAAAGCGCGGATGCCTTCCATTGCTTCTGTCAGCGTACGATAATCACCCGAACCGTCGCGGGCTACTACAATCGTATCTTTCCATTGGGTCTGTGCCGACAGTGGCGAAGGCAGACGCTCCCATTCCAGGCTTGCCATGATAAACGGACCTACTGCTTTGGGGTCGTTACTGCGGATTGTTTCATTAATATAATAGGTGTAGTCACCCATACGGTAGTCCTTACCACCCAAACCGGCAACAGCACAAGCTTTAGTAATGGTCACCACACCGTCTTTATCCACTTCGATAAAGTTATTGAGAATACCTTTATATCCTTTCAAAGCTACTTCCAGATAAGATTTATCAATATAGCCTTTACGCACAGCCTTGAACAAGGCATATACGAACATGGTAGAACAGGAAGACTCCAGATAGTTGCCCTCTTCACCGCTCTTATCCAGCACCTGATACCATAAACCTGTCTTCGGATCTTGTATACGTTTCACTTGGGCAGCAATGTTATTCAGGATAACCAGCATGGAATCACGTCCCGCCTCATGTTTCGGAATAAAATCCAGTGCATCTACAAATGCCATAGCATACCACCCCATAGCACGTCCCCAGCTATGTTGTGACTGTCCGGTAACGGGATCTGCCCAACGCTCCTTACGGCTTACATCACAGGCATGCCGATAAAGCCCGTTCTTCGGATCATACGTATGGCGTGCCACTGTTATGAACTGGTTCACAATATCCTTATAATCCTGCACACGGTTATTGCGGAAAGCATATTCAGCATAGAAAGGTGCTCCCATATAAAGACCATCCAACCACATCTGATTCGGGTATACTTTCTTATGCCAGAAACCGCCGTCCTCATTACGTGGATGGGTATCAAGCTGACTACGTAATAAGTCGATAGCTTTCTTATATTTCTCATCTTTCGTCTGTTCGTAGATGCGGAACAGGAATTTACCTGAATTCAAGCGGTCAATGTTATATTCATGCAATTTATAAGTTTCAATGCTTCCATCCTTGTGTATCATTGTGTCTGCATAAGCCAAGGCATAGTCGAACATTTTCTTGTCCCCATACGTATCATATACATCCAGCATGGCTTGTAATTCCAGTCCGTGACAATAATCCCATTTCAGTTTCGGTTGGAAATCCAACTGCCAGGATTCCGGGCAACGAATCATTTCCGATTCTACCATACGTACCGACCACGGTTGCTTATCGCTTACCTTCTGAGCGGCCAAATGGGTGGAGCAAATCAGTGCTCCCATAACAAAAGTTTTACAAAGCAGATTGTTCATCATTCTGTTCTTGTTTTTAGGTATATAGATTATTTTAAGTAATGTGACAAAGATAGCGGTTCTCCCCTAATCCGTTGTGTACTTTTCGACCGAAAAGGTGCATTATTTATTTTCGTCCTCCACAAGCTTAGTTTTTCGTGTACGAGAACAACCGTTTTCGTGCGCGATAACGAGTTTTTTTGCCATTTATTTGCATTTGGAACAAAAAATGCAGGAAAATAGACGAAATTTGTATTGATATACATCAAATAATGTGTATTTTTGGCCCCAGAAATAAGAATTAATAATTTTAAATCAACGTATCATGAGTTTAAATCAAAATGCAGTGGGAAAGATGACCAACTACAGATGGACCATCTGTGCCATGTTATTTTTTGCGACAACAGTAAACTACCTTGACCGTCAAGTGTTGTCATTGACGTGGGATGAATTTATCAAACCCGAATTCCACTGGGACGAATCACACTACGGAACAATCACTTCTGTCTTCTCTATTGTTTATGCAGTCTGCATGTTATTTGCCGGTCGCTTTATTGACTGGATGGGTACTAAAAAAGGGTTCCTCTGGGCTATTGGTGTATGGTCGGCAGGTGCTTGTCTTCATGCTCTTTGCGGTATTGTAACCGAGCATTTCGTAGGTTTGCACAGCGCAGCCGAACTAATGGGAGCTACAGGTGATGTAGTGGTAACAATTGCAACTATCAGTATGTACTGTTTCCTTGCTGCACGTTGCGTACTGGCACTCGGTGAGGCTGGTAACTTCCCCGCAGCTATCAAAGTAACTGCCGAATATTTCCCAAAGAAAGACCGCGCGTATGCTACTTCTATCTTTAATGCCGGTGCTTCTATCGGTGCTTTGGTTGCTCCGTTGACTATTCCTTTGCTTGCCAAAGCTTGGGGCTGGGAAATGGCTTTCATTGTAATTGGTGGTCTCGGATTTATCTGGATGGGATTCTGGGTATTTATGTATTCCAAACCTTCTGAAAGCAAGCACGTGAACAAAGCTGAGCTTGAATACATCGAACAGGATAAGCATGAAGAAGGTGCGGCTCCAGTTGTAGAAGAAAAGGATGAGAAAAAGATGAAATTCTGGCAATGTTTCAGCTATAAACAAACCTGGGCATTTGCTTTCGGTAAGTTCATGACTGACGGTGTATGGTGGTTCTTCCTATTCTGGACTCCTTCTTATCTGAATACACAATTTGGTATCAAAACTTCCGAAGGATTAGGTATCGCACTAATCTTTACTCTGTACGCCATCACAATGCTTTCAATCTATGGTGGTAAACTACCTACCATCATTATGAATAGAACCGGATTGAATCCCTATGCAGCGCGCATGCGTGCAATGTTGATTTTCGCATTCTTCCCGCTGGTAGTGTTATTAGCACAACCTTTGGGTACAATTTCACCTTGGTTGCCGGTTATCATGATTGGTATCGGTGGTGCAGCTCACCAATCCTGGTCTGCCAATATCTTCTCTACTGTAAGTGATATGTTCCCGAGAGCAGCAATTGCAAGTATCACTGGTATCGGTGGTATGGCTGGTGGTTTTGGTTCTATGATCCTCCAGAAAGTAGCAGGTAACTTGTTTGTATACTCATCCGGAAGTACGATAGTAGACGGAAAAGAAGTAGAAATGACTCATGACTTATTAGAGCAAGGTGCACAGTTCGTACGTCCCGCCATGGAATTCATGGGATTCTCCGGTAAACCTGCAGGATACTTCATTATCTTCTGTGTATGTGCGGTGGCTTACCTGATCGGTTGGGTTGTAATGAAGGCTTTGGTACCTAAGTACAAACCTATCACAATAGAATAATTCTCTATATTAAGGTATAAATAAAGCGCATGTAGTCTTACTTAAAAGATTTACATGCGCTTTTTATATTGAACTATAACAAGAAACTGCTTGTTCCCCTAAAATATCCTCCCGTGAAATAAGAAATTGACGATTCACACGAAAAAACAAGGATGGGTTGATGCACTCCGCAACTTCATCCAGTGTTTGTGGAAAGATATACTCTTTACCGTCAATCAGTACCACCTTCACTTTGCAGTCCTGAATATAGAACAGTAAAATCATATCTACCGAAACAGGTAACAGCTTATCTCCTTTTATAGGAATAAGAAAGTGTATTTTATAACTTTCCTGCTTTTTTAGAGAACGTATTAATTACAATAAGGAACTGTCGGGAGTATCTGAAACATGGAGACAATCCAGTTTCCGGAAAGCCTTTTCCATATCGCTTTTACCTATGGGCTTCAACAAATAGTCTACACTGTTTACTTCAAAAGTGCAGAGGGCATATTCATCATAAGCCGTAGTAAAGATGATAGGACAAGCTACATCTACATGGTCAAATATTTCAAAAGCGGAACCGTCTGCCAAATGAATATCCATAAAAAGTAAATCGGGCATGAGATGTTCAGCAAACCAATCCAGTGCTGCTACAATACTGTCAAGTACAGTTTCAACAACCGTTTCCGGCTTTACTTCCTGCAATAGAGCCTTCAGATTACGAACAGCGCCGTTTTCATCTTCTATGATAATCACTCTCATCAGGCATTTGGTATTAAAGGGATACGAACAATAAAATTATCACTTTCGGTGATTTGTATTTCTCGTTTATAGAGCAAATAATAACGTTTCATCAAGTTAGCCAGTCCGATGTCGGTTCCGCAAGAAGCGGTAAGCTTGGATTGCACGGGATTGGAAACAATCAATTCTTCTCCTTCGGCATATATACTGATATTCAGTGGACGGCGAACGCTTATTTCATTATGCTTCACCGCGTTTTCTATCAGCATCTGGATGGCCATAGGAGGTAGATAACAGTTTTCATACTGTTTATCGATATGGATATCAAAAGAAAGATTATCTTCATATCGCATCTTTAACAAGAACATATAGGCGGAAGCAAAAAACACTTCATTTATCACATCTATAGGCTTCATTCCCGGAAACAGGCTTTAGCTCTCGAACACATCGAAGAACGAAACCAGTTCCGGAAAATGAATCAGTGTTGCCACAGAAATGAAAACAATAAGGATAAATCAAAGTATATCTCTTTTTCATTCTTGTTGTTTAGTTGCAAAGATAGGATTTATTGCTCAGCCTCAGCCGCCTGCTTTAGAATTCTTGCCGTGATATACATCTCGGGACGGAATTGGCTGTTCACAGTATCAACTTTTGCATAAACCTCGACAGAGCGGGTGTCTTCATCCACTTTCTGGCCAATGGTTATCAGCGTAGCTTTGAAAACACTCTTTCCCATGCCGTTGAAGCGAAACAGCACCTTAAATGTACTTCTTGCCATACTCGTCTTTTTTAAGTGCAAAACTAATTATCAACGAGTTGCACCTTGATAAGACTACCGAAGCAACAAACTACCATTTACGACACCATGTGTTAAAAATCACCTTTCACAGGGTAACGATTAGAAAACCTAACTGCTTCATAAATCCGCTTTCCTTTGCACTATCTCATTTTTTCGTCTGTCCTCTTTTGTCTTCACAAACGCCTTATTAACAAGCATTCCGAAGTTTTTTTCCCTTTTCATTAGCCTTTTTCAGAGATTTTATGTAACTTTGTCTTCCGCGAACATAATAGTAGTAGTTGTTTAAATGTTATAATCGAGCACTATAAATTTAACACTTTTATTACTATGTTTCTATTTTTCAATAATATATTTATCATCCTTATGTCTAACTCACGTTGAATAGGAACATTTCACCTTAAATGTAAATGAGAATAACAAACAGCCATATTCAATACCTAGGAAGTAGTCCTCTAGATGAAAAATGGGGATTAACAGTTACAACTGTAGGATATCAGCGTATTCCAGCCCACAGTATCTATCCATCCAACCAACAACATCCACAAGGATATGTATTCAACCCACAAAAAGGACGTATACTTTCAGAATATCAGCTGATATATATATCCGAAGGTTCCGGATACTTTGAATCAGCTTCCTGCAAAAAACAAAAGATCAAGGCCGGCACCATGCTATTAATTTTTCCGGATGAATGGCACACATACTATCCGGAAGAAAAAGGTTGGTATGAACATTGGGTGGGTTTCAAAGGTAATATGATTGAGAACTGGATCGCCAATAAATTCTTTTACAAAGAAAAACCAGTTTTTGAGTTAGGAATTAGTTCCATCATTATTGGCTTGTATGAAGATATAGATGCGCATGCATCCAAAGAAGATGCCGGATACCAACAACTCATTTCCAGTATTGTCTTATATTTAATGGGTGAGATTTATTTCAAGGATAATAACTCTGCTTTCAAAGAATCTACAACTGTCAGAAAGATTAATGAAGCCAAAGCTCTTATGAAAAGGAATATCAGTAATCCCATATCCGCAGAAGAGATTGCTAAACAGTTAAACGTTAGTTATTCATGGTTACGAAGTAGGTTTAAAGCCTATACAGGAATTTCCCCCACACAATATTATCTGAATTTACGTTATATAAAAGCGAAAGAAATGCTCTGTACAACCCATATGAGCATTTCAGACATTGCCTTCGCACTGAATTTTGAGACAGTGTCGCAATTCTCCTCATTTTTTGCTAAAAAAGAAGGCATTTCTCCCAGTACCTTCAAAAAGAAATATCACTTAGACTAAAATCCATCCAACAAACCAAATGTCGAGTGAAATGGATCACCCGAAGTTTCCGGTGCATGCGTTAAAATCATATTCTCCAATAATTAAATTTCAGGCGAATAACTTGCACAGCCTAAAAATAAAGAATGCTGTATCTCTGACTCCCCTGAGTTGTGCCCTGAACATATTGCATTGAACGATTCTGCAGCTGCATTGGTAGCCCTTCTTCGGAAGTAGTTTAGTATAGTAATGTAGTTGTTCTTGAAAGTTCTTATATCAATATTAAAGGACTCCCTTTTCATTCCCAATACTTTCTCATACCACTTGGCTAGATGTACTCCTTGCTTGTGTTTAGATTATCTAAGATTAAATAAGTTTCTGAGTTCTGTCATGAGTTCATAAGCGTGTTCCAACACGGGAAAATGATCAAAGAGTATCCGTATCCGCCGGGATTGCTCCGGCTTCCATTTGTTGGAGGGCATCATCAGGACATACTTGGTACGTGCAAGTATTTGAGGCATAGTTTCTCCGTTATATTTTTAAGGAATAAAGTCATGTCCGCATTCATCACAAAATTCTGTAATATCTGCACTACGAACTCCCTCTATGATGGCTACAAGAGCACCTTTCTTGCCATGAGCATCCTTATTAGTGACAATAGCAAACACCTCGTTACAACTAAAGGAAGTTTTGTCGATACTCAAATAAGGACCGCAATTCTTAGGGAAGACAACGTAGCAGATGCCGCTACTTTCAAGCAAAAACATACCACTCTACTGGCTATAACCACTAAGGGTATATTTGTATAGACGGAAAAGGGTATCACCGTTGACACCATACAAATGACCAATGGTATTTATGCTCAGAGGCTCAATCTTCTCCTTTTAAAAAAGAAACCAAATCGGCGATAATAGGGTACCACCTTCTTGGCAGTAGTCAATATCATAACTGAAAATTTCACCCATGTCTTTATCGAGCCATTTGCATTTGCGCATGTGAAGAAACAGGGGAACACCATGGGGAATTCTGACGAATCTCATCAAGCCATACGTGAAAAGAACCCGAAAGTTTCTCTACTTTAAATATATTGAATACGCCCTTCAAACCCGAAGGGAGAAATTCCCAAAGCATATTTTCTGTTGTCATGCCGCAAAGTAACAATTTTATCAACAGGAGACATGCACCGGAAATTTCGGGTGATCCATAAAAGTTAATATTTTAGAAATGACAATCTTACGTTATGAAGTGAAAATACCTGTCATCAGAAAAATGTGTCATTTTTAATATATTTCAAGTCAATAAATACAAATGAAATTGATTTAAAAAAGGCAAATTTGCAAATAGATTATAGACAATATAAAAATGAGATAAATATGGAAGATAAAACGGTTTATGCAGGACTGGTTGGAGTAGGGTTGAATACGTATTGGGCACAGTTCCCCGGACTATATGAACGTTTGTGTGGCTATCAAAAGCAAATAGCAAAGCAATTGGAACAGGAACATGTTTGTATTGTGGATGGTGGAATGGTGGATGAGCCCGAAAAAGCAATAGCTATTGTCAATGAGTTGAGACGGAAGTCCATTGATGTATTGTTAGTATATATTTCAACGTATGCCCTTTCATCTACGGTTTTGCCTTTAGTACAACGATTAAAGATTCCTGTACTATTATTGAATATACAACCGACGTCTTGTATTGATTATGCTTATCTGAATAGTTTAGGCGATAGAGGTTTGATGACCGGCGAATGGCTGGCAAATTGCCAGGCTTGTTCAATCCCTGAGGTTTCGAATGTATTCAACCGTTCCGGTATTCATTATGAAATCATTACGGGTTATTGGGATGAGGCATACGTTTGGACGGAATTAAGGGAATGGTTGGAGGCGGCTGTTGCCAAGAAAGGAATGCAAAATAATCGGATGGGCGTATTAGGACATTATTATGGTGGTATGCTAGATGTTTATTCTGATTTGACTTTACAGTCTTCTACATTTGGGACTCATATCGAGTTGCTGGAAATGTGTGAGCTAAAAGCTTATCGAGATGCCATTACTTCGGATGAAGTGAAACAGAAATTAGCAGAGTTCCGGGAGCGTTTTGATGTGGTTAGTGAGTGTGAAGAAAGTGAGTTGGTCCGGACAGCCAGGACATCTGTTGCCTTAGATAAATTGGTTGAAGTACATCATTTAGGTTCAATGGCATATTATTATGAAGGCTTTGCCGGGAATGATTATGAGAATATTGTCACTTCGGTTATTGCTGGTAATACTTTATTGACAGGGAAAGCTATTCCAGTTGCGGGAGAATGTGAGATTAAGAACGTGCAAGCCATGAAGATTATGTCTCTATTGAATGCCGGAGGTTCATTTTCAGAATTATATGCCCTCGATTTTAAGGAAGATGTAGTTCTGTTAGGGCACGACGGACCTGCTCATTTCACCA
>ULMJ01015718.1_pt1 | contig 44337 bp, 45 predicted proteins | sample 1951641 | NCBI WGS metagenome assembly ULMJ01 (sample SAMEA4835550, study PRJEB28245) | human gut metagenome | biome: gut microbiome; material: fecal sample | place: Denmark | collected 2008 | reverse complement strand
CTTGTCGGGTGCTTGTCGGATGCTTGTCGGGTGTCTGGGCATAACGGAATACGACCCAAACAAATGCTCCGTCCGTATGGAATTCCGGGTCTGGAAGTTCTACTCGGCGGCATTCACTAATCATCAAGCCTATGCCTCGACCCCAACTTTCCAAGATTTTGCTTTTATATAAAACATTAGCTATTATTGGATTTTGTGGTTCGGAATCATGCGAATTTAATAGCCGTTCCAAAGTCATATCTTCCGGGAAAGTTCCACTATTAGTAACTTCGACACGGTCATCGTAGATGGCTATGCTAACGGAACTTCCTGGTTTATGATAAATGCGATGGGAAAAAGCATTGATGCAGCACTCACGCAAAGCTCTATAAGGAATGGCTAACTCTTCTTCCCTGTACAGCCCCTCTATTTTCCCGGAAATGGAAAGGTGTTTGAAACAGAATGCCATGGCAGCATCCAGTAAATCAAATATATTGCCATATATACGTTGATTATCTATGAATTCTTCCTTGTTTATCCCTTTGAAACGGGCCATTCGCAATAGGCATTGAGGATAATCGGATAAATCTTTTCCAAACAATACAGCAGCAGCGTTTTTTAACTTTCCATTATTTGATGACAGGTTGAACTTTTCAAGAATGAGGGGAATATCCTCCCTTATTGTCGTTTCGGGTAAACGTCCACTTGCAACGCCTGTACGGACTGCTCCAAGAATAGCATTCTCATCAAGACTTTCAACCTTTAGGTCCTCGTTGATTATCGCTTCCCAACCATATTTTCCACCTCGCTGCATCAAAAGCAAATTGTAATTATCTTGAGGCATAACAGAAGTTACGCTTTCCATTCTGTAATAGGCCCTCCCTTTATATGTAAATGGGCGGGCATACATTTGCGATTCAACATGAAGAGCAATAATGTATTTGATTGTATCTGGAATCGTGATATATGAAACACTGATTACTGTCAACGGTTCTATTTTTCTGATTGCTTCTACAATGTCTCGCTTTGTTTTGTCACTCAAATCTTGTCCGATAATCTTTCCCTTATCTGTAACACCGAATAAAACAGTTCCGCCTTTACTATTAAGGAAAGCACAAAGTGTTTCCATACCACGTTCTAACTGGCCTGTGGTTTCCTTGAACTCCACTTGACTGTTTTCCATGTTAGCTATTAGCTCTTTTACTATATTGAGATTGTCTATATTCATTACATAATTTATTAATATATGTACAAAGGTAATGCTTTTAACGGATTTTCTGACAAATAGTCAGGAGAATGTGAATACTATATCAATACCCTGTCGACAAGGAGTTAAGAGTTTGTCAACAAGAAGTTAATTCTTTGTCGACAAACTCTTAACTTTTTGTAAGATGTTGATAATCAATATCTGTTTTTGCTCTTCATTCTGCGTTTTTTATCCCTGTTTTCGTGTCTTGTTCAGTGCACCGATGATGTATTTTCCATTGTTGAGCACTACGCTCCATCTGGTGTTATGAATTATTTTCCAGACCCCATTACCCAGGCGACCGTAATCGGACAGCTTCAATATTGCCTTTATATCGTCCGGGTCATTGATGTGCAATTCGTCCAATGAGAGTAGCAGGCATTCCAGATTATGCGTGCTCTTGTTGTAAGCGTATCCCGGAAACTCAATAAAAGAATATCTCCTCCATACATCAACGTCCTCCCCCGGCGGGGGAGTTAGAGGGGGAAGTCCTTTATTTTCGTCTGCTTTGTTTTGTTCTGTTTTGCTTTGTCCGGAATTGTCAGCTATTTCGGGTAAACTGTCTGCATCCTGCACGCTATTTTCGGGATTTTGCATACCATCAGCCTCTCTACTATCCTTATTATCTTTATCACTTTTGCCATCCTGATCGCCTTTTTTATCTTCTTCCGGCTTTACCAGCATGTAGGGTAGGGACGCTAAGTCCCTCCTCCTACGTTTAGTGGCATCCAGCCACACTTTCTGTATATTGACTGAAGTCAGTATGCAGTGCTCTTCGTAACTTCCCTTGTCAAAGAATCCTTTTTCTATCAGGATGTCCACGATTCCTTGCATCTCGTCTGCTGCAATCTCCTTTCCCGCCTTATTGCTGAACAGTACGCACTGCTCGTCATTCCAGTGCAGGTAATATCCGTTCTCCTTATAGATTTTGCATATCAGCTTCATTACCGCCGTTTCTGCTTTCATTCCATATTTAGCCTCAATCAGCTCCATCGATACCTCTTCGAACAGGTTCACCTGTGTCGGAAAATAAGGTATACTGTTATATATCATTGCCATACTCTTTTATTTTTCAATTTTTAATTTACCACCGGTCTCCATTCCAGAAAGTTCTCCAATTGGAAGCTTCTCCATGCCTGCAGTTCTACATCCCAATATACAATGTGTCCTTCTATGCGCTGTATATCGTATTCTTGATGGAAGTATCCTTCATAGGGCAGGAGTGTTGCTTTTACGAATTGGAAGGTTCCGTCTTGTTTGTAGTATGCTATGAGTGCATATCCATACTGCATGTAGTCGATGAGGCTTTCTATTCTGTCTGCCATCCATAGTGCTGCGTCCTCCGTATAGTCCTTTTCGAGCATAATACGTATTTCCCATTTCTTTTTAAGTGCTTCGTGGAGTGAAGCTGGTTTCTTCTTCTTTTTCATAACCTTTTAATTTTTAATTCTTTAATTTTTAATTGTTTAGTAGGTGTTTATGTCGGGCATAAAAAAGAGAAGATGTCGCTTCTTAGCAAAAGCGGCATCTTCTCGTGCGGGGCTTAATCTTTGCTAAAGTGGGGGCAAAGATATAAGTTGTTTCAATAGAGTGTAACTATTTAATTATTGTCTGCTTATTTCGTTTTTCTTTCTCTTTTTTTCTTCATCTTTTCTATCGTTTCTTTGGGATATAATTCTCTATTTAGCTCACCCATTCTTAATTCTATCGTTTTGGCTGACAGGATAGTGTGCTCTTTTGTGAGGAAGAGTCCTTTTCTCTCTGCCCAGTTTGCTACTCCCTTTATGGTTACTTCGCCTTTTTTACCGAGGTATCCTTTCTTCATGCCTATAAGTAGCAGTCTCATTACTGCTTTTTGGCATTCGGGAGGTATTCCCTCTACTACCGGGCTTTTGGGACGTCCGGGTTCTCTCTTAATCTCAACTACAATACTTTCCTGAGCTGAATTTTCAACCTTTTCCAACTCTTTTTTTCCAGGCTTTCAGCCGTCTTTTGATTCTTCATTTTCTTCTTTTATTTTAATGAATAATTAAATATCGTGTAATTGTATTAAATATAGAAAAAGCGACAAAGGTAACGTAATCTTCCTTATGATGGATGAAATTGATGAAAAGAAAAAATAGGAAGGATTTTTTGTAGGTGTAAATAGTTTGTATACAATGATATATGTACTGATTTTATGAGTGTTCAAAAAACGTTCGTTTAGTGGGCACAAAGATAAGGGGTATTTTCTGAACGTGCAAGATGTTTAATAAAAATATTTTCAGATAAGCCTTTTTTATAGCTATGTTATTGATAATCAGTCTTACTTTTTTGTCGTTTTATATATTTAATATCTCTTCATTTTTATGTTTTTGAACCATCTGCTTTTTCTTAAATCTTGACGTTTATTAAACGAACGATTAAAAGACGTTTTTTCTATTTTAATGTATTCGTTTCTAATGTATTAAGTCGTTCTTGATAATTTTCTACGGTTTGAAAGAGAATATGTCTCGTTCAAACCGCGAAGCGCACCCGAAACAGAAGTAAATTCTTAGATCTTGTTTTTGTAAGTGATTGAAAATCAAAAATATTGGTTTGCGGCTCGTACTCGTGACAAGCAAGAATTTGCAGTCCGAAAATTCTTAGATAAACTTAAATCTGAGGAGAATTTAGATATTGATTACTACCTTCCTACACGAATTGTCATATCACAATTGAAATATCGTCGTAAGCGTAGTGAAGTTCCTGTTATTCGAAATTTGATCTTCATTCGTGCTACCAAACAAGTTGCTTGTGATATTTCTAATGTTTATAGTGCCCAGCTTTTTTATATGAAGGATCTTTCTACCCATTCTATGCTGATTGTTCCCAATAAACAAATGGAAGACTTTATGTTTGTCATGGATCTGAATCCTAATGGGGTTAGTTTTGATACTGAACCTTTCGCTGTAGGAAACAAAGTGAAAGTCATTAAAGGAGATTTTAGTGGCATCGAAGGTGAAATTGCTACAGAATCCAATAAGACTTATGTTGTTATTCGTATCAAAGGTGTTTTGGTTGCCAGTGTCAAAGTACCCAAATCTTATCTAAAGATGATACAGTAGTCTTATCTTAATTGAGATTAATCATATTTTAATCATATACCAAATGAATTCTTTACTTTCTCGTGCTCTTGAGCTTCAACATGCTGCTCATGAGTTGATGTATCTTGGTATGGACGGTGAACCTATCTATTCTGATACTTTTTGTCGGCTAAATAAGGAACTTCTCGTCAAGACCGATTCCCTTTTTTCCTCTCGGAGTTCCAATATTGAGGAAGAAGCCAACTTGTGTCTGGCTCTTCTGATGGGCTATAATGCTACCATTTATGATTATGGAGATAAAGGGCAGAAAAAGCAAGCTGTTTTAGATCGAATCTATAATGTTCTGGAAGAACTTCCTGATTCTTTGCTTAAGGTTCGTCTGCTGACTTATACTTATGGGGAAGTTTATGAGGAATCTATGCTTCAGGAGGCTCATAGCATTATGGACGATTGGAATAAGTCGGTTTTGACTGCTGAGCAAATGGAAGTAATGGAGGAGTTGAAAAATATAGAGGAAAATCCTTATCCTTTCGAGGTGATTTAAAAAAAGTTTTAAGGGCAAAATGGTCTCTTTCCTTGCATCAATTGAAAATATGCAAACAATTTTCCTTTCCCTCTTAACAGCTGCTATTCAGATATGACTACTGAAGAATAGTCGAAGCTCAGTAAACACCCATTGTATGGCTCTTGACATGTTTTATTTTGTCCGTTACCTTTGCGCCAAATTTAAAAATCTACAAAAAATGAACATGAGTAAATTTTACATTGAGTTTTTGTTCCGTTATTAGCCGGATGCTGCTCCTCGAAAGATTTCAATCAATACCTATTGTATTCTTTTCGGTGTTTTGGAAGAGTTGAAAAGTCTCCGTGCCGCTGAGCTTTTTGAAATAGCAAAGCATAAACGTCAACTTTATGGTCGTAGGTCCGAGAAACTTTCTTTCTCAAAGGCATTGATAAAAAACTGAATAAGGGATATGGATGATTTTGATGGGATTAATCCGTCTACAGTATCTGGCAACGACTCATTCGCTACTGTCACATCCGAGATGAGTCTTGAATTAGGCTTCTAATCCGAACGGTAAAGTTTGGATTATGTCCAGTATTTTACTAATGTGGACAAGGTGGTGATGTATTACTGCGATGGGAGTGGCATTCCTTTGGATGCCCGTAAGATTGATATTCGTCATTGGATTCTTTATAAGTGGGATTGGAATGCCACCAAACATGTTTGTGAGTTATTGCGTGTGATTGATGGGGAGGGTATTATTTCTAATTACTACGAATCGGTTGATGTTGATGATTCCCTGCGTCTTTTTGATAATATTCTTCAGGGTTGTCATGTTGACTTTAATATGATTGCTCAGATTTTGGTTGATGAATATCAATACGGCATGTCTCTAGAACGTGTGGTAGACCGTTTTAAAGATGTAGACACTGTATTTTTCCCTTCTACTCTTTTCATTAAAGCGGTTCGCTATGTGGTTAACGAATGGGAAGCCGTGCGTCGTTATGTGAACAATGGGTAGGCCGAGATTGATAACAATATTGCTGAACGGTTGATGAAACCTATTTGTTTAGGAAGAAAGCACTATTTGTTCTGTGGCTCGGAATAGGCTGCTAAAAATAGGTCTTTGATTTACTCGATAATAGAAAGTTGCAGAATGTATGGACTGCGTCCAGTTAAATATATTTCAGATGTTTTATGTAAATTAGTATCCAGTGAAACGGATTATATGGAACTTCTGCCAATTAATATTACTAAATAACTTAATAATTAATCAAAAATATAACTCAATGTGGGCTACAGTACCTTTACAGGTATTATAGCTATGCAGTAAGTACTTGCTAATGAAACTCTTGAAGAATTAAAGGAAAGGACATCATCTATAAATAGTGACTGGGAAGATTATATATGGTTCGTCCAATTAAGTATGTGAAAGATGCTTGGATAAACTGAGGTTATGTGATGTTTGATTTTGGACAGGACCTAGAAGAACTACATGCGGATGTATTTCTAGTTGATAACGATGGTACCAGAGAGGATTAACGGGAATAATGTAAAGAACCTGGTTTGGAATATATGATTCTTCATCGTGTTTTTGAAATAGGACCCCTACAAATAGAACTGATAGAGATTTTTTTGAGTGGCTTGAATAAAAATTATATAAAAAATATGGCAGATTTTACACAAAAGAAAATAATAGCTATTATCCCAGCTAGATATAGCTCGACTCGTTTTCCAGGCAAACCTCTTGCTGATATATGCGGCAAACCAATGATTTGGTGGGTTTATAATCGGGTATCTCAAGTAAAGCAGTTTTCTGACGTCTTTGTCGCAATTGATGATGAGCGCATTAAATATGTTTGTGAAGAAATGGACATTAAATACGTGATGACAAGAAATGATCATCCAGAACATATCTCACGTATTAAAGAGGTCTCTGATAAAATTAAAGCAGACATGTATGTTTGCGTCAATGGTGATGAGCCATTGATCTCACCTTTATGCATCGAGCAGGCGCTTCCTGAAGAAATTCCATCTGGCTTTTTCTTTGGTGGAGCGATGAGAAAAATGTCTGATGCTGCAGAGACAATTGATCCGGCTAGAATCAAAGTTGTTGTTTCTGACACAGGTAGATGCCTCTATATTACAAGAACTCCAGCCCCTTATCCTAAAGGTTCTTTAATGTTTAAGTATAATAAGTATGTTGGTATTGAGTGTTTTACGAAAGAAGCATTGGACTTCTTTGTAACGACCCCTCAAGCGAACTTAGAACGAATTGAAGACATAGATCATCTCCGATTCTTGGAACATGGTAAAGAACTCCATTTTAAATTTGTTGATTCTGAATCAATATCCGTAGATACTCCAAAGGATTTAGAAAAGGTAAAACTCTTAATGGTGAAAGATCTCAAGGAAAATAAATAATTTTAGATTAGGTTCAATATGACAAATATGCAAATCCTAGATTGTACCCTCAGAGATGGTGGATACATCAATAATTTTGATTTTGGAGAGAAAGGAATAAAGGAAATTATCAATCAACTAACAAATGCTGGTATTGATATCATCGAGACAGGATTCCTGCAGGATGAAGAATATAGTATCAACCGTTCAATTTATAACACTGTTGAACAGATAAAGCATTTCTTGCCTGCAGACCATAAAAAGTCCATGTATGTAGCGATGGCTTGTTATGGTGAATATTCGTTAGATCAGCTGTCTGATTATGATGGTACATCTATCGATGGTATTCGAGTTACTTTTCACTATCCTGAAGTAGAGCCTGCTTTAGAATATTGCAAGCAAATTATGGATAAAGGTTACAAAGTGTTTGTACAGCCTGTAGGTACTAGTAGCTATTCTGATGAAAAGTTATTAACTCTTATTAAGAAGGTCAATGGACTTCATCCATATTCTTTTTATTTGGTTGATACATTGGGTTTGATGGATAAAGATGAATTGCTCAGATTCTATTATATTATAAATCATAATTTGGCATCAACAATTCATATGGGATTCCACTCTCACAATAATTTGCAGCTGTCATTCTCTAATAGCCAAGCTTTATTGTCTGTGGAAGGAGATAGAGTTATGTCTTTAGATTCATCTGTTTACGGTATGGGAAGAGGTGCTGGTAACTTAAACACAGAATTAATTGCTAATTATCTAAATGAGCATGCTAACAAATGCTATGATTTAGATCCTCTATTAGAGATAGTTGATGATTATATTTCCAAAATCAAGGAGAAGTACGAATGGGGCTATGCTGTTCCATATTATTTGGCAGCAACTAATGGTTGCCATCCAAATTATGCTATCTATTTATGTAGTAAGAATACCTTGAATGTTAAGAGTATATCTACTATTTTACATATGATTGAACCCAATAAACGTTCGCTCTTTGATAAAAATTTGGCTGAACAAAAATACATTGAGTTTCAATCAAGGGAAATTGATGATAAAAAAACAATAGATTTACTTAAATCAAAGTTCGTAGGACGTAATATTCTAATTCTTGCCCCTGGTTCATCTTTATCAAAAAATGAAGAGTATATCAAGAAGACTGCTTCTGATAATAATTGTCTTATTGTTAGTATTTCATTCGTTCCAGGCTTTATTAAGCCGGATTTCGTATTTATGAGTAATAAGAAAAGATATCTAACATTAGGAGACGACCAATATAATAACGAGACTTTAATACATACATCTAATATCAACATTGAGGGTGATAATCTCGTTGTTAATTATTCAGATGTTATAAATGAAGATGATAATATCACTGATAATTCTAGTTTAATGATGCTTAATCTTCTTTGTAAACTTCAGCCATCTAAAATTTACATTGCTGGTATGGATGGTTATATAGTTGGCCAAGACAATTATTACAATTCTAAGATTGCCATTAAGCATGATATTGAACAAACTGTAGTTTTAAACAAATCAATATCAAGAAGATTAGTTCAACTTGAGAGTCAGTTGAATATTGAAATGATAACCCCTTCGGTATACAAGTAATAACAACGATGGATATTTGTAGAGATATATACAGTATAATAAGAAGTAAGTTGAACGAAATTTTAGAACTTCGTTCAACAGGCACTCTTAAAGCCGATAATACCTTCGTATCAGAGGGTGATTTGCTTTGCGAATCACTCATATTTAGTTATTTAAAAGATAATCTCGCAAATTATATTGTTATTAGTGAGGAGTCAAACAATGATATTTTTGATATAGATGGAGCTGAATTTGTTGTTACCGTAGACCCAATTGATGGCACTGAAAATTTTGTTTCTGGTTTAAAGGAATGGGGAGTAGGGATTAGCGTTTATCGTAATGGTAAACATTATCAATCAATGATTGCATTACCAGAGTTGGATATTTGCCTTTGTACAGGTGAGAAACTCGAGAGAATTAAAAAATCTCGTATATGTGGGCTATCATCATACATGACCCCAGAAGATTTTGAAGTGTTAGGAGGTGGGCTTGAATATCGCATTATGGGATGCTGCATGTATAATATGTATAATGTAATTCACGGAAGCTATAAGCAATTTCAACATTTGAAAGGATGTTTTTCTTGGGATATTCTACCAGGTATAAATCTTGCGTTAGAACATGGACTTTCGGTTATTATTGATGGTAAAGCATATAATGGTGAATTTCTTAAACCAGGCATGAGATATATGTTTGAAGTATATTGATTCAAGCTATATGCTACTATGCAATGGATCAAAATAGTAAAAGAATTATAAAAAATACGGGGTTTCTATACCTAAGAATGATACTTTTGATGTGTATAAATATATACGCTTCAAGGGTTATACTTGATAATCTTGGAATAGAGGATTATGGAATATACAATGTGGTAGGTGGACTTACAAGTATGTTTGCATTCTTTCAAAGTTCTCTTGCAAATGCTACTCAAAGATTTTTAAGTGTTGAATTAGGTAAAGGATCTAAAGAAGGTGCAAAAAAAGTTTATTCTCATTTTTTTTTCATATATCTTATTTTCGTAATAATTGTGCTTATAGCTCTTGAAACAATAGGATATTGGTTCGTTGTTAATAAACTTAATATTCCTATAGAGAGGCTTGATGCTGCAGTCAAAGTCTTTCATATGACGGTGATATCGTTATGTTTTACTTTGATAGGAACAGTCTTTAATTCAGCGATTATTGCGCATGAGGATATGTCTTACTACTCTTATGTAGGAGTATTTGAAGGAATAATGAAACTTATCATTGCTTATGCAATAGTAATTAGCGGTTTTGACAGGCTTGTTACTTATGCATTTTTGTTGATGCTGGTTGTTGTCGGAGTCCAGGTATCATATGCTGTTCGATGTTTTGTAAAATATGAAGAATCTAATATCATTTGGTGTTTCCAACGTTCTACAATAGTCCAAATGGGCAAGTTCTTTTCCTGGAACTTTCTTGGAACTATTATATATATGACCAAAGATCAATTTGTTAACATACTGATAAATATATTCTTTGGTCCAGCAATTAATGCCGCCAGGGGTATCTCTTTTCAACTAAATAGTGTTTTAAGTAATTTTTCATCTAGTATTTTTACTTCGGTTCAACCGCAAATAGTTAAAAGTTTTGCTGCTCGTAAAATCGATTATTTACATAAGCTTGTATTTTCAAGTAGTAAATATTCTGTAATATTCTTTTGGATAATGGCTCTTCCTGTTATTCTTAATGTTGATTTTCTTTTATCAATATGGTTAAAAAAAGTACCAGAGTTTACAGGAATATTCACTATATGGATTTTAGTTGACTCTCTTTTGGTTCAGCTAACAAATGCCCCTTGGGGGGTAGCATTAGCATCTGGTAAATTGAGAAAGTATACCATCTATGGAAATGGTGTACTATTATTGGTATTTCCATTATCTTATCTCGTTCTCTCTTTAGGTGCTAGCGCTGTATCTGTTTTTATTATTACAGCGTTCGTTCGAGCTTTGCAGGTAGTACTTGTAGTCAATGAATCGAATAAACTATCATCATTTGGTCTTTTGAATTATCTCAAAGAGGTTATATTACCAATTGTAAAAGTAATCATTTTATCTACACCTATCCCTTTTTTAGTATCAAGTTTAATTGTGAATGAAGTAATTTCCTTTTTTGTATCTGGAATTATATCTGTTTTATTCACAGGTCTAGCTATTTGGGTAGTAGGTTTAAATAAAATGGAGAGACAATATGTGCTACAATTTGTGAAAAGTAAAATAAATAATGAAGTTAATTAAGAAATTTTTAGGTGCAACATATATAAAGATTATTGATGGCATAAATCTTGTTGCATATTATGCTAGTGGTGTCGAACTCAATAATACGAGAAAATTGCGTTCTTTAAAAAACTATTACAAGGGCAAGCAATTTTTTGTAGTGTGTAATGGTCCTAGTTTAAGCCCTGATGATCTGACACAGATTTCAAAAGCAAACTTTATATCTATAGGGATGAATCATATTGCGCGCATATATGAAAATACACCATGGCGTGTCGACTTCCTTATGGTCACAGATAATTCTTGTTATAAGGGGAAACATGCTAAAATGGTTAAAGAATGTTATGCTAAGTATAAAATATTTTCTAAGAAACAATTTATAAAATCTCTTTCTTTTAAAGGAGATAAAATTTATGAAACAATTAATGGTTCTAGGAAACTTTTAGATCATCCTGAATTTTCAGAAGATCTATCTAAAGTTGTATTCGCCATTGGTACTACTGCATATGAATCAATAGAATGGGCTCGTTACTTAGGAGCAGAAGTGATATATTTGATAGGTTGTGACATGTCCTATGCTGTTAATGCAAACAGAGATGGTAGTATATATTATAACACTTCAGGTAGCAGCCATTTTTATGGAAAAGAGAAAGAAGATCTTTCTAAGATAACACCAGTGCAGACATGGGAACAAAAAGTTGCTCATATTGCAGCAGAAAAATACTCTAGAAGTCATGGCTTTCGTATTTATAATGCTACAAGAGGTGGCTGCTTACAGGAATATGAGCGTGTAGATTTTGATGAATTAATCAAATAAATTGAGAATCTATGAATAAAGTAATAATTTTCGGAGGTAATCATACAAATGCCTTGGGTATGGCTAGGGTATTTGGTATTAATAATATACCCGTCTATGGGATTATTACAACTTCGTCATTGAAAAAACGTGACAATTATTGCACCTATTCTAAGTATTGGTGTAAATATTATTTGGTGAGCAGTGAAGAGGAGGGTTTGAATATATTACTTAATGAGTTTTGGAACGAAACAGAAAAGCCTGTAGTAATGCCAACCTCTGATGGTGCTGCATTAATTGTTGATGATAATATGGAATTGTTGTCAAAGAAATTTTATTTGCCATCAATTAATGGTGAATCAGGAAAGATTCGTTCATTAATGAATAAATTTAATCAATTTATTTTTGCTAAGCAATTAGGACTTAAATATGCTGATTCGTGGATCGTCGATCAAATAGACACTGGTTGTTATGATATATCTCAGATAGAATATCCATGTATTGTCAAGCCTGTATTAAGTCCTGAAGGCTCTAAAGTGGATATTTGTCGAATAGAAAAAGAAACTGATCTTAATGCCTATTTGAAAGAATTACAAGAAAAAAAATATAAGAGAGTCTTAATTCAAAAATATTTGAATAAAGATTATGAAATGGAGTTGTTTGGAAGTATTCCTAAACACACAGATAAGATACCTTTCTTTTTAACAAAACATTTTAGGGAATATCCTAGCATATGTGGTACTGTATCATGTCATCAATACATTTATGATGCCAATTTAATTAGTCAAGCGCATACAATATTGTATAAGGTTAAGAAGTATGGATATACAGGAAACATAGATATCGAATTGTTTAAAATAGGAGATGATATTTGGCTGAACGAGGTTAACTTTAGAAATAGTGGTGATATCTATGCTTGTTTTGCTGATAAATTATATTATCCAGTAATTCTTTATCTTGACACATTGGGAATGTCTACAGAACATTTAAATTTTAACATGATTAAATCAAAATATGCTATAGATGAATTTCAAGATCTTGGGCTCGTTCTTAAAAAAGAACAGAGTGTTTTTACATGGCTTAAATATATATTTAAATCTAGTAATCACGCTTATTTGTTTAAAAATGATTATATGCCTTTGTTTTGCGTATTATTCAAGAAAATCACTTGTAAGTTAAAAAGAATAATATAAAATGGTTGAATGTTTCAAGATATGCCTTCATCAATTAGAGAATTCTAATAGCCTTTTTAATATAAAAGAAGGTAAGAGCATATATCAGATAAAATGTTTAAAGCCTTATTTCAGGCTTAATCCAACTACTATAGTTGCAGATCCCTTTCTTTTTGTTAATAAGGATACGCTCTATTTGTTTTACGAAAGCAAACAATGGTTATCTCCGGGTGTGTTAAAGATGGTTTGCACAAAGGACTTGAAAAATTGGTCGTCGCCAGTTGTTGTTCTTGAAGAGCCATACCATCTTTCTTTCCCATGGGTGTTTGAGGAGGATGGACATATTTACATGTTACCCGAAGCTGGTGCTACAAATACTATTCGACTCTACGAGGCAAGAAATGAAGACTTGACAAACTTTATATTTGTTAAGGAATTACTGTATGCACCATTGGATGCTCAAATATTAATGGGATATGGCGATAGTTGTATTAATAAAATTGGTGATAAATATTTTCTTTTTACTCAATTACAATACACTGACAGGATAAACACATTAGAATTATTTGTGTCAGATTCTCTTATGGGTGAATATAAAGCACACCCAATGTCGCCAATTCAACATAATCAAAAGTTAGGTCGTAATGCTGGTTCGTTAATGAGATTTGAAGGTAAACTTTTGCGATTTTCGCAAGATTGCACAAATCTTTATGGTGATAATGTAAGTATAAGCCAAATCGAAAAGATTACTCCAACGGAGTATAAAGAAAAACTGATATTAGATAATATCATACCCACGGATATTCCATTTTATAAAGATGGTGGCCATCAGTTTAATGCTGTTATGTTTAAAGGAAAATGGATTGTAGCAACAGATGCTAAGGAATATCATAAATTGACATTACAACGTATTTATAATAGGATTAAAAGAATTTTTTCATGATACCAAAAATTATTCATTATTGCTGGTTTGGTCGAAGTCCATTACCTCCTTTAGCAAAAAAATGTATATCTTCTTGGAAAAAAAACTTTCCAGATTATGAAATTATAGAATGGAATGAGGATAATTTTGATGTCGATATTATTCAATATACATCTGATGCATACAATGCTAAAAAGTATGCATTTGTCAGTGATTATGCTCGCTTTTTTGTTTTAAATAAGTATGGTGGTATTTATTTTGATACAGACGTTGAAATTATTAAGAATATGGATCATATAATTAGTAATGGTCCATTTATGGGATGTGAGCACGAATCTGTGCTAGGGGAATCTCCCCTCAAACTTGGAGTTGCCACAGGGTTGTGTCTGGGTGTAGAGCCTAATCATCCATTTATAAATAAACTATTGAAACATTACGAGGCAAAGGAATTCGTATTGCCAAATTCTAATAATACTTCAGAGCATAATGTTGTTGCATACACTACTCAGATATTGTGTGACGATGGATTAAGACAAACTAATGAAATACAAGAATGTTCAGGGTTTAAAATTTATCCTAAAGAATATTTTTGCCCCACTCTAATAAAAGGTAGGCCTATTATTACCGACAAAACTGTTTCTGTTCATTATTATGCAGCATCTTGGTTTCCAAGAAACAAGAAAATCAAAAAGTGGTTAATTGATAATTTTCCAGCTTTTTCTCATTTCGTTTTCGGATTTAAGTCCATTTTAAGAAGGTGTCATATTATATCATAACATAAATACACAATGAATATCGGAATTATCATACAGGCTAGAATGGGCTCAACTCGATTGCCTGGAAAAATTCTTAAAAAATTTTATAGAAATGATACGCTTCTAGAGATTTTACTTAATACTTTGCATAAAGTAGAAGGCGTGAAGGTCATCGTTGCAACCTCTGTAAATCCTAATAATGATGAATTAGAGCAATTCTTGAGAGTCAAAAGTGAGATCGTGTTTAGAGGATCAGAAAATGATGTTCTCGATCGATTTATAAGGGCTGCTGATGAAAATAAATTAAATGGTATTGTTCGTATCTGTTCTGACAATCCTTTTATGGATTGGCATGGAGTAGCAGAACTAGTCAACAAGGCCAAGAATAGCGAAGCTGACTACATAGGATTTCGCATAAACGACACACCGTCTATCAAAACTCACTTTGGTTTTTGGGGAGAGTACGTTAAGTTTGATGCTTTAAAGAAAGTTCAGGCTACTACAGAAGTAAATACACCTGCTCACGAGCATGTTACAATTCAAATTTATACACATCCTGATGAGTATAAATGCGAATGGATTGAGTGTCCTTCTTATCTTCAGGGACGTAATGATATTCGATTGACCATTGATACTCCAGAAGATATGCAGATTACTCAGAAGGTCTATTCAGATCTTAAAGCGCAGGATGACAATTTTAACTTGAAAGATGTGGTAGAATATCTTGATGAAAATCGGATTCTAAAAGAATCAATGTTGCAGATAATAAGTGATAATGAAAAATAAGACGAAAATGGATACGCAAGGGAAAACTTACATTATTGGTGAGATTGGTCAGAATCATAATGGTTCGGTAGACATTGCTAAACTACTCACTGAGTTAATCATAAGGCCCATCAAAGAGGATACTTTTGGCATCGACCTACCTCCAATAGATGCAGTCAAAATGACAAAGCGCGATTTAAATGAGGAGTTATCATCTTCACAAATGAATCGTATTTATGATACTCCAAATTCTTTCGGAAGAACTTATGGAGAGCATCGTGCTTTCCTTGAACTATCAGATGAGGAGCATTTCGAAGTTTATAAGTATGCTAAAAGCCTTGGTCTTAAGTTTGTAGAAACACTTTGTGCAAAGGGGTGTCTTTCGATGCTGAAGCTCTTCACTCCTGATCAACTCAAGGTTGCTAGTCGAGACCTTACAAACTTGCCTCTTCTTGCGGCAATGGCTGAAACTAAGATTCCAATCATCTTGTCAACTGGTATGGCTGGTAAGAAAGAACTTGATGATGCCATTGGGGTTATTACAAAGTGTCATGATGATATTTCAATCTTGCATTGTGTATCACAATACCCAACAGAGCCAGATAATTTGAATCTGCTTACTATAAAGTACTTACAGAAGCATTATCCTCAGTATACGATTGGTTTCTCTGATCATACCATCGGTATTGCTGCACCTATCATCGCAGTAGGCATGGGTGCTAAGATTATTGAGAAACATATCACTGTTGACAGAGGTATGAAGGGGACTGACCAGAAGGGGTCCTTAGGCCCTGATGGTGTTCGCAGAATGGTTCGTGATATCCGACTTGCAGAGCACTGGATGGGAATCGAAGATATGTACATTGATAAGAGTGTAGCAGGCTCAAAAGAAAAATTGGAGCGTTCAATTGCTTCTAATAAAGATTTAGAAGTTGGCCATGTAATTATTGAAGATGATCTTCATATGCTGAGTCCAGGTGATGGTTATAAGTGGAGCCAACTCAACGAAATCATAGGCAAAACTATCACTGTAGCAGTTCCTAAAAATGAAGTCATTTATCCAGATTTCTTGAAACAATGAATTTACCAAAATTGATATTGACCGACATTGATGGAGTCTGGACTGATGGAGGCATGTATTACAATGGTACTAATGTAGAATTGAAGAAATTCAATACCTACGATAGTGCTGGCATATTATTCGCACATCATTTAGGCATACCCGTAGGAATTCTTACTGGAGAAAATACGCAGATAGTACAACGAAGGGCAGATAAGTTGAAGGTTGATTATTGTTATTTAGGGGCAAAGGATAAGGTAGAAATAGCTCGCTCTTTGTGTCGTAAACTTAGTATACAATTTGCAGACATTGCCTACATTGGGGATGATCTAAATGACGTTAAGCTCTTAAAGCTTGTCGGGTGGTCAGGAGTCCCGTCATCAGCCCCTTTCTACATTAAAAAAATTGCAAATATTCACCTCAATAAAGCGGGCGGGGATGGAGTCTTTCGTGAATTCGTTGAAAAAATATTAGGAAATCATATTATCGAAGAAATAGTCGGAGATATTACTCTTGCAGAACAATGATAATGGAATGATTCTATTGCATAAGGCTGAAGAAAATGAAAAAAATAGCATTAATATATGGTAGTTGGTTGAATGCTCCAACAGGTGCAAGCAAGGTTGTTAAGTCTTTAGTTGAAAACAGAGACTTTTTAAGGAATGGGGTGGAAATAGTATCATTTTCGATGGATACAATATCACCTAGAAATTATGATGTCAATATAAAAAATAAGATATCTGTGACTTCAAGGATAAAAGATATCATTAACTTTATTTCTCAGTATAGTAGCTTGATAGCTCTTTTTTCGTTGTATATCACATACATGCGTCATGCCAAAGCAATAGTTAGATATTATAAAGATAATATTAATAATATCGATACTATTTTTATTCATGATATGTATACATGTTATTATTTTCTAAAATACAAATGTCCTTTTGAAAAATTAGTGTTAGTACTTCATACTAATGGCGAACCTTTAAAGATGGAGAAATGCTACCATCGAAGCCTTGCTCGCAAAAGAAATATTGGTATGAAGGTTCTTCTTTGTATGTATAAGAAGGTAATAAATTTTGCAACAGATATCTGTTTTGTGGCTCAGAATCCTGCAAATACATTTTGCAAATTAAATCCGGAAATTAATCCTGGTAAAGTTCATTATATTTATAACGGCCTACCTGACTTAAAAGACGGTCGTCAATATGTTCATAATGAACGTAAGGAGATTGTTTGTGTAGGATCAGTGACTGAACGTAAAGGTCAGAGAATGCTTGTAGATGCAATATGCTTAATTGCTCAAGAGAAAAAAATAGACTTTCATGTTACTGTTTTAGGAGATGGAGTGATAAGATCTGCATTAGAGAAAAAAATCAAAGATAATAATCTTTCGGATTATGTATCTTTTAAAGGATTTACGAATAATGTTGACAAATATTTGATAGAAAGTGACATTTTTATTCTTCCAAGTAAAGATGAGGGATTTCCCATGTCAATTCTAGAAGCAATGAGATTGTCTTTGCCAATTATTTCAACAAAGATTGCAGGTATACCAGAAATGGTTAAAACTGGATATAATGGCATACTAGTAGAGCCATCTACCAAGGAAATTTATAATGTATTACTTAATATTGATAAATATAATTGGGAAGAGATGGGAACTAATTCGAGAAAACTTTTCTTAGATCAATTCATAATAGATGAAATGGTAAATAAATATTCGGATATATTACTATAAATTAAATTAATATGTCAGTTGTTGCATAAACGCATCTATTTATGATTAAATTTTTAAGATTATTTGATTTTGTATCGTTTTCGTTTTTCCTTATTGTGGCTATTCTTTCTTGGGCAGGTTCGCATGGGGATAGTACTCTAAGTACTCAAGGAGAAAAACAAATTCTTACGATTGTAACCTTAATACTTTCTTTATTTGCATTATTCTCAATTTTGAAATCAAAAAAACGAACTAGTTCTGTTGTCATTATAATGCCTTTTTTGATATACTGCTCATTTAGATATTTATATTTATATGATGTAAGTATATGTTTCGAACCATTCTACTTCTATTTGATGTGTTTGTTCTGTTTTCTGGATAGTGACACAAAATTTAAAGTCTTTACATATTATAGGAAATATCTAGTGGTCATGGGCTTTTGCGGTATAATAGCTATATTGGGATATATTACAAGTCTTTTCCCATTTGAGGTATTACCATATTATCTGGATATACCTGGTACTTATTATATCAATTTCCATTTTGCTTATTTTTATGCATCTGAAACAGGTTTTCGTCTGTGCGGACTTTTTAACGAACCGGGTTATTTTGGAACGTTATTAGCTCTATATTTAGTAGCTGATGGGGTCAAGTTAAAGAGATGGGATAATATTGTAATGTTTGTAGCAGGAATCTTCACGCTATCGGCAGCTTTTCTTATTTTAATCTTTGTATATTTTGTTTTTACACGTTATAAAAGCAAAATGATGTGGATTGTCTTAGCAGTAATATTAAGTCTTATTATTAGTGTTGCAAATTTAGATTTCGGTAATCAGGCTGTAAATAGTACTATTCAAAGATTTTCTCCTAGTAATAAAGAGGGTATTTTAAATATGGATAATAGAGCCGAAGATGCCTTTAATAAATTTTATCAATCGTTTGTAATGTCTGAAGATTTCTTAACTGGAATGGGTTCTGGATATGCTTCAAAGACGTCTTTTAGCGTTTCATCATATAAATCATATGTTGTTGATTATGGCTTAATAGGTACTATTCTTATATTGGGTTCTTTATTCTTAAGTGCTTATAAATTTGCATATAGTAATAAACTTAAAGTTTTATATATTTTTATATTTTTTCTATCTGTCTACCAAAGGCCTTTCGTTTTTGCATTGCCGTATTTTTTAGCTTTATATGGAGGACTTCTTTATATTGATTATAGCGGAAATGTGTTAAAAAAACAAATAGCACAATGAAATAAATGAAACATCTATTCTGTGTTCACAGTTCTATAACGTTTTATATTTCGAAGGGTATAATATCTTTCTTAGATATTAATCCTGATGATGTGATTTTTTTTATAGATAATCATTACGTAAATAAATATGAAAAAGATATATATAATTCAGTAGATGGAACTGAAATAATGACTCTATTTAAGTCAATATCAATTGGAAAATTCTTAAGATTACCTTTAAGTATACGGAAGTTGGATGCTTTTGTACGTGAGGCTACAACGAATGAGAAATATATTCTATATATTCCAAATACTACATCATTTGCGTGCCAATCGATGATAACAAATTCATTGTGTGTAGGTTATAATTTAATCGAAGAAGGAATTGGAAGCTATAAAAAAGAATTGTTCAAACGTCCCCCCGTATTATTTCATGGCATAAAGCATTACTTATTAAAAGGACTTGATTTTTTTAGCAATAGAATTGAATTTGAACATCCATTTCTTGCACCGTATCGCAAATCGTCATTACGACCAAAATATTTCTATTTTAAAAGTGACATTGAGCCATTGATAGATGATTTTATTCAATTACCTTTTCCTAAGTATAATGGATTTCTACCTCTGGAATATGGGTCTCATATTTTTATAGTGAGTCCCCTCCTTGAATACAATCTCATTAGCGAAAAGAGTTTTATAAGTTCAATTAGTTATTTGGTAAATAAGCTAAAAAAGAATTGTAATACGCTTTATATTAAGTATCATCCATTTCAAGATTGTAAGGTTAAAGCATTGATAGAAAAAAAAATTGAAGAGGAATCTATAAAAACGAGCGTAATCAATGATGATGAACCTATGGAGCCACTTATTATGTCGAATAGAAAATTATTCCTGTACGGTTATGAATCAAGCCTGTTATTCTACGCTAGCCAAGATGACACAAATAGAGTCTATTCATTGGACGATTATGTATATAAACTTGATAATCTCTATAGGATACACAAAAAAGGTATATCGTATGAATTGTTGTTTAGGCATATAGAGCAACTTTAAGTTTAATACGAGAGATTAAGGTATGGAAAAATAAAACAAATTATAAATAATGGATATAGGCTTAAGATCAAAAAACGTTCTTATTGTTGGTGGTAGTAAGGGCATAGGTGAAGGTATTGTAATGGGCTTTGCAAAGGAAAATTGTAAGATCGTTAATATTGCACGTTCTGAGGATCTCTTAAAGGAGGTAGGAAAGAAAGCTCTTGAAATAGGTGTAGAATCATATCAGTACGAGGTTGTTGACATCATGGAATGTGATACAAAGAAGTTTGCTTCTGATTTGATCGAAAAATATGGTGTCTTTGATGTGGTAGTTCACAATGTAGGTGGTTCGCTTGTTAGTCGTGATCATCTTGCTGGTATTGAGGATTGGATTTATGCATTGAGATTTAATGTGCTTGCTTCAATTGATATGAATAGTATTCTTCTTCCTCCAATGATTGAGAGAGGTTGTGGGCGCGTTATTCATATTTCTTCTATTTCTGCTCAGATGCTTCGTGGCAATCCATTGTATGCATCTGCTAAGGCATTTTTGAATGCTTATGTTACTACTGTTGGGCGCAAGTTAGCTCCTACAGGAGTGTTGATGTGTTCTGTTATGCCAGGGGCTGTAGCTTTCGAGGGCAGCTATTGGGATAAGTACGTAAGAGAAGGTCACCCACGTGTTGAGGACTTCCTTCGTCATCATCAGGCTGTTAATCGCTTTGGTTCTCCTGAGGAGATTGCGAATGTGGTTGTTTTTATGGCAAGTGATAAATCATCTTTCATGCAGGCAGCAAATATTCCTGTAGATGGTGCTAACATGTAATAAAATATGAAAAGATTATTTGATATAATATTTAGTTTTATAGGATTGGTCTGTTTGTCTCCAATCCTCTTGATTATTTCATTGATTATCGTTATCGACTCTAAAGGCGGTATATTCTTTCGTGGTGTTCGTGTAGGTCATTATGGAAAGGATTTCCGCATATTTAAGTTCCGGAGTATGAAACCTGATTGCGAGGGTAAGGGCAAGTGGAATGTTGGTGATGATGACGATCGTATCACAACGATTGGTCACTACCTTCGTAAAACTAAAGTGGACGAACTTCCTCAGTTAATTAATGTTTTGATAGGTGATATGAGTTTGGTTGGTCCACGCCCAGAATTGCGTTACTATATAAATATGTATACCGATAGAGAGATGCCAATTCTTGATCAGAAACCAGGAATTACTGATTGGGCATCAATGGTAAATATTGCTCAGTTTAAGGACTTTACAGAGGCTGCAGACTCTGATGAATATTACTTGAAAATGGTTCGCCCATTGAAGTTGGAACTACAGCTTTACTATCGTTATCATCATTCATTCTTTGGTGATATCAAGTGTATTTTGTGGACAGTTTATAAGGTAATAACCAAGTCAGACAAATTACCTAAGTCTGTACAGGAGATTGTAGATAAATACGAAAGGACTCAACTAAAATAGAAAATATGGCAATTTATAAATGGACTAGCGAGCAACTAGCATGGAAGATTCGTCGACATGGAGTAGAAATGACTCATTTAAGTGGTGGTAGTCACCTTGGTGCAATTCTCTCTGTTGCAGATATTGTGGCAACATTATATGGCAATGTGTTGAATTACGATCCAAAGAATCCTAAATGGGAAGGTCGTGACCGCTTTATTTTGAGTAAAGGCCATGCAGGTGCTTCTATATATGCTGCACTTGCAGAGTGTGGTTTCTTTGATATTGAGGAACTGAAAACCCATTATCAGAATGGCAGTCGTCTTTCTGGTCATGTATCTCACCACCTTCCTGGTGTTGATTTCTCTACAGGCTCTTTAGGTCATGGTCTAGGCGCAGCTGTAGGTTTTGCTTATGCACTTAAGAAAGATAATCGCAAGGAACGTTCATTTGTTGTCCTTGGTGATGGAGAATGTGATGAAGGTTCGGTATGGGAAGCTGCATTGTTTGCTAATCATTTCCGCTTAAATAATCTTTGTGCTATTGTAGATCATAACCATATGCAAAGTATGGACTTCAATGAGAATACATTGGAAATTGAGGACTTTGGTGAGAAGTGGAAGGCTTTTGGATGGAATGTGATAGAAGTCAATGGCAATGATCATAAAGAGTTGAAGTCTGCTTTCAAGAAGGTTGCGGAATATTCTGCAAATGATGACCACAAGCCAACTGTTATCATTGCGAATACCATCAAGGGGTATGGAATACCTTTTATGCAGAATGATATTCTTTGGCACTACCGTTTCCCACACGACGGATGGGAGTATGATTGTGCTGTTAACGAATTGCATAAGATTAAGCCAGAGGGATGTGATGATTTTTATACTCCAAATGGCATTGAGAACCCTCAATTGCCTACTGAGAATGATGACATCTACAATGATCACACTTTCTCTTATACTTGGAATACATCTTATCCAGAGAAGATGAGAAGAGTGGATGCAAAGATTGGTACAACAGAAAAGGTTCATAACGTATAAAATAAAGAAATGAGAGATACATTTGTGAGAACTTTGGTAGCTTTTGCCAAAGAAGATAAGGATATAGAACTCGTAACTGGTGACCTCGGATTTGGAGTTTTGAAACCTTTCTGGGAGCAATGTCCAGATCAGTTTACCAATGCCGGTATTGCAGAGCAGAATATGACTAGTGTGGCTGCTGGTATGGCACTAACGGGCAAAAACGTATTTACATACAGTATTGGTAACTTTCCAACACTTCGTTGTCTAGAACAGATTCGTAATGATTGCGCTTACCACAATGTTAATGTGAAAATTGTTTGTATTGGTGGTGGCTTCGTTTATGGTGCTCTTGGTATGAGCCATCAGGCAACTGAGGATCTTGCGATTCTTCGTGCACTACCAAATATAGTTGTACTTGCTCCTGCGGATCTTATTGAGGCTGAGGAATGTACTAAGGCATTAGTTAAATACCAGGGAACTGCTTACCTTCGCTTAGGTAGAGGAGGAGAGAAACGTATTCATGATAAGATTGATAATTTTCAGATTGGTAAAGCTATCAAGGTGTGCGATGGCGCGAAGGTTGCTATTTTCTCTACTGGTGCTATCTTTGAGGAGGTAACAGCTGCAAAGGAAATGCTGAATGACAAGACTATCAATCCTGCTGTTTATACATTTCCAACAGTAAAGCCTATTGATAAGGAAACTGTCGAGCAGGTTGCAAAGAGTTTCGAATTGATTGTAACATGTGAGGAGCACAATATCATTGGTGGTTTTGGATCAGCTGTTGCTGAGGTAATGGCTGAAATGAAGGAAAAAAAAGCCACATTGCTTCGCACGGGTTTGAATGATGAATACTCGGTAAGAGTTGGTGATCAGAAGTATCTGAGAGGTCAGTATGGTATTGATGCCAAGGGTATTGTAGAAAAGATAAACAATAACTTATGAGTTACAGCCAATATAGCGTTTTAAGTTCAGTTTATAATAAAGAAAATCCTCATTATTTTAGAAGGAGTATAGATAGTATTATATCGCAAAGGTTTGTTACAGATGATTTTGTCATAGTCAAAGATGGCCCACTAACAAAAGAACTTGAAGCTATCCTTGATGAATATTCATCTAAGTATAACTTCATTCATGTCTGTGGTTATGAAGCTAATAAAGGCCTTGGGGCGGCTCTTAATTTTGGATTGGCAAAATGTAAAAATGAATTGGTAGCCAGAATGGATGCTGATGATATTTCACTGCCTAACAGATTTGAAAAGCAGATAGCTGCTTTTAATAAAGACCCTGAGCTTGGAATTTTAGGATCGGACATTTTGTTGTTTTCTGATGATGAAAATGTAATTGAAGGAAGAAAAAAAATGCCATCTACTTATGAAGAGATTTATAGATTTGGCAAGAGACGCAATCCTTTTAATCACCCAACAGTCATGTACAAAAAGAGTATTGTGGCCCAATATGGTGGGTATAACGAGACTCAAAGAGGTGAGGATTTTGCTCTATTTACTAAAATAGTGCAAAATCATGTGAATGCAATGAATATTCCCGAACCTCTTTTGTTATATAGGTCCAATAAAGACCAGTTCTCACGGAGAATATCAATGACAGATTCAAAAGCTGTTATACGAGTCATTTATAATAATTATAAAAGCGGATATGCTGGCTTGTCTGACCTTCTATATGTTATTGCACTCCAATTGGCAGGGCATCTTATTTCACCAAAGATTGGTGTTTTTTTATATAAGAAATTTTTCTTGAATAAATCCTAGAATTTCTTTCTTTTGATTATTCTATTTTTTTGAACTTTTAGCAATTGCTATTGAAGAGTAAGCACTCATTGGTAAGCGTCCCAAAATGACGTCTTGATCTGTTCCCATTTAGTCTTTACCTTTGCTGGACACTTAAAAAAGTAGTTTTATGTACAGCAGCAGTGATTTTGAAAAGTTATGGTTCCTCTACAAGACTGAGGGTGATCCCCAAGGAGTTTCGATCAATTCGTTTTGTCTAACCCAAGGTGTTCCTTATCGTGACTTTAATGCTTGGTTTGTTAAGACTCGTAAGAAAATCGTTCCGGTCCAGAGTTAGCGTCCCAAAAAGCTATATATGACCTTCGCTGATGAATGCATAAATTAATGTACAGCAACTCAGATTTTGAAAGATTCTTTATTCGCTACAAAGCTGAAGCCGCCCCTTCCGGCGAATCGATGCAGAAGTTCTGCTTTAGAAACAAGCTCCCTTATAACCTGTTTGAAAAATGGTACAAGGATACGCGTCACAAGTTAGTTCCCGTTCATGTGGAAGGTGCTCCTGCGAGTCTCGCGGAGAGTACTTCGGAGAACGAAGTTGCCCCTTCTCCACAATCATCAGGTATTTCCCGCATCATGGTGGATATTCGGATGACCAACGGTATTCATATTCAACAGCGAAATTTAAGCTACGATGGTCTAAAACGCTTAGTAGAGAAGTTGGAGGCTTTATGTTAAGCATCACCGGCCTGAATCAATTCTATTATTTGCGTGGCTTTCACGATATGCGTTGCAAATATGAGCGTGTATTGTCTATCATACACCAGCAATTGGCCCGTGAGCCTCAGGCTGGCGACGTGTTTATAGTGATGTCCAAAGACCATAGGCTTATCGTCTGTTCAGCTACGACAGACGTTCTTACAGCCTGTATGAGAAACGTTTTGTTCCCGGTTATAAGTTTATGCATGTCGAGTTTGAAAACAACCTTCCCGTGCATAAAATCAATTGGGAAGATGTTGTGTTATTATTGGAAATCCCTGTAATTAAGGGTCTGAATATTAGGTAAATAATCGTGTGTTTTCTTGTCAGTATCATTGTTTTTTCGTATCTTTATAGTGTGACAGACAATGAATATGGACAAGGAAGAACGCACTAGAATATTAACTTCATCAAAGCTGCTTAAGGCCAGGGATGATTCTCCGGAACCTTGGGTGGATCCATATTCAGATATGTCAAGTGACGAAAAATCAAAATTGTTATGTGAGCTTATGGCCATGCACCTTCGCGATGAAAAGCGCAATGAGGAACTCATGGCCAAGCTTGATGGGCTTCTTGATGTGAACAGGCAAATGTCCGACCTCAAAGCTATGCTCGCAGAATCAGAAAAGCGGGCCAAGGCCAAAGATTCCCTGATAGAGCATCTGCTTAAAAAGATAACTTCTCTGGAAGAGGTTATCCGACTGAATAATAAGCATACTTATGGCAGCAAGAGTCAGCAACGTAAGTCCAAGAAAACAGAGGATGATGACCATACCAAAAACAAGGATGATTTTGACGGGACACGGGAATCTTTAGGAAACACATCGTCAGCTTCTGATAAGTCTGATGTGGAACCGGAAAAGAAGGAGAAAGAAGTCCGCCTGTACAGACAAGGTAAGGCATACCGCACCATGACGGCCGACAAATCCGTCTGCCATGAATGTGATATAACGAAATTGCCTGAAGGTGCCATTATCATAAAACGTATGCGCCGGTATTCTTACGAGCAGGTAAGCAGTATAATAGAGCATGATTATGAAGTAATCCGCTACAAGACAGTTGAGGGAATCATCCGTGACGGATACTTTCCTCTTGATGGCGAACCTGAAATAATGGATGTCGTACCCGGTACTCATGCGTCAAGTACCTTTATGGCTTATCTTGCTTTCAACAAATATGTTCTTGACACTCCTTTGTACAGAGAGATATCACGTATCCTTGACGAGGATATGCGGCTAAGCCGCATGACCCTGACCAATTGGCTTGAGAAAGGTTCATTTCATATTAACAAACTGATAGGTTTCCTGAAAGAATGTTGCCTTGAAAAAGATTCAGTCATCCATTGTGATGAGACCTGGTGCAAGGTGAAAGTTAAATCCGCTTACAGGAGGTATATATGGTATCTTGTCAACAAGACAGAGAAGATTGTCATATATTGCTATGAGGATGGTTCCAGAGGTCGTGACGTATTACGCCATATCCTCGGTGACCATGGAATAAAAGCGTTACAGTCAGATGGATATAACGTATATATGTATCTTGATGACAATCTGACAGACATCGAACATGTTTGTTGCATGGCACATGCAAGGGCAAAGTTCAAATATGCCATGGAACAAGGTGGTGACCTTGATGCCGCTTTCTTCGTTGATTGCATTGGTGAACTTTATGTGTTGGAGGCTGAATATGAGCATGGGCGGCTTTCCCCGGAACAGATAAAGACATGTCGGAACAATCTTAAGACAAAAGAAATCATAATCCGTCTGCGCAGTAAACTTGACGCATTGTTGAGTGATGATCATCCTCCACGGGGTGAACTAATGGAAAAGGCTCTCCGGTATCTGAAGGCTTTTTGGACACAACTGTTTGCATATACGCATGACGTTTCATACGTCCTTTAGCCGGAGAACGTAAGAACTCGCTATTCTTCGGAAGCGGAAAGATGGCAAGTGTATCAGCCGCATACCATACGATAATATCTACCTGCAAGATGCAAGGCGTACCTGTACTGCAATATCTGAAGGAATTCTTCAAACAGATAGTGATCGGTCGTACCGATTATGAGAATTTGCTGCCGATAACTATCGGATTAAATAATAATAAATATTAAAAAACAATCCAGATTTTAATAAACTTTATACGGAAACCGCTTAAATGCGGTTTTCCGTATGGGATATGTCTAAATTGGACGCTAACCGACTCTGAAAGAACTTTCTTTTTATCTTCTTGTTGATTGAATAAATAATGGTATCTTTGTATTGGAAAGGAGAATGAAGTATGACAACGAATTTAATAATAGAATTAGATAATACTCTATTAGAAAGTCTTAACCAATATGCTAAAAGTAAAGGAAGAACTGTGTCTGAAATATTAGAGGGACAGTTGCGCAAATTGGTGCAAACTCAATCAAGAAGGAAAGCGACTCCGGTCTCTTCTAAACTACGTGGAGTTGTAAAGTTGCCTAAAGATTTTGACTATAAAAAAGAACTGGAAGAAAGAATCTGATGAAGCACTATTTTGTAGATACTAATGTTGTAATTGATATGTTGGCAGATCGCGAGGGATATGCTGATGCTGCTTGCGAGCTTTTTGATGCTGCAGGAAGAGGGGAGGTGCATTTGTCTATCTGTGCTCTGTCTTATTCTACTATTTATTATATTCTGCGTAAGTATGCAGGAAAAGAGAATGCTATTTCAAGTTTACGTGATTTGTCTGAATATGTTTCTATTTTATCAGTTGATGCGGAGATAATAAAAAAAGCATTATATTCTGAATTCTCTGATTATGAAGATGCAATACAGTATTATTCTGCATTACAAGACACTTCTGTTGAAGGTATAATAACGAGGAATATTAAAGATTATAAGTATTCGGGTATTCCTGTGCTATTACCAACAGAATTTCATAAATCATATTAGAACTTATTGTTCCGGAAAAATAACGCTATCCCTAAATCAGTTGGATAGCGTTGTTTTATATGCTTGATTTGTAGGAGTTTATAGATTTATTTGAGATAACAGTGTTTGTAGTCCTGCTTTCTTCGTTTATCCCTGATATAATCTTCACCTTTGCACTGTTGATCAACGCAAAAATAAAATGAAGTTGAATTTAAAAGTAAAAGGAGAAAGATTATGCCTTTATTGTATTATGCGAGACAATCGCAGTTGAAAACGAAAGATGGTGTGAACCAATGGCACCTGACTTTGAAGAAAGTGGGACGGGCTGTAAGTTTGCAGCAGTTGGGTGAGATGGTGGCTGAAAAGTGCTCGGCAACACCGGGTGATGTGCACAATGTAATCAGAAACTTGGTGTCGGTGATGCGGTTGCAATTACTGAATAGCCGTACTGTCCGCCTGGATGGTTTGGGAACATTTACTGTGATGGCACGAACACGTGGAAAGGGAGTGGATAATGAGAAAGATGTAACTCCGAATCAGGTGACATCTTTGCATTTCATGTTTACTCCCGAATATACACGTCCTGCAGCTCTGGGTACTACCCGTGCGCTATGGCAAGGTGTTGAATTCGAGAAGTGGACGGGTAAAGATGCTACTGGCAATGATGATTCGGGTAACGGTGGAGGAGGAAACTCCGGTGGCGAAGGAGGACTTGGCGAAGATCCACTGGGATAGGGTCTTGAAGCCGGAGGCTTCAGAAATTAAAAATTAAAGAATTAAAAATTAAAGGCTGCGCAGTCTGTTCATTATTAAAATGTTGAAGAATATGAAAAAAACGGTTTGGGATAAGATTTTGAAAATTGTAATAGCTGTGGCATCGGCTGTGTTAGGAGTTTTGGGAGCCAATGCTATGGGTATGTAGTGAAACTTATATAATGATGAACGAGGGTATGTTAGGTATGAATCCTGATGTACCCTTTTTTATGTAAAATCGGGTGACTGCAATCACTTGCAATCACCCGGTATCTTACATTGTTTCGTGTTTATAAAATGTTAGTAAAGAGAGAATTTATAGTTTTTATTTCATAGGTTCTACGCTATAACCTGCCTGTTTCAACAAGTTTAATACGCCATTATTTCCCGGCAGGTGGCCGGCACCAACCACAAATAGAGTAGGAGCATCCTTCATGATAGTCGGCATTTTCTCAATCCATGCTTTGTTGCGGTTGTCTAACAAAGCTTCCATCTCACCCGGTAGCGGATCACAGGAGTTACCATCACGTTCTTCCATCAGCTTCAGCATATCATCCAGTTTCTGGGCTTTATATGCTTCGTTCAGCCTTTTGGTCTGGTCCATAGCCTTGTCAATGTCGCTTACGAGACAATAGAGTAAATTGGCTTGGCGTTGCAAAGTCTGGCTGTTGAAGAGTACGTTTATCTGGGACTGAAGGGTTTCTAAACCACCTACTTTTTTACCGTTCTGTATGGCTTGTTGCTGGAAGTAAGTATCCAGTTGTTCTTGCGGATTGAAACCGCCCAAATGTTTCATGCACAATATCACGGTAAGCTGTTGAGTGATGGCGGCCGGTTTCAATTTTGCCAGCATAGCAATGTCAGCCATCATATTTTCTTTTACTACCTTGCCTACTGCCTCATACTGTTCAGGAGTGAAAAGAGCTTGAAGAGTGGTATCTCCTGCTATCATCATGCTCTGTTGCATTGTTTGCATGAATTCGGGAGACATTGCTTCGGACATGACAACTTCTCCATATACTTGGGCAGTTCCGTCTATAGCTTGTGGCAGTCCGGCGATGCTATCTTTGATACTTAATGGTACCAAATGGTGTGTACCCAAAATGTAGGAAGGTTTTTCCTGACCGTTACCAGAGATTTTCCACAATAATTGTGCGTTGGCATTCAGCGCAATGCCGATAAAGAGGAGAATACCTAAAATTTTTTTCATTCTTTTTTCTTTTTGAAGTTTAAACTATCATTTTACCCTTCCCCCACAAAGCCAGTATTGCGTATAGTACTTTTCATTGAGAGCACTGACAATTACTCCTTTGCTGGTGCTGGCATGGATGAATTTTCCATTTTTGAGGTAGATACCCACGTGCGCCACTTTCTTTTTGGAGGCACGGCTGGTGAAAAAGACCAGGTCTCCCTCACGCAGGTTACGGCGGGATACTTTGTTGCTTTCTTTAAGCTGGTCGTTAGTACTTCGGGCCAGACGGATGTTATATACTCTTGTATAGAGTTGTGATACCAGACCGGAACAGTCGGTACCCTGTTTGCTGTCACCGCCTGCGCGGTAGGGAACACCTAACCACTCCGCAGAGGCGATGTACAGCTTATGGTTATCTTCCTTATTTATATCTACTCCCAAACGGACAGACGCCTTAGCCAGTGCCTTATAGTCGAGGCGCGGCGCCGAGCTGCGACAAGAACTTAAACTAAATGCCAGTCCGACAAGTGCAACTATATATAAGAAGTGTTTTCTCATTCCTATTCTTCTTTCTTTTCCGGTTGAACTACTGTTTCTTCAACGATTGTCTCCGGATCAGGTGTTTCTTCGATCACTGCTTCCGCCAGTTCTTCTTCAATTTCTTCTTCTACTCTGATATTGAAGTAGTCTTCAAGCTCTTTCTCTGCCGAATTGTTTTCATTCTGGATATCGCGGATAATCACACCGTTCTCCAACAGGGCAATACGGGGACATACATCTACCGTATGGTTCAGATTGTGGCTTGAAATGATTACCGTGGCATGATGCTCTTCATTATATTTTTTCAGCAAGTGCTTGATGATGGACTGCGAACTCGGATCAAGGAAGTTGAACGGTTCGTCCAGAATAAGTAATTGAGGATGATGCAACATAGCGGAGATGATACCGATTTTCTGCTTGTTTCCGGCAGAGAAGTTACGGATAAACTTTTTCTGACCAATCACTTCATTATTCATGAAACGTTCAAACGGAAGCAACCGTTCGTCTACTTCTTCTTTTTTCAGACCATACATCTTACCGATGAAGTAGAAATACTCTTCTGGAGTGAGATAATCAATCAGAAAACCATCATCGATGAAAGCACCGGTGAACTGTTTCCAGTCTTCGTTTTTACATACGTCGATGTTGTTGATTGTTACATTACCCTGATCAGCTTGCAGCAGGTCCAACATCAGGCGGAAAAGGGTAGTCTTACCAGCTCCGTTGTTACCTACCAATCCTAACATATCACCTTGTTCGATGATATATTTCTCAATATCTACGGCTTTCTTTTGTCCGAAGTTCTTTTGAAGTCTGTTAATCTCTATCATATTCGTAATTATTTTTGTCTACTATCGTGAAATCCTTCCATATTCTTATACCGGCGCTTCATGAAGCGGTGATATACATTCCTTAACCACCATCTTGAAGTGGCAATGAATATAATGCCGATGCCAATGAGAATCCATGGGGCAACTTCTGTACCGACGGTTGCTTTTAATGCGAAGAGCAACAACAATGGCACGCCAAAGGCTCCTCCCGATATGAGATTTTGCAAGCCTGTACCCACATTCTGACGACTGGTCATCTTTGAATTCAGTGCAAGTGTCTTGTTGTTATACACTGCCAACTGGAACAGGCAGCAGTATACAGCTCCCGGAACAAATACAAGCCATGACACACAGGTCAGTACGGACACTTTGCCTGTTACCATGCCAGGAATCATCAACACAAATGGAATGATGAGAGCCAGACTATATAAAATATATTTGGCACGCAACAACGAATAGATAGATTCTCTGCGGCTCATCAGTCCATCAATGTAATTACCTTCATAGCTCATCAGAGGTGAAAGGAACAGGATGCCGAAAATAATATAGTTATAAAGTACGAAGAAATCGCGCATACCTCCGTCGTAAATATCAGAGAAACTGATAATAAGGCTGAACATCAGTACTACTGCAGTGATGGAATAGAGTGACTTCTTGCATACTTTGTTACGCAGCAATAATTTTAGTTCCAACCGGATGTATTCACCTATTTCCCCGTAACGATCCAGAAATTTGTATTCGGATACGGTTTTAACTTGCACAGTCGTATCTTCTACTTTGTTCAATTCATTGTAGACCAATTTCTGCATGATGCTCCGGTTGATGAACCACATGAGAGCAATGGCTACCAGGGTACCGGCAAATATCAGTATATTTCCGGTAATGAATCCTTCACCCAGTTCGATTGAGAGAGCGAACAACGGACTGTTGTCCGGAATGAAGAGTGCCGCCGCAATGCCGCCATATACTGCTACCGGCAAGAGGAACCACCAGATGCGTTCGTCCATCAACGTGCGGCACAGTAAATACCAGTAATTATTGAATATAATAAGCAACCAGATGCCGATGCAATAGGTCACCACACCTGCTATTCCATAAAATTTGGTGACGGTGATGATGGCGAACGGAACAAACAGGAAGAGCCAGAACAGGTTGAAACTGCTGAGTCCGGAACGCAAGAGCAGAAAGTCTATCAAACGGTTGCGTTTGATGGGAAGCAATAAGTAGGGCTTAACTTCCTGCGTGGGCGTTTTCAAAAAAGGCAGCCGTAAGAGAAAGTCGAGGGCAAGGATAAATATCAGTCCGCTATTCATTACATGGTAGGCTTCTTTTGCTCCACCATCGAAGGCAAACGCAAATGTTGTACCAAAGAAGATCAGATAACCAGCCCAGAATACACTCATGAAGTACATCCAAAACTTTCCGAATTTACTCTTTTCGTACATCGGATGCCGCTTTTCTGCCAACTTTCCGTGCTTGCGTAGTTCGAGAAATAAGTTCATGTTATTTAGTTATTAGTTATTATCACTTATTCACCGTCATTGTTACTTCAATTTCGTTTCCTTGTTTCAGTAAGTCTGCTGCGAACTTCTGGAGTTCTTTGGCAGTGATACCATTTACAAGGTCTGTATAGTCCTTAGTCATATCCATACCATAGAAGAAGTAATCATTCAGGTTGTTCAGCCAGTATGCGTTTTCCTTTTGGTTGTCGGCATACTTTTTCAACAGATACTCTTTTACCTTCTGCAGATGTACCTCGGAAGGACCTTCGGCTGCCAGTTTCTTCAATTCATCTACTACAATACCAGCCAGTTTGTCTTTCTTTTCCGGATCGGTCTGGAAGATGATCTGCATCAGCAGTTGTTCTTTCGGATACTTCTGTAAATTGCCTATACAGTTCACACCGTATGTACCTCCTTCTTTCTCACGTACCTCTTCGGTATAAACCATATCGAGAACCTGAGTCATGCAGCTCAACAGGATATTGTTTTTCAATGTATAAGGAGCTTTTCCGCTATACAGGAATACGATGGTTGCTGTAGGAGTTTGTTGTTCCTTAGCAAATTCATTTTTATATACACCTTTACGGATCTCCATCTTGGTATCTTTAAAGGTCTCCTTGCGGTTGATGGCAGGCAGTGCACCCAGATATTCCGCAATCAGCGGTTTGGCGGTTTCAAGGTCGATGTTACCTACAAAGTAGAATGTAAAGTCGCTGGCATCTTTGAAACGGTCGTTGTACATTTCCAGAATGCGGTCATAATTGATTTGGTCTATCATTTCCGGTTTGAGCAATACTAAGCGCGGATGGTTGCCATACATAGCTCTCTGTAAAGAATCTCCAATGGAAGAAAGCGGGTTTGCTTGTGCACTTTCCAACTGCGCTTTCGTGCGACTCTTGTAAGATTCGAATGCTTCCATGTCTTTGCGCGGAGCTGTGAATGTGAGATATGTCAACTGCATCATGGTTTCAAAGTCTTTCGGGGAGCAAGTTCCGAATACGTTTTCAGTTGTTGCACCCAGACCGGCTTGAACAGATACTTTTTTACCAGCCAATACCTTTGTCAGGTCTACTTTGCTGAAATTGCCCAAACCACCTGCGGCAACCACATTATCCATAACAGCGAAGTTTAGTGCATCTTTGTCGGGGAAAATGGATTTACCACCCAGGCTGGTACCTTTCATACGAATTTCGTCAGCTTTGAAGTCGGTCTTCTTGATGTAAACCGTTACACCGTTAGAGAGGACGAGCTTTGTGCTGCCATAAATTTCACCTTCTTTTTCTGAAACGATTTTGCCACCTTTCGGTGCTTCTTTCATCAGAGGTTCGTCAGATACCTTATCTACATATGCTTGCAGGTCAAGATTCTTCATGCCTTTCAGCAAAGCGACAACTTCTTCTTTCGTCGGGTACTTCAATCCTTCTTTCTCAGGACCGGCAATAATTACTACCTGATTGCTGTCCGGAACGAGTTGCTGCATGACCATATTCATGGCTTGTATAGGGATGTTCGGAGCCAGTTGGTTCATCATGGCGTATTCTGTTTCGATGCCCGGGATAGGTTCTGCATCCAGGAAGTTGCGTACATATTCGCGTACATAAGAACCGTGTTTGGTTTTCTCGCGTTCATTGTAAGCAGATTCCAAACGTTGCAGATAATTGGCGCGTGCACGGCTATATTCTGATTCGGTGAAGCCGAAACGACGGGCACGTTCTGTTTCTTGTAATAGAGTTTTCATAGCTTCTTCAATGCCGTCAGCTTTGCTTGAAGCGTAAATATTGAGAGCTTCTTTTGTCTTAGACAGGAAGAAGTTGCCGTAAGTACTGGCAGCACGGGTAAACGGCGGGTTAGCGCTTTGGGTAATTTCGCTCAGGCGGGCATTCAGCATACTGGTAATCATGCTTACCATATATTGGGAAGCCAGATAACCTACATTGTTCTTTTCAGAATCAGGAGTTGCATCCTGCTTGAAATAGAGTTCGATAGACGGGTCGTCCACCTCTTTATCCGTACCGATGGCTACGATAGGTTCTTTGTTGTCTGCTACAGGGAAGTAAGTACGTTCTGCCGGATTTTCCGGTTTTTTCACGTCAGCGAATACTGCCTTCAATTTGGCTTCTACGGCGTCTACATCGATATCACCTACGATAACGATACCTTGCAAATCGGGGCGATACCATTTGTGATAGTAATCGCGGATATCTTTATAAGGGAAATTATTGATAACGTCGATAGAACCGATGGGCATACAATCTGCATACTTGTCGCCCGGATAAATTACGGGAGACAGGTCGGTATAAACACGCAGCATGCCACTGTTACGGCTACGCCATTCTTCACGGATAACTCCACGTTCCTTATCGATCTCATCATCTTTCAGTAAGATGAAGTTAGACCAGTCGTGCAGGATCAATAAACAGGAATCCAGTACATTGGGGCGGTCGATAGGAGCGTTACTGATGTTATAAACTGTTTCGTCGATGCTGGTATAAGCATTCAGGTTTGTACCGAATTTGATGCCTACGGTTTCACACCAAGGTATGATGCCGAGACCTTTGTCATCACCGGGGAAGTTTTTCGTGCCATTGAAGGCCATGTGTTCCAGGAAGTGTGCAAGTCCGCGCTGTTGCGGTTCTTCGAGGATGGAACCTACTTTCTGGGCGATATAGAACTCGGCCCGGTTTTCGGGTAATTTGTTGTGACGGATGTAGTAAGTAAGACCGTTGTCTAACTGGCCGATGCGGACATTCTTGTCAACGGGAAGGGGCGGGAATTGCATTTGTTGTGCTACCGCTTGTTGAAAACTGGCGCATAACACTAATGCTACAACCAGTAAACTGCGAAATAAATGTTTCATATTTGATGTAGATTAAAATTGTTTCTTGCTCTATTTGTCGGAAGGAGTGGGAGGAAATCACAGGGAAAGGGAAAGTTTTTACTAAAAAAAGGTGCAGAAGGGAATAAAGTTACGAGCTACAGGCTACAAGCTACAAGTAGCTGCGCTATGCTCCGAAAGGCACTTGTAGCTTGTAGCTCGTAACTGATTCAAATCCCGAAAGAAATGCATAAATTCTACCGGCAGTCTTTTATTGCTTTAATCATTCTTTATCGCCTCACGAATACGTACCAGCTTCGTCAGTAACCCTTCCAGCAGGTCCAGTTTCAGCATATTGGCACCGTCACTCTTGGCAACTTCAGGATGTTCATGAGTTTCTATAAATAATCCGTCAACACCTACAGCGATGCCGGCTTTAGCTACTGTTTCAATGAGTTGGGGCATGCCGCCTGTTACTCCGCTTGTTTGATTCGGTTGTTGTAAGGAATGGGTTACATCCAGGATGACGGGATAACCAAAGGTCTGCATTTCAGGTATGCCACGGTAATCTACAACCAGATCCTGATACCCGAAAGTAGTTCCGCGTTCAGTAATCATGACTTCCTTATTTCCTGCTTCCGCCACCTTTTCTGCAGCAAAACGCATGGCGAGAGGGGAGAGGAATTGCCCTTTCTTGATATTAACTACTTTTCCCGTTTTTGCAGCAGCTATCAGAATGTCTGTTTGCCGGCAAAGGAATGCCGGTATTTGCAGTATATCCACATATTCGGCTGCCATTACAGCTTCTTCTGCAGAATGGATGTCGGTAACAGTAGGTACTCCGAAAGTGTTGCGTACTTTTTCCAGCACCTTCAAGGCTTTTTCATCACCTATACCCATGAATGAGTCCAGACGCGAACGGTTAGCTTTACGGTAAGAACCTTTAAATACATAGGGAATTTGTAGTTTCCCGGTAATGGCTACAACACGTTCGGCAATGCGCATCGCCATTTCTTCCCCTTCGATAACACAAGGACCTGCCAATAAAAAGAAGTTCCCGGCAGGATTATTTTTCAGTTCAATCATGTGAGTAAGTTATTTAGTGATTAGAGATAAGTGATTAGCGAATTGTGCAACTATGGTTGCATTGTGTTAATCATTTATCACTAACCCGTTAATCGTTAATTTCAGTTTGGTATAATCAGTGTAATGGCTTCATGCATGATTCCAACATCCAATGGGAAATGCCGGTCGAGGATACGACCGTCCAGATCTACCGAGGCATTTTGTGCGCGTAGCACTTTTACTTTCTGAGTCCGGTAAGGCATTACGACTTTGTGGTTTAATATACGCCCCTGAATAAGCATCCATAGCCCTGATACGAGTTGTAACAACTCCGGGCGGTAAATGACGGATACATCGAGCCATCCATTGTAGGGGACTGCGCTTGGTGCTTGTCCATACCCCCATGCGCTACCAATACAGACTGTCATGATACGTCCGCGGATATGTTCTCCGTTTATCTTGAGGTGCATCCGGTAGAGTTTTCGTTCAAAGACAACTGAAATAAGTGCCATGAGATAGGACAGGTATTTCATTCCCCAGAAACGCTTGGTCTGGTCGGTAATCTTTACGATGCGGGCTCCCAAACCAATATTGATGGCATTAAGAAAATAGCGTGTGATGTGTTTCTCTCCATCATAATAGTTACAAAATCCTACGTCTATTTTACGACGGCGGTTATTGATGATGCAATCTACAGCGTCTTTATATTCTGATGTCATTTCCCAGTATTTGGCAAAATCATTGCCAATGCCGTTTGGGATGATGCCTATGGCAATTTCTCTTTTGTCTTCTGCATTGGACGACATGATGCCATTGATGGCATCATTCAGTGCACCATCGCCACCCACAACCACGATAGTGCGGTAGCCGTTATTGGCAAGAATACCGGCCAGACGCTCCACGGATCCAAATCCTTCGGACTGTACGTAGTCGTAAGACACACCTTTGTTGTCCATATATTCTTTGATTTCTTTCCACCGTTTTTGCACTTTCCGGGTACCGGCTTTGGGATTGTATATCACTCCCCACTTTTCGGGTTCTACACTCATGATGCTAATTTATGAATTATGAATCCTCAACTCTTAATTTTCAACTCTCAAATTACAAAAATACTAATTCTCTTTGAGTTTCGCTTGTACAAAAGCAATCTTTTCTTCCATCGGTAGTCCGGCATCCATCCAGTGGATGGTGAAACCACGGCGTTCCATACCCCGGAACCAAGTCATCTGGCGTTTGGCAAATTGATGAATGGCAATTTCCAGTTCCTTGTACATCTCTTCGTAAGTCAGCTTGCCGATGGCGTAAAGCGTCAGATATTTGTATTCCAAACCGTAGTAGATGAGGTCATCCGGTTGGATACCCTGTTCTATCAGGCGGCGTACTTCATCCACCATCCCCTCATCCAGGCGTTGGCGCAGGCGGCGGGATATTTTTTCACGACGCAACTCCCGATCTATGTCCACACCAATGATGAGGCTGTTCAATTTGGGAAATGTCCGTTCGTCTACCGGGGTATGTGCATAATACTCTTCTATTTCAATGGCACGGATGGCGCGCTTGGCAGTATCTACGTCCGTGGTATTATGCAGGGATTTATACTGTTTCAGCATTTCGGTCAACTCTTCCAGAGACTTATCGGCAAGTCGTGTACGCAATTCCGGATTTTCGGGAACAGGCAACAACTTATATCCTTTCAACACGGCCTCCAGATACATCCCTGTACCTCCACATAAAACGGGAAGTTTCCCTTTTTGTTTAATACTCTCATAAGCCGTCAGGAAATCACGTTGATATTCAAAAACATTGTATTTGTAGCCTGGGTCGGCAATGTCAATCAGGTGATAAGGGATTTGTTTACCGTTCACTGTGTAGTCAACGAGGTCTTTTCCCGTACCAAGGTCCATTCCACGGTAGATTTGCCGGGAATCCGCACTGATGATTTCGGCATCAAGAACATTTGCCAGTGCTGCGGCAAAAGGAGTTTTCCCGGAAGCGGTAGGACCTAATATAGCTATCAAATCATAGTTAGGCATAAGTCGCTTTGATTGTTTGTGGCAAAGATATGAAAAAGGAAGTGAAAAACGGAGTGACTTCTCTTAAATGGTGTTATAAATGCGTCGTTTTCGCACACGGAGCTTGCGAAATTCAGAAAAGTACGTACCTTTGCAACGTGTTTTTCATAGTATTAGATTTAAGGTTAACAAAGGTTGGAGTACAGCGGTACTCCTTTTTTTATGTCCATACTTCCTGTATTTTGCAGACAAATCATTAATTTTCAATATTCCATCCCATTATTTGTAATAGCTCCCTTTCCTTAGACACAGCTTCCGATGTAATGGCGTACCCTTGATGTGCCGGATTGTCATTATAAAGTTTCTTTAGCTTTTCTGATTCCATTTCCGGAATTACTTCCCAGGCAATCGCCTTTCCGAAATCATAAGAGAAAAGCGGAGTTCCTTTTAAAGCCAGATCCATATTCTGCTTTATTCTGGCAAGAGGGAACATTTTCAGATATTCATTCTTTTGTTTGGCGGTACGTACCAGGACGTGTGGTTCACCATTTTCAATAGTAGAGAATATCAGATGCGAATCCCTGTTCACGCCATTTTTATATACATAGTCACGTTTCTTCTGCAATAAGATTTTCAACGGAACGCGATTGACATAACCATTCTCATAGCAGAGGAGCAGTGCACCGTCGGTTTCCTCTTTCCTGATTCCCAACGTGAGTATGGCATTGTCTATATGCGAGAATTCGTCTTTCAGTACATATCCACCATTATCAAGCAGGGACAGATAGGACACCACCTGTGTATCATTTTCTTTGTCCGTCAGCGTATTGGTGCGTATCAGAGATGTTTGTATCATAGCCTTTTCGGATACGGTTTCCACCTTCTTTTTCTTTTTTTCCAGGCTGGCTGCAAAGGCGGCGGCAACTGCTGTCTGTGCCTCCCCGGTTTGCGACAGGCTTTCGCTGATTAGTTCCATCTCTTTTTCTGCAATCTGGTTGAGTTCTGCCTGCAATATGTCATTTTTCCTTTTTTTCTGCTTGGCCAGGGCATTGCCGTCGAGCATTACCGTCGAGTTGCCTTGCCTTTGCCATATCACGCCTTTCAATTCAATCAGTTTGCCATAGCAAGGCACTGTGACGCAGCATATTTCACGGTTGCCATATCGGGGAAATTCTATTTTAATGATGCTGTTGATGTCCTTTCCCATTGTGGCTATGATACGTTGGCGGATGAAGCGTTCGTAGGCATCCGAATCACACACCATGTAGGTGTAATCTTCTTTCAGCCCGATTACGGCTCCTGCATCGGATACACCGATATAGAGTGTGCCTCCGGCTGCATTAAGGAATCCTGCAATGGTGCGCAGTATGATTTCCGACTGCCGTTTCATGTCGGGCACAGAGCGTCCTGCGGGGTATACCACGGATGATTTAAATTCTACTTTATCACTCTCCCTTCCCATGTGGGGGAGGTCTTCGTGTTCTGCCGCAGATGAAAAATTCGCTGCCGGTTCATCGGGCAATGCAAATTCTCCGGCGCCGATGCGTTGCAGGAGTTCGTTGCGCAAAGGGATTAATGTCTTTTCCGGCAGGGAGTTGAGTAGAAGGGTATGGGCCAGTACCAACCGGACTATACGTTCCTTATTTTCATTTTTGGTGGTGGCTATGCCTACTGCAAGCTCCGGATCGAAGTTGTGGGTGTAGAACAAACTGAGAATTTGTAGCATTTCTTTTTTGGGCCGGAGTGAGGGATAGCGTGAAACAGCGGCGTCATCTATACGCGAAAAGTGCGTCCACCGTGCCTGTCCGTTGTGGGTGGCAAAACTGTAGATGTTTTCCTCATAATTCATTTGCAGTGCCAGATACTCTCTCAAGGTCGAGTCATTGAGCATTCCTGCCAGCAGGTGAGCTGTTCCCAGCAGATTGTAACGCTTCACCAGTGATTTTTCGGCGGATGCCGTCACTGCCAGTAGCCAGGGTAATTCGCACATCAGGGGAAGTGATAACTGCTCTCCGGTCAACATTGCATCTTCGTCTGTGAACACCGGTCCGAAATTGCCCTCTTCCTCTTCGGCCTTTTCATCCTGAGGGGAACAGAAATCAATATATTCGCTGACTAATTTAGCCAGAGCCTCAGTTTCTTCTATATCTTTATCTGATTTTTCTATACAGGTGGCATTGATATATCCTGCATCATTGATGCCCCTCACTTCCAACAGGGCTACCGTGCCTGTTTCGGAATAAGGTGTCGCACCCGGTGTGAACAGCGTATACCCTTCCTCACATACCCAGATGCCGGTTCCTTTGGAGATTCGTATCAGCCTGGCATATACGCGATGACCGTATTTGATTGTTCCCGTTACAAATTCGAACAACTCCCGGAGGATGCTGAACGTCAGACGACCATTCTGTCCTACTTTCGATACAGTGGCTTCAAAGGTATCTCCTTCATAAAAAATGCCGTCCATGCTGTGGAGATGGCTACGGGTTACTTCATTGGCCAGTAGCGCACCGGTTCCTTCGTATCCCGGTTCTGTTACTTCTGCAAACATCATCAGTGGAAAACGTGGATTGAATGCTTTCAGCGTGATCCTTACACGCATTCCCTCCGTAGGAATTACCTTTTCCGGTATCTTTTTCGCAGAAGCCGTTACGTGTCCGGATAGTTGTCCTGACAGTTCTCCCCAGAGATTCTTCAGTGCAAAAATATTTTGCGCTTCACTTGCTTTGGGTTTGATGTCTTTCTTTGCATATATACTGATTCTGTCGTCGAATACGGACACCATTTCCGTCACCTTCTGGTGTTCGGGTAGCAATGCGCCCGGATTGCAACCGGCATATAGCCCAAACTTTCCATCACGTAAAAGTATCCGCCCTCCTTGTGTGATATGCTGGGCTATCAGCTTGTCTTTATCATCAGACGCATCCGTCATGAATGAGCGCAACTTTGCAATGAATGGTTCAGGCTTGAAGTGAACGACATCTTCCCAGCCAAACTCCGGGCGATAAAATTGATTTGCCCGTGTCAATACATCAAATGCCTTATCCGTCAGAATCCCGGCGGAGGAAGGGCTTGCCAAAGATGCATAGCGATAAAGCATGATGCGATAGACTGCCGTATGTACTTCGCGATTGTAGCAAAGCAGCAGGTAGACAGCCAGTAACTGCATGATTTTAGTGGGAGAAACATCATGCACCGCCCTGTTTCTTTCTATCATCTTCCTGATAAGTTCTATTACGGATGTCAGGGAGGACGTTTCTGTAGTTGAAGTGGTGCAGGCTATGTATTGGCAGAATTCCGTCAGGGTGAACATGTTTTTATCAGCCAACGTGTCGTCCAGCCGGAACAAAGCAGTCAGTAGCTCGGTTTTCCTGTTTCGGTCGGATAAATACCCCGAGGTGCGTATTTTAGTAAAGATATGTTTCAGAAAATCGTCCACGGTGTTGTTCCGGATAAGCTCTATGGCTTTTAGTATTGCTTCGCAGACAACTATTTCCCGTTCTCCCTTTTCGCGCAGGGACTGGACTACGGACGGCGAATAGAATGTAAGGAACAGGGAGTCTTCAAGCACCCATTCGGCGATAAGAAGTTGGTAGTGTATTAATTCGCAAACTCCTTCCCAGTCTTTATTCTCGATTTTTTCATCTCTTCTGGCAAGCAGTACGCTCTGGAATGACAGTAGCCATTCTCCTTCGTGGTTGTCATATTGTTTCAATACCTGTTGCACTTTCAGGTCTCCGGTCGGGTTGTTGCGTAGTGTTTCCAGTTGGATGCAGCTTGGTAGTTGCTCGGTATGGATGTTGTGTATCAGTTGCTCAAAAGTGATAAAGTTGGTTTCATAGTTCATTTCCTGGCTGACGGGGACGACGACCAGAATGCCATCCGGATTGATATGCTTGACTGTGCAGCGGACATTTCTTCCGATGGTCAGTTCTTTCCCTAATCCCACTTGGATAGAGGCGCGTATGCCATTCATGTCATATCCATAATAGATATTGCGGTGTCCGGATTGATAACCTGGCTTTTGTTGCACAACAAAAGGATAAGTGCTGCCCACTGTATAAAGTTTGCGTGATATTTCACCTTTGTGTTGTGCAAAGAGAGGAGTGTCGTCGGCATCATAACCATAAACGATACATTTCACTTCATCGGGAACCGGTAGCTTATGCTGGAATTTTAGCATTTTCACCTTGTACTTGATTCCTTCATTTTCTATCAGATAATAATGACAATCATTTGTTATCATAGTCCCGGTTACTTTCAGGGAATAAATCACATCCTTCTCATACTGCATAGTTTTATTTTTTATCTTCGGGCAATATAGCCTTCGTGTTTTTTTAATGCGGCAATTTATGTATTTTTTATTGAACTGCAAAGGTTATCCGTAAAAACATGTAAAAATATTCAGGAGTAAAAATACAGACAACTCTTTAAACTGTTTTTTATTCTTTTGTTCTCAGACTGACCAGTTCTGCCCATTTGCGGAGGCTGAGGTCGAACCCGCCTTTTTCTAACAGGTGGGGAAGGGCCTTGTAGTGCAAGATTATATTTTCGTTGTCGGTATTTAATTGATAGGCCAATTCTCCGAGATGGTATTTGAGGCGTGCCATCTGGATGTAATCCAGTTGGGTATACTCTTCATTTACAGATAGATCTATTAATTGTTTTATAAGATCATAGGCTTGTAGGCATTCGGAATCGCTCAAAAAAGAAACAGGTTTGCTCATGATGGGATGTTGCATTAACCGGATGACACACTCTTTGAAGTCCTCGTACATGGTTTATTTTGGTTGCCGCATCATTTCCCTGTGATGCGTGGTTTATAAAAAGAAGAGCGTGGGAAACTATCTACTCATGTCCCCTAAAGGTTCCGCTAGGACCTTACAACGACACAAGTGATAGCCCCACGCTCCATCTGGGTATATAACAAGGTATATATACAAATGTGCGTGAGACCCGTCACTTATTGTCATCCGTTGTAAACTTTAGCGGAATTTATAGGGGAATGCAATAAATAACCGTTCTCAAATCAAAATTATTAAAGCCACTTTCTACGCATAGAAGTAAGCTGCTACAAAAGTAGCAATAAATATTTATAATCCAAATAATATTGTTTTGTAATTATGTCAGAGACTTATTTCAAATATATCGTTAAACTTGTTCAGCCAGATTACAATCTGTTTGTCTGGGTATCAGGATTTGGAATCTGATAATTTATAACCCGCTCTAAAACGAATTAGTGTTTGTCGATGCATTT
>ULMJ01020146.1_pt1 | contig 44720 bp, 42 predicted proteins | sample 1951641 | NCBI WGS metagenome assembly ULMJ01 (sample SAMEA4835550, study PRJEB28245) | human gut metagenome | biome: gut microbiome; material: fecal sample | place: Denmark | collected 2008 | reverse complement strand
GAAGTTGTCAACTAAATCCAGTACAGTACACTTAGCTTTGGAAATTAGAGTTTCTCCTCATGGGAACGCTCGTTTCTCTTAATGGGAACTGTCGTTTCTATACTTGGGAACGCTCGTTCCCTCTCGTGGAAACTGTATTAAGGCTGACTTTCTTGTCTAAAATACAGGCAGAAATGTGCGCATAAAGTCGAAGATGTTTATTAAAATCAGTATATTTGTTGCACCATACATGAATGATAACCTATGCATATTATACTGAGGCTGCTATTACTACGGAAAATGCTATTCTGTTTATTGCTTTTTTGGGGGATGATTGTGCTTGCGTCATCTTGTCAGCATCCTATAGAGGAAGCTCCCATTCGCAGTACCATCACTTTACGGGCTGCCGACACGGTGCAAAGTCCGTCTCTGAAAGCTTCTATCTATAGTTATTATGGACGTCGATACCTGAACGGGCATAACTATGAGGACGCACTGCAATGCTTTTCGCAAGCTGCCGATATATTCGAAAAGAAATCGCTGACCGCTTCTTATGCCAATACCTTGCGAAATATGGGGCGGACCCATCTTTTATCTTCGCGTCCGGACAGTGCCCTGTATTATTACCTTCAAGCGCAGGAGGCAGTGGCGGACTTTGACCCGACTCTTTTTATGGATATTTCTACTGAATTATCCATTGTCTGCCATAATGTGGATGACTGGGAAGAAGGAAAGCAACAAATGCTTCAATACCGGAGAATGTCGGCAACGGACGAACTTCCGATGCGGCGGGTTTCCAATGGGATGTTTCTGATGAAAGAGGATTTTGTAAGAGGAAGGAATCGAAATCTGAACGTGTTGCAGGGCGAAGAGTTTAAAATCAAAGACTACAGGCTGTTTGCTTCCGAATATCAGGAACTTTATGCAAGCTGGTGTAAGATGAATGAGAATCAACTGGCTTTAGACCGTGAAATAAAAGAGAAGTACAATAGTGAAATCTTGAAAAATGAGAATCAGCGGATAAGAAATGAGTTGTTACATCGTAAGGTATGGTTGCTTTCTATCGGTTTCGGAGCCATGCTTTTAGTTGTAGTCGGCTTTGTGGCTTTTCATTTATACAAACGGAATGTTCAGAGGAGGATTGAGCATTTGCTTACTCGTCTGAAAGAGAATGAGAAACAATTGGATGAAGGAAGAGTGGAATCGGAAGAAAAACGGCAGCAATTATTGCAAGAAAATCATGAGTTGTCTCGGAGGATAGAGAAGCTGTTCGTCCGGCAGAAAGATAAGGATGAGTTGAACTCTTGTTTGCAGAAACTGAATGTATCCTATACAAAGCAACTGAAAGAATATCAGGAAATTCATTCCTTATTGCCTGTTGAGCGTACGCTTGCACTAAGCCGGTTGTGTCAGTTGCGTTGCCGGCCGGCATATGGACTGGTGAAGTCGGATGAGGAATGGATGGAGGTATTTGGAGTAATCGATACTCTTTATGGTGATATGTCGGGGAAACTGGACGGTTATAAGCTGGGTATGCAGGAACGGAGGATATGTTATCTTATCCGAGCCGGGTTCACGAATGGCATGATTGCCATTGTTTCTAACGTAACTGCCGATGCTATTGCGAAGTCGAAGCAACGTATGAAGAGTAAATTTTTGTTGTCCGGTGGTGATGCTTTTGATGATTTTATACGGAAGTTGTAGAGAATAAGGAGAATGTTTTGTCCGGTTGAGGCTCTTCTTTTTGTCTTTGGTGCGGAGGTAATGTTTTGATTTATAGTGCTGTATCTGATTTGATTTTTGTCCGGTATCTTTTCTTGTTTAAGTGTAGCATCCTGCCTACCTTTGTTACATTCCAAGTCAGGATGTTAGCTGCATTCCAACTTTGATGCTGATACCGTATAGCATTAATCGTAACGGAGTAGCTGGCTGTTGTGATGGATAAAACGGAAGTTTCCTTATTGTTTTATTAAAATCTATGCTTATGAAAAAGATTTTGAATGTCTCGGAAATGAAGCAGGTACGTGGTGGAGCACAAATCTCTAGTTTCTGCGGTGATGGTGAAAAGCTGTATACTTGTACAACTACTTATGGTAGTGGTTTCAGTAGTACTGGAGCAGTTTGTGCTGCTACTGTTTATATGGCTAGAAGAGCTATTATTATGGCTAAAACAGATCAAGTACAAGCCGATCCTGATATTAAGGATATACAATGCTCCTAATGTGAGGTTGGAGTAAATAAGCAATGGTGATATGCTGTTGTATTATCATTAGCCGATACAATTAGGCTAAGTTTCTTCGTTTTAAACAGGCGAAGAAACTTTTTTCTTGTAAGTAAATGATATGAAAATTATGAAAATATCAATAAAATGTAATAGAATAGGAATACACTTTCTTTTTTTTGTATTTTTTGTTTCATCTTGTTCCTCTGTGGGCAGAAAAGAAGGCTTGCAGGTTTTGTCTCCTCATAGCGCATCTTCCACCATAGATTTGATGGATATAGTAGATACAGTGATGTACGTACAGTTTGACGATAGCATCCTGCTCTCCGGGATTGGCAATTTGGTTTTGACAGATAGCTTTATTATAGGTACTACAAATAAATATGGTATTTTAAGATTTGATTCAGAGGGACATTTCTTGAATACTATAGGGAGTATAGGACAAGGTCCTGGAGAGTATCAAAGTGGCAATTATAATATGGCTGTAGATGCTATGAATGGAATTGTTTACGCTTTTATGTACCCTGATATTTTGTTAAGTTATTCTTTGACAGGAGAATTCTTGCAACGTGTACATTTGCAAATGCCTGAAAAAGCAAGTGGAATGTATTGTCCGGATATTTTTCAGGTTCAGAATGGTTTACTATATTTCTATTATATGAATGCGGGAACCGTCGGTGAAAAGCCGTTGTATTGGATGGTAATGAATAAAGATGGTACTCTTGTGGAGTGCCGCCGGGGGCAAGAAGCCAGGACATCTTTTTATCCAGGAGTTGTTCTGATTAATAATTATACTTCTGTAGATGATAGTACAATGATCTATTGGGATAATTTTAATGATACTATTTTTTATGTAAGCCCTTCTTGCGAAAGAGCTGCTTATTTATTTGATAAAGGGAATTTTCGTTTGCAGGAAACAGATGATCTCTCTTTACTTCCGGAAGAGCGCATTCGATGTTCACAAATAATTGATACTAGGAATTTTCTGCTGTTAACTTGGAGTTCTAAAAATAGAAGTGAGGGGGTGTATTATAATTTGTATGATAAGAATGCGGACATTACATATAAACTTAGGGATGACATGGTGTATGATAAGCGTGGAGATTTATCTATGCGCTATCTGAGGATGTCATATGTCAAGCTGAAAGGACGTGAATATATTGTGACACAGACAAAAGCATATAAGGTGGAGAATATTCCCGGTGCTCTTCATTGGAAATTGGATGCGGATGATTTAGAAGGTAATCCGGTGTTGGTGTTGATACGTTTGAAAGAGTGAATTTATAGTCCACTTTATGGATTCTTTTCATTGTGCTATAATTGATGTGATATATTATGAGACTATTTTTCTTATTAATAGTAACTCTTTGGTTTCTTAGCTGTAATCATCGGCAAACAACAGAGCTTTTGGAAATAAAGCCGATAGATGAATTGCTAGCTGAGATACCTATATCTGAGTTCGCAGATAGTATTTCTTTGATACAACTTGATAATAGACTTTTATTATCAAGTTACGGTAGCCCCTGTTTCACTGATAGTTTTTTCGTGGTAAGTGTAGCGGAAGGGGTATTGAAGTATTCATATATGGGAGAGTTTCTTATGAAAATAGGCGGAATAGGACAGGCTCCAATGGAATATAATAGAAATAAGTTAATGGCCGTTGATACTTCTAATAAACGGATTCGTGTATATAGTATACCGGAAAAAGTGATGATTAATTATTCTTACGATGGAGCGTTTCTGAGTCGTGTTCATTATGAACTGCCGGATGATACTTATGGCTATCCAACGATGATGCGCATTCTTGGCAATAAGTGTTATTTCTTTTATCCGTCAATGTCAGGTTTGTCTGATCCCTATTATTGGGTGATAACAGATACTTGTGGGCAAAGTTTGGAAATTAAACAGAAGCATGGAGAGCCTGTTTTAAAGAGGGGATATGCATGCGGCACTTATTTTACATCTTCTTCTGATAATTCTTTGTTATATTATAATTTATTTAATGATACTATTTTCCGCTTTACAGAACAGGATGTTACACCTGCTTTTTTATGGGGGCGAGGAAAGCATCGTATATCTGCATCAACTGAAGATGTAAATGAAAATATGATGGTTTTTACGATGTTTGCTGAAACGAAAAGATTCCTGTTTTTTGAGTGGCTTGATGCGACTTTTAAGTCTTTTTCTTCTTTCGGTTTCTACGATAAGAAAAAGCAAATATTCATGGGAACAAAGAGACTTCGGGATGATTTGAATACCCAAATAGATATTTCTTTAAGATGGATGTTTTCATACTTTCAAAGGGGTAATAAAGATTATATGATAGGAAAGATTGAACCATATGAATTGCCAGAAGATGTTTTACAAAGAGAAAATATTGATCCTGAGGGTAATTTAGTGATGATAATGATTCGTTTGAAGGGTGAATAGAAGTCCGTATAGCATTGAATACACTAACAGAAGAATGATTGGATAATTATTTTAGTATGAGAAACTTATTGCTTATTTCCCTGCTGCTTTTCTTGTATTCCTGCCATAGTAAGCCGGAAAGTACTATTATGGTTTGGAATTATGATGATTTCATAAAGAAAGATGTGAAGATGTCTGATATAGCTGATGAAATGGCAATTATTCAGCCTGATTCTATTGACTATAAGGGAGCCCGAATTGTACATGCTTCATCTTTTTTCTTGGCTGGAACGGAACAGGGAATATTGAAGTATAATAATCAGGGACATTTTATAGGCAGGATAGGATCTATAGGGCAGGGACCTGGTGAATACAGCGGATTTTATGCTATGGCTATCAATGAAACTGAGCGGATTATTTATGTTTACCGTATGAATACCTCTGAACTTTTGTCTTTTTCTTATGAAGGGACTTTTCTTAATAAACATTCTCTTCAACTTCCTAAAAAATGGGCTTGGAGTTTCTATTATTTGAAGGATAAATTCTACTTTTATTACTGTGTAGACGCTGATAATGAATCACAATCCTATATGTATGCAATAACAGATACAATGGGGAATTTGTTATCTTCCAAGCGAGATGAGAGTTTACATTTTGCTTCTGGAAGTTATCCTAGTTTTCCATCTGATCATATAGGACTGTTTGGTGACACCATGCTAGTCTGGAATCAATATAGCGATACTATCTATCGAGTTTCAGAAAAGGGAGAAGAAGCTTTTGCGGTATGGGGTGAGTGGGATAAACGATTGACTCCTGCCAAGGTAGAAAAGGAAGAATGTAATCAATCTATGATAATATCTACCATCTTTGAAACTATTAATTATTATTTATGTATATGGCGTCCCTATGGTATAAAGAAGAATAGATGGAATTATTGTTTTTACGATAAAGCATCCGGGAAGTTTTTTAACTCGGAAGGAATCACCGATGACTTATGGGGGCTTCCTGTTTTTTCCCCTTATAACTATTTTGTAATAGATGGACGTGAGTATTTAGAAGCTCCTTATCAACCTTATAAATTGCTGGATGCTTGGTTGTCTTCCGATGATCCGCAAATACGGAAGCAAGCTGAGAGTATAGATGAAGAAGGTAATAACGTGTTGATAAGGATTCGACTGAAGAAAAATAATATTAATTTCTAATGTGACTGCCGATGCTGTTGCGAAGTTGAAGCAACGTATGAAGAGCTAATTTTGTTGGCTGGCGGCGATACTTTTGATGATTTTATACGGAAATTGTAGAGAATAAGGAGAATGTTTTGTCTGGTTGATGCTCTTCTTTTTGCTTTAATTTTTGAATTAATGTATTGATTTTTAGTATTATAGTATATTTGTTTTTTGTCCAGTATCTTTTCTTGTTTAAGTGTAGTATCCTGCCTAACTTTGCTACATTCCAAGTCGAGATGTTAGCTGTATTTCAACTTTGATGCTGATACCGTATAGTATTAATCGTAATGGAGTAGCTGGCTGTTATGATGGATAGGGCGGAGTTCCTCTTTATTGTTTTACTTAAAATTGAATGCTTATGAAAAAGGTTTTAAATGTTTCGGAAATGAAGCAGGTGCGTGGAGGGGCGCAACCTTCGAGTAGTTGTGGTGAAGGTGAACTGCTATACACTTGTACCAGTTCCTGGATGGGTGGAGCAACTACCTCAGGTTCTGTTTGCGCAAAAAGTGCAAAAGGCGCTGAAAAAGCAGTTGATAGAATTCGTATCACCCAAGATGTTATAGCAGATCAAGTTGCTGTTGTTTGTTACTAAATTAAATTAATAAAAGGTGTATTGAAATAGGAGTAAAAGAATACTGTTTGTACAAATTGCGTAAAAAAATGGATACTGATTATCAGTGGTATGAAATTTATGTTATTTGTGTAATTCGTGTTCTAATCTTCGCTTTGATACACTTTTTTATTTTATTGCACATGAAAAAAGTGATTTTATCTTTTGTTTTGTTTTCTTTTTATTCCTGCCATAGTCAGCCTGGAAGTAATATTATGGTTTGGAATTATGATGATTTCATAAAGAGGGAGGTGAAGATGTCAGATATAGCTGATGAGATGGTTATTATTCAGCCAGACTCTATTGACTATCAAGGAGGTTTGAGAGTACATAGCTCTTCTTTTTTCTTAGTAGGAACGGAACAGGGGATCTTGAGGTACAATAATGAAGGACATCTTATAAATAAGATAGGTTCTGTAGGACAAGGGCCGGGTGAATATCTAAAATTTTATGATATGGCTATAAATGAAATCGATCAAATCATTTATGTTTATTGTCTCGACAAATCTAAGCTTTTATCATTTACTTATGAAGGAGATTTTTTGAGTGAGCATTCTCTTCAACTTCCTGATGTGTGGGCATGGAAGTTTTATTATTTAAATAATAAGTTGTATTTCTATTATAGAGGGGAAGGGGGGATGTCACAGCCCTATATGTATGCGATAACAGATACTGTAGGAAATTTACTTTCTTCGAAACGGGATGAAAGTTTGTTTTTTACTCCAGGAAATTATCCCAGTTTCAATTCACTACATTTGGGCTGCTTCGGAGATACGATGTTGGTTTGGAATCAGTACAGTGATACTATATATCGGATATCAGAGAAAGGTGAGGAAGTTGTTGCTATATGGGGGAAATGGAATAGGCGGTTGGCTCCGGCTAAAGTCGTAAACAATGAATATAGTCAATGTATGGTGATAGCTACAATAACCGAAACAAAGCATTATTTTTTATGTGTATGGCGTCCCTTTGATTTTAAAGACATTCGGTGGAATTATTGTTTTTATGATAAAGCATCTGGGAAGTTATTTAATTCGGAAGGTCTCACCGATGATTTATGGGGACTTCCTTTATTTTTTCCCTATAATTATTTTATAATAGATGGGCGTGAGTATTTAGAAGCTCCTTATCAACCTTATAAATTGTTGGATGCCTGGTTATCTTCTGATGATCCTGAGATACGGAAGTTAGCTGATCGTATTGATGAAGAAGGTAATAACGTATTGATAAGGATTCGGCTAAAGAAATAATACGAATAAGTTAATTGACATCTGAATACATGAAAACACTATTATCAACCTATTTGCATGAGTTACATATTCCATTTACCAGAAGCTATGCCGATAAGCTTTTTGCAGAGCATCCGCATCGCTATAACTTGTATGGTTTATCGGATATGCTATCTGTATATAAGATAGAGAATGCAGGAATACAGGTGGAGGATAAGGACTTAAGAGAATTAGCTTCTCCTTTTGTGGCGCATGTCAGTAATGATTTTGTGGTAGTAAAGCGAATGTCTGATCAGGTGGTCGATTATGTTTGGCGTGAGAAAGAGATATCTGTGCCTGTAGATGAATTTAAAAAGCTATGGTCGGGTATCGCACTTGTTGCTGAACCGGGAGAATCTTCACGAGAACCGGAATATGAGAAGCACCGGAAGACTGCATTTTTTAATTCTGTCCAGAAAATAGGAGTGATTATGATTTTGGTTGTTTTATTGGTCTTGGGGAGTTGGGAGCATCATTTATTCTCTTCTGTAACAGGTGGTTTCTTATTGTTTATTAATCTGGCAGGTGTTGGTGTAAGTTTTCTGTTGTTATTGAAACAAGGCAAAGTACAGAGTGAGTATACTGATAAGATTTGTTCACTGTTTAAACAAGGTGATTGTAATAGTGTGTTAGAATCTGATGCAGCAAAATTAGGAGGGACGTTTAGTTGGAGTGAAATAGGGCTTGGCTATTTCATTTCAAGTCTTACTTTGGTGGTATTTTATCCTCAATGGATGCCCTATTTTATACTTGTCAACTTATTATCTTTGCCTTATACGGGTTGGAGTGTATGGTATCAGTATAAGGTTGCTAAACAATGGTGTCCGTTGTGCTTGTCTGTGTTGCTGCTTTTGTGGATGACGGCTATTGTGAATGTATTCGGGCAATGGAGACTACCAACTTTTGAGATGCAAGATATGCTATCTGTAGCTATACTTTATTTACTTCCTTTCTTGTCTTTACATCTGTTATCAGAACGTTGGTTCCGTTCGGAACAGTTGGAGAATGTGAAGTATGAATTGAATAATCTGAAAGCGTCAGAAAGCGTTTTTCTTTCTCAATTGGAGTTACAACCTCATTATGAAGTAAATCCGGCTACTTCTCAAATCGTTTGGGGACATCCGCAAGCAAAGTTGCGTATTACGGTCTTGACTAATCCTCATTGTAATCCATGTGCGCAGATGCATAAGCGCATTGGTGCATTGTTGAAGGAAATGGGAGATAAGGTTTGTGTTCAGTATATCTTTTCTTCCTTTAATAAGGAACTTGAAAAGAGTGCCCGATTTCTTCTTGCCGTTTATCAACAAGAGAATCATGAGAGAGCAGAAGCAATTTATAATGATTAGTTTGCTGGAAAGAAATATCTGGGAGAGACTTATATTCTAACGTTTGATTATGATTTGGAGTCTGTGGAAGTTAATCGTGAACTGAGTAAACATAAAGAGTGGCAACTTGAAAACAGATTGACAGCAACTCCTACTGTTTTAATAAATGGTTATCTATTACCAGATAGTTATAAGATTGAAGATATGAGACATTTTGGAGATTTAAATATCAATTGATATATAAATGTTACTGTGGAATATCGTAGGGCAGTAACGGTAATGGAGTAGCTAACCATTATTGTAATTCATACGATAATACTTAAAACTTTATGCTTATGAAACGAATTCTGGATGCTTCGGAAATGAAGCAGATTCATGGTGGTGCAACAGTTTCAAATCTTTGTGCTTCAGGTGAAAAACTTTACACTTGTACTACCTATTATGTAGGTAGTACTATGACTAGTGAAGGCGTAGTGTGTGCTTCTTCTGCTACTGATGCCTCATCGTTAATTTCTATTCAGAGAGAATCAGAAGGAACTCAGGCTTTTGCTGTTTGTAATTAATTAGAACATGACGGTGGTGAGATATAAAGCTTACCACCGATAATTACTAAAATATGAAACAATATATTTATGGCTCATTTTTATGTTTGCTACTCTATTCTTGTATTAAAAGTGAAAGATATCCGTATTTACTCATTACTCCAGAAAACTTGATTAGCAAATCATTAGAGTTGTCAGAATTAATAGATACAGTTATCTATATACCAATAGATACTACAGTTTTGATAAGGGGGTTAGGAAGGAGATTTTTAATTAATGATGATTGTATGTTTTTTGACACGAATGAAGGAGTATTGAAATTCGATAAGCAAGGGAAGTTTTTGATGAAAATTGGTTGTGTCGGAGGTGCTCCTCAGGAATATAGTAATTATAGAGCTATAGCGATGGATAAAGAAAATGAAAGGATATACGTTTATAGTTTGCCAAAGAAGCTTGCCGTTTATAATTTTGATGGAGTCTTTTTGAATTCTTCTTTAGTAGAACTCCCTGATGACGGTTTATATCCGGTGCAAATATATCATAGGAATGGACTTTTATATTTCTTTTATACGAATTGCTTGGGGGGAGAATCACGTAAGCCTTTGCATTGGGTAATTACGAATATGAAAGGAGAGTTAGTGACATGCTGGCGTGGCAGTGATACTCAATTGGGAGCTGATTATGCGGCTTCTTTTGGAACGTTTGGAGTTAGTGTTAAAGATGAAAATTCATTTATATATTGGGACCTTTTTAATGATACAATTTTTCATGTTAAAGGAATGGAGCATGAAACAGCATATTTATGGGCTGAAGGGGAGTTTCGCTTGTTAGATACGGACAATTTTAATATTCCTAATGAAAACCGAAGAATATGTACAGCTTTTATTGATACGGATAATTTTTTATTGCTTCGTTGGTATACTATGCAGCATATTGGAATGCAGATGTTCTTTTCCTACTGTGATAAAAAGGAACATAGATGTTATAAATTAGACGATTTGTTGATATTCCCGAATACGAGGTTGTCTTTACTGAATCGCTATTTTACTTATGAATGCATAGATGGATATGGTTATCTCTTAATGAGTGTAAAAGTTGGTGACTTACAAGATATAGCCTCGGTTTCTTTGGAACAATCATTCCTCAATGATGAAGAAAATATAGTACTAATAATGATGCGTTTGAAACAATAAAAATGAAACATTCATTTCCATACTATCACCAGGCGGATGCGATGGATTGTGGTCCTACTTGTTTGCGTATGATTGCTAAATACTATGGTAAGAGCTATTCATTGCAGACGTTGCGGGCGCGTTCGTTCATATCTCGCGAAGGAGTATCGCTTTTGGGCATCAGTGATGCGGGAGAGGCTATTGGCTTTCGTACGGCGGGTGTCCATGTTTCATTTGACCAATTGATTACAGATGTACCGTTACCTTGCATCTTACATTGGAACCAAAACCATTTTGTAGTTTGCTATGGCATTAAAAAAAGAAAAGGGGAATATTGGTTTCAGATTGCTGATCCCGGAAAACAGATGGTGACTTATAATGAACAGGAATTTAAGAAGTGCTGGTTGTCGACAAGGACAGAGGGGGAAGATGTCGGTACAGCATTGATATTGGAACCCGGCCCCGATTTCTACCATCGTGAGGATGAACCGGAAATTAGAGAAAGAGGATTGCTTTTTTTTCTGAGATATCTCACCCCTTATAAGAAACAACTAATACAACTGATATTAGGGCTGTTGACTGTCAGTCTGTTGCAACTCATCCTTCCTTTTCTTACACAATCATTGGTGGATGTCGGCATACGAGACAGCAATCTGAACTTTATAATACTGGTACTGGTGGCCCAAGTCATAATTTCTGTTTCACAACTGTCGGTAGAGTTTATCCGTAGCTGGATATTATTGCATGTCAACACGAGGATTACCATATCATTGATATCTGATTTTTTAGCAAAATTGATGAAACTGCCATTGCATTTCTTTGACTCGAAAATGGTAGGTGATATTATGCAACGTATCGGTGATCATGAACGTATTAAAACGTTCCTGACAGGGTCATCTATTACCACACTCTTTTCCTTTGTCAATTTCTTTATTTTTGCCTTTGTACTTGCTTATTATAATCTCACAGTATTAGGTATTTTCTTATTAGGCAATACTTTGTACGTTTGTTGGATACTTGTTTTCATGAAGTACCGGCGTGAACTGGACATACGACGCTTTGCACAAGCTGCCGGAGAACAAAGCAGTCTGATACAGATGGTGACTGCCATGCAGGAAATCAAGTTGAACAACTGTGAAACGCAAAAACGCTGGCAATGGGAACGTATACAGGTGAAACTGTTCAAAATTAGCATAAAAGGTTTGGCACTGGGACAAATTCAGCAAGTGGGTTCCATATTCTTTAATCAAACTACCAATATTGTGATTTCCTTTATTGCGGCAAAAGCCGTAATAGATGGGCAGATGACGTTGGGTATGATGATGTCTCTGACCTATATTATCGGTCAGTTGAGTTCTCCGGTGTCTTCTTTTATTGGTTTTGCACAGCAATTTCAGGATGCGAAGATTAGCTTGGAACGTCTGAATGAGATACATAGCAAAAGGGATGAAGAACAGGATATCTCATCGAAACTGACGGTGTTGCCGGAAAAGGGAGATATCCGGATCGAGAATCTGTCGTTCAGTTATGATGGTGCGGACAGGGATTATGTGCTGGATGATATTTCTCTTCATATTCTCCGGCATAGGGTGACAGCTATTGTTGGAGCGAGTGGAAGCGGTAAAACCACTCTGATAAAGTTGATGCTCGGCTTCTATACTCCCAATAAAGGAGTTGTCAAAATACAGGACACCCCGTTGGAAAATATTAATCCGCATCTATGGCGTGCCCGAACCGGCTCTGTGATGCAGGACGGTTTCATCTTTTCTGAAACAATTGCCCGGAATATTGCAGTGGGCGAAGAGCAGATTGATATTGAACGTTTGCGGCATGCTGTGACTATTGCAAATATTCGTGATTTTATAGATTCTCTACCGTTGGGATATAATACTAAAATTGGTATGGAAGGAAATGGTATCAGTCAGGGACAAAGACAACGCATTTTGATAGCCCGTGCCGTTTATAAGAATCCGGATTATCTGTTTTTTGATGAAGCTACTAATGCCTTGGATGCCAATAACGAACGTGAGATTATGGAACATTTGTACGAATTTTATAAGGGCAAGACGGTCGTGGTGGTGGCTCATCGGTTGAGTACGGTGAGAGATGCGGACAACATAATAGTGCTGGATAGAGGGAGGATTGCGGAAGAGGGAACTCACCGGGAACTGACTGAGCGGAAAGGTTTGTATTATCAGTTGGTGAAAAATCAATTGGAACTGGGTAATTAGAAATTTGTAACTCAATACTGTGGAAGAGGAGAAGAAATATAAAGAGATAGAACTGCGTAGCGAAGAAGTGCAGGAAGTAATGAATCACATTTCACCTTGGGTGGTGAGGTGGGGGATAACGGTGCTGTTTATTATTCTGCTTGTTATATTGGTTGGGTGCTGGGTGTTTCGATACCCGGATGTGCTACAAGCGGAAGTGACTTTGACAACTGAAGAACCTCCGGCCTTTATCCTGGCACGTTCAGCAGGAAAGATTGATACGTTGTATATAAATAATGGTGGCATGGTGCAGGCAGGCGAGCGTTTGGGGGTAATTCAGAATACTTCTGTTACTGAAGATGTACTGTGGCTGACAGATTGTATGAAAGAATGGAAAGAGGCCGGTTATGAACCGGATAAGGGAGCGGACTATTTTATAGGTAAACGCTTGCAATTAGGGGAACTGCAATCGGTGTACGCTTCTTTCATGATTGCTCTTTCGGATTATATCCGTTTTATTGAGCAGGACTATTACACAAAGAAATTGAATGCCGGAAGAAAGCAGTTGGACGGGCAACGTTCTTATCTCAATCTGGTGCAGCGTGAGCATACATTGACTGAAAAAGAAATGAAATTGGCGCAAAGTATGTATGACCGGGATTCCATCCTTTTTGAAGGAGATGCTATGATTGCAGCAGAATTTGAAGAGTCGGGTAGCCGTTATTTGCAGAGTCTGCGTACCAAGGAAACTTCCGGTATGAGTTTGTTGCAAGCTGAAATGCAATTGGAGCAGCAAGAAGAAAATTTATTGGATTTGGGCAAGCAGGCTTATGATGAAGAACAAAACCACAGACTTGAATTGAAGAATGCAGTAGAACAGCTTGAAGCTCAATTGAGTTCGTGGGAACAGAGCTATTTGTTCTGTAGTCCGATTTGTGGCAAGGTAACTTTTATGACGGTTTGGAGCCGTAATCAGAATGTAGAATCGGGGGAGACAGTTTTTGTGGTACAACCTTCGAAAGATTCGAAAGTCGTTGGAAAGGCAAAACTTCCTTTGCAGGGTTCAGGAAAGGTACAGATAGGACAGAAAGTACATGTGCGTATGGATAATTATCCTGATCAGGAATTTGGTTATGTAAAAGGAAGGGTGGAAAGTATTTCTCCGGTTCCGACAGAAGACGGAGTATATATTGTGGAAGTCGCTTTGCCGGATGGCTTACATACAAACTATGGCAGAACGCTTCCCACAGTACGCGAATTGAAAGGGACAGCGGATATTATATTGGCGGACAGGAATGTATTGGAGCGTTTATTAGCTCCGTTAAGGAAGATAGTGGAATACGAAGACTAAATAAAACTTTCGTTACTTTCCATCAACTCCCGAACTTTTTCGTACTTTTGCCCCTTCATATTATGAGTAGATGAATGGAATTATTCCGATTGTCTATTTCTAAATCATAAAAGTATATGTTGACCAAAGTAATTGAACAAGCCAAGATAGACCGCTTTTCCAGATGGATGGGACATGCGGAAAGAATAGTTATCGTAGCCCATGTGGCGCCGGATGGTGATGCCATCGGTTCTTCCCTGGGACTATGGCATTTCCTTAATTCACAAGATAAGACGGCAAACGTCATTGTGCCGAATGCTTTCCCCGATTTCCTGAAGTGGATGCCGGGCAGCAAAGATGTGTTGCTTTATGACCGCTACAAAGAGTTTGCCGACAAATTGATAGCTGAGGCGGAAATCATTTGTTGTCTGGACTTCAATGCTTTGAGCCGTATAGATGCAATGGCGGACGCTATAAAGGCTGCCAAAGGGAAGAAAATATTGGTAGACCACCACTTGTATCCCGAAGAATTCTGTGATATTACTATTTCACATCCCAGCATATCATCCACTTCCGAACTTGTATTCCGGTTGATATGCCGCATGGGGTATTTCAACGAGATAACTAAACAGGGAGCTGAGTGCATTTATACCGGTATGATGACCGATACAGGTGGTTTCACTTATAACTCCAACAATCGGGAGATTTATTTCATCATCGGAGAACTGCTTTCCAAAGGCATCGACAAAGATGATATTTACCGAAAAGTTTATAATACTTATTCCGAAAGCCGCTTGCGGCTGATGGGGTATGTGCTTTCGCAAATGCGGGTGTATCCCGATTATCATGCAGCTCTGATATCATTGACTAAAAATGAACAGGGACGTTTCAATTATATCCGTGGTGACAGTGAGGGGTTTGTAAATATTCCTTTGAGCATAAAGGATGTGGTTTTCTCCTGTTTCCTGCGTGAGGATACGGAAAAGCCGATGATTAAAGTTTCGTTGCGTTCGGTGGGTACGTTCCCCTGCAATCAGTTGGCTGCCGAGTTCTTTAATGGAGGCGGACATTTGAATGCTTCCGGTGGCGAATTTTATGGTACGATAGACGAAGCGAAAAAGGTTTTGGAACGCGCTTTGGAAAAGTTCAAGCCTCTGCTGAATGCGAAAGGATAAAAAAAGTGAGGCATAAAGGTTAAAAGATACGAAGTTTCTACGTAGGGCTTTCAACTTTCAACGAAATCGAATACTTTTGTACGGAATTACTAAATAACAGATAATGAAGAAACTTACATTGTTTTTTTTAGCTTTGCTGGCATGTGGCTTGGGTTTTCAAGCTTGCGATAATACCAAGACTTATGCAGAAATGCTGGAGGATGAGAAAGATGCCATTAAAGCATTCATCAGAGACAGTAGTATAACTGTTATATCTCAGACGGAATTTTATAGAAACGACTCGACTACGGATACGCTTAAGAATGAATATGTGCAGCTCGCCAGCGGCGTGTATATGCAGATAGTGGATAAAGGTTCCAAAAATCCAGCTGATACCGTGAAACCTAATGACCAGATATTGGTTCGTTTCATGGAATATAGCCTTATGAGTAAGGTGGTAACCTTGTCTAATCTGGACTATGCGGAAGTAGTGGATGAATTTAATTATAGAGTAACGAGTTCTTCTATTGCCGGTCAATTTACACAAGGATTTATGCTTTATTATGGTACTTCTGTGCCTGCCGGTTGGTTGGTTCCATTGGCTTACGTGCGTGACGGAGCACATGTAAAATTGATTGTTCCTTCCAAGATGGGACATAATTCGGCAATGCAGCAGGTAAATCCTTATTACTATGATATCCGTAAATATCAAATCTATAGATGATATAGTATAACCAAACAATCTCTTAATTTATTTACCTAAATGACTCTAATCAAATCTATCTCTGGAATCCGCGGAACGATTGGCGGAGGAGCGGGTAAAGGATTGAATCCGCTTGACATTGTGAAATTCACATCAGCGTATGCAACACTTATCCGCAAAACGTGCACAGTAAAAAGCAACAAAATTGTAGTAGGACGCGACGCCCGCATTTCGGGTGAAATGGTAAAGAATGTAGTGGTAGGTACCTTGATGGGTATGGGCTGGGATGTTGTTGACATCGACCTGGCTTCCACACCAACCACTGAACTGGCTGTGACTATGGAAGGCGCCAGTGGCGGTATCATCCTGACCGCTTCGCACAATCCCAAACAATGGAATGCTCTGAAATTGCTGAACGAACGCGGCGAATTTCTGAATGCTGCCGAAGGTAACGAAGTACTTCGCATTGCCGAGGCTGAAGAATTTGACTATGCTGAAGTAGACCAATTGGGCTCTTATCGCATGGACTTAACTTACAATCAAAAACACATAGACAGTGTGCTGGCGCTCGACCTGGTGGATGTAGAAGCTATCAAAAAGGCGAACTTCCGTGTAGCTATCGACTGTGTGAATTCTGTAGGCGGCATCATTCTGCCGGAATTACTGGAACAACTTGGTGTGCAACATGTAGAAAAACTCTACTGCGAACCGACAGGGAACTTCCAGCATAATCCCGAACCGTTGGAAAAGAATCTGGGTGACATCATGAACCTGATGAAAGGCGGTAAGGCTGATGTAGCTTTTGTGGTTGATCCGGATGTGGACCGTCTGGCTATGATTTGTGAAGATGGAAAAATGTACGGTGAGGAATATACGTTGGTAAGTGTTGCCGACTATGTGCTGAAACATACACCGGGCAACACTGTTTCTAACCTGAGTTCTACACGTGCATTGCGCGATGTAACCCGTAAATATGGTAAGGAATATTTTGCTTCTGCCGTAGGCGAGGTGAATGTAACTACCAAGATGAAGGAAGTAGGCGCCGTTATCGGTGGTGAAGGCAATGGCGGGGTGATTTATCCGGCAAGCCACTACGGACGTGATGCATTGGTAGGCATTGCTTTGTTCCTGAGCCATCTGGCACATGAGGGCAAGAAAGTAAGCGAGCTTCGTACAACTTATCCGCCTTACTTCATGGCAAAGAATCGTGTGGACCTGACTCCCGAAACCGATGTTGATGCTATTCTTGCGAAGGTGAAAGAACTTTATAAGGATGAAGAAATCAATGATATTGATGGTGTAAAGATTGATTTTGCAGACAAATGGGTACATTTGCGCAAGAGCAATACCGAACCGATTATTCGTGTATATAGCGAGGCTTCTACACCGGAAGCGGCTGAAGAAATCGGTCAGAAGATAATGAAGGTGATTGAAGATTTGGCGAAATAAGTCAATACCCAATAAGAATAAGAGAGGCGGCATTCTGATAAAAGGATGCCGCCTCTTCTTGTATAAGGTTTTATATCGTTATGCATCCAGTGATATAATCCTACCGATTTCTCCTTCAAAGTTCGGAGTAAATATGTCTTTGCCTATATTCTCTTTGATTTCTTCTACTGTCCAAAAACGTCCGCCATCCAGTTCGTCGCTGGGATGTATTTCACCGTCGTATACGGTTTTGTGTACAAAGACGAGCTCTTTCTCACGGGTGGACTCAAAGACATAATGGGTAATGGTCTCGGGGGTAAAGTCGATGATGCCCAATTCTTCGCGCACTTCGCGTTTCAATGCCATTTCCACACTTTCTCCCAAATCTACGTGTCCGCCTACGGAAGTATCCCATTTGCCCGGTTGGATATCTTTCCATTCGGGACGCTTCTGTAGATAAAGTTCGCCTTTGGAATTGAAAACGTGCAGATGTATCACGGGATGAAGTAACTTACTGCCGTTGTGACACTCGCCGCGAGTGGCAGCACCTGTTATATTTCCTTGTTCATCAACAAGGGGAAACATTTCCTGGTTGTTATCGCTGTTCATAATCTTATGGTATTAATAATGATGAGTCTCCATAACTCAGAAAACGGAAATCGTGGCTTAGTGCAAAGTCGTATATCTTTCGCCAGTTGCCTTTTACGAAGGCTGAGACGAGCAGCAACAATGTACTTTGCGGCTGATGGAAATTAGTGACCATGGCACAGACAATCTTATAATCATACCCCGGAGCAATAATAATCTGCGTGCTGGTATGTAAAGCCTCCATGCTATGGCGGTTCAGATAATCAAGAATGGCTTGCAATGCTTTTGTAGAAGTGATACTTGCAGTTTCCTCTGCCGTTTCATAAGGTTGCCATTGCCGGACATGTAGTTCCTCCTCTGTTGCATCCGGATTTCTCAGGAGAGTAATGCCAATATGATAGAGGCTTTCCAGTGTTCTTACTGATGTAGTGCCTACAGCGATGGCTTTTCCGTCATGGGCAATCAGTTTCTCAATCGTTCCGCGCGAAACGGAAATGTATTCCGTATGCATTTCGTGTCCTTCTATTTCTTCACTCTTTACGGGCTTGAAGGTTCCTGCGCCCACATGCAGCGTCAATTCTTCCAGATCGACTCCCTTTTCTTTTAAAGCATCCAGCACACGGGGAGTGAAATGTAGTCCGGCGGTAGGCGCGGCTACCGAACCTTTTATCTTGGAATAAACAGTCTGGTAAGTTTCCTTGTCGCTCTCCTGTGTTTCCCGGTTCAGATAGGGTGGGATGGGAAGTTCACCGAATACCTCGAGAATATCTGCAAAGGTAATCTCCGGATTGTTCCAGTGAAAGTCAATCCAGTGACTGGTGCCATGACATTCACCACGGGTAGCCGTTAATGTGATGAGTTGATTCTTTACAACCATTTCCCGTTTCAGAGTGCCTTCTTTCCATTTTTTCAGATTGCCAATCATGCAAAGCCAGGCAGCATGTTCTGTTTGCTGGAAGTTGAGCACATAGTCATTCGGTTCAATGGGTTCCAGACAGAATGCTTCAATCAGGGCACCAGTTTCTTTGCGGAAGTGCAGGCGTGCCTGAATTACTTTCGTATTATTGAATACCATCAGGCTTCCTTCCGACAAATAAGAAGGAAGTGAGGTGAAATGGTCTTCGGATATTTCACCGTGGCGATAGACCAAAAGTTTGGATTGGTCGCGCACAGTCAAGGGGAATTTAGCGATACGTTCGTCCTGTAACGGATAGTTGAATTCGCTGATACGGATATGTTTCGGATCTTCTTTCATGATAAACTTCTTTACGGGGTGCAAAGGTACGGATATTTATCGTCTTTTTTCTATCTTTTTTTGTTGAGTTACCGTATCTTTGTAGGGCGATTGTTTGTTATAAGTAGTCTCAATCGTAAATCATTAATAGTTAAATCGTAAACGATATGATGAAAATAGGTGATAAAGTACGCTTCCTCAATGAAATTGGGGGCGGTGTAGTGACGGGTTTCAGAGGAAAAGATATTGTATTGATAGAGGATGCCGACGGGTTTGATATTCCGATGCCCATGCGTGAATGTGTGGTGATTGATACGGATGATTATAATATGACGAGACCGGTGCCGAAGGCAACTCCGAAGAAAACGGAAGAGAAGCCGGTACGTTCTTCTATTTCTCACCCGGTTCAGGAAGATAGTGAAGTGCGGCGCCTGTCTAAACCGCAGGTATCTGTTTACCGTCAGCCGGAAATGCGTGGTGGAGATATTCTGAATGTTTTTCTGGCTTTTGTTCCGGAAGATATTAAGGCCGTCAGCACTACTCCTTTCGAATCTTATCTGGTGAATGATAGTAATTACTATCTGTATTATACCTACCTCTGCGCTGAAGGAAAAGCATGGAGTGTCCGTTCCAATGGAATAGTAGAGCCGAATACGAAGTTGCTGCTGGAAGAATTTGAGAAGGTGGAACTGAATGACCGTGAACATGTTGCAGTACAGTTCATCGCTTTTAAAGAGGACCGCTCTTTTGCTTTGAAGCCGGCAGTCAGCGTGGAACTTCGCATTGATACAGTGAAATTCTACAAACTGCATACATTCCAGGAATCAGAGTTCTTTGAGACACCTGCACTGATTTATGATATAGTGAAAGATGATGTTCCTACTAAACAGGTGTATGTATCAGCTGAAGAATTACAATCTGCTTTGCTGCAAAAGAAAACTGAAGATAAACCAAAATCTCAGCCAATAGTGAAGCGTGGTGGACAGAATGGCATTATTGAGATTGATTTACATATCGGAGAATTGCTGGATGATACTAAAGGAATGAGTAACAGTGAAATCTTGAATTATCAGTTGGATAAGTTCCGTGAAATTCTGGAACAATATAAGAATAAACGTGAACAGCGCATCGTTTTTATTCATGGTAAAGGTGACGGCGTTCTTCGAAAAGCACTCTTGGATGAATTGAAACGTAAATATCCGACTTTCCGGCATCAGGATGCTTCTTTCCAGGAATATGGTTTCGGAGCGACGATGGTGACGATAAAATAGTTACAAAGCTACAAGCTACGAGCTACAAGTGGCTGCGCTTTCATTCCGAAAGGCACTTGTAGCTTGTAGCTCGTAGCTTTGTAGCTCTTATATCTTCTTCCTTCCCAACGGAATAGAAAGTCCGATGAAGGCATTCACGTGTTTGGAATTATTTCCGAAGAACATATAGTCAGTACCCAGCATCAGAGGACCTACTTTGAAGGCAAAGCCGAATGTTTCACCACCTTGAAGCATGGAGTAACTTAATGTAGCGTTGATTAAAGTGTTCGGACGATAATTGGCGGATAAAGTCAATTCGGAATATGTCTTTAACTGTCCGAAGCGGGTAGTTGATAATAATCCTACTCCCAGTTTATTATTCAGGAATCCGTATTCTCCTCCTAAAACCATGGTCGGGGACAAGGAAGTGGTACGGGATTTATTCTCCTTCTTCTGCAAACCGTACAATTCAAAGTCCAGTACATCAGTAGATTCACTGTAATTATCTTTATCGATAGCGATATCTTTGTTTGATTCGGCTATCTGGGTGCTTGATTTACCCCAAGAGATAAAACCTAAATCGAGGATGGCAGCAGAGAACGTAAGGTTCTTCATTACCTGATAGCTTGCTCCCAGATCTATGCCTGCCCCGTATCCACTGATACCGAAATTATTGTAGTCCAGATCTGTGATGTATCCATTTTCTTCTTCCAAGTCCAGACCTTTAGCAGAAGCTTCCAGATAGGCATCTGATTTTAGTTGGAATTCGGAGTCTAATCCTGCCTCTTTGCCTGATATATAGAGTTGGTTGATTTTTAGATTCAGGTTTCCGGCACCTAACAATAGTTTGGCTTTACCACCTATAGTCAAACGGTCGTTTATAGCACGTGAATAACCTGCTCCAACCTCTATATAAGAGATCAGACGCAATTTCTCATTCTGAATATTAAAGGTTCTGCTGCTTCCCCGAGTAAAATCTTCCGCATCTATGGCACGCAGATATTCGAACATGGTTTTAGGAATAGTTGCATCCACATCTACACGTGCTCCTACATTGAATGACCAGAATCCTTTTCCTCTATAGAATCCGAAAGAGATGACATCCGTATTGAGATTGATGTTCAGCTCATTCATTCCTTTCAGGCGGTTGTAGAACTTATCATTGTTGTAAAACTCTCCGTCAGAGTCAAAGACGTCAATAACATCTTGGATACCCAAGGAGTTGGAGGATACTTCTGCTGCTAATGAACCGATTACAGGTAAATTGACATAGCCACGCTTGGGTTGCATTGCCGGATTCAACTGCATGCGGGTACTGCTACCCTCCATAAAGTAAGATGAGCGCATATACTGCGCTTGCATAGCTGTGGGTAGAAGAAAAGAGATGCAAATCCCCAGAAGTAAAAGCTTTCTCATTGTGCTTCGTTATTTGTGGGTTACTGTTAATGATTACTTATATCTGTTGTTGCAAAGTTAAAAGAACTATTTATTATATCAAAATTATATAATAAATAAAAATTGAATAAACGGCTGTTTTCATAACTATATGGTTTTATAATTGGATTGAGCGGGAAGAATAAGATGATAGCGGCCTATAGGCACACGTTATTTTATCCGCTCTCCTTTGCCATTCAGTAGCACACCGTAATCATCCTGAGATTCACAGAGATATAGATTTGCACTTACAGCGGTAATGGCACTATATGAAGGCGGTGTGATGATTTGACCATTCGGCGACATCAGGCCGTACCACCCCTGTTCTGCCTGATAACACATACATCCGGCGATTGCCTGCATATGGGTTGGTTCATTATCTTCCGTTTCACTTATTACTTTGCCATTATCATCGTAGTTTTTTGTGGTGCTATAGCGTAATTCATTTGTCGGATAGGTGATTTTCTCTACATTGCTGATGTAGAAGTCATCGATGAGATTGCCTTGCAGATCATATTGACGCATAGTGTGATCTTGCATCGTGCCGAAGATAATACCGTCATAAATCCAATAACTTGCTTTGGTGTAAGGGATGATAGTATTTAACTTAGTGTCCATCACTGTTTCTTCTATGCCGTTATTTACTACCAACAGTGTGTCATATTGCCGGATAGAAAAATATTGCGGTTCTAAAATCCACTTGCCGGTTGGGTCTATCAGTCCTACTTTGTCTCTACGTTCATTATGTACCACACAAAATCCATTGTGGAACACATATCCCTCCATACCCGGAATATAGGGTTGATGATTGTCAATAATCACTTTACCGGTCGGGTCGATAAATTTTATCCAACCATTATCATCAACTGAAGCCAATCCATCAGAGAATATCCACGCGTGATCATATTGGGGCTTTATGGCTACTTTACCAGTGAACATATTGAAGTACCCACGCCGTTTGCCATCACTATAGCATATTAGCGAATCATCCCCCAGAGGTTTAGCTATCCACTGAATGTTTTTCAATGTCTTGTTGTCATCGCGGTCGATGACATATCCTTTTTCGTAATAACTATCGCGACAAAAAGTTGCGTTGCGTGAAAGATATTGCGTATAGACTTCTTTCGGGGTATCAGCAAATGTAATGTCATAGCGGCTACATAATGTTTCAAAAAAGCTGCAGCTTGCAGCAACAGTACATAAAATAACGAATAAGGTGAAGCAGGTGCCGACGATACGGCGCAAGAGTTTTCCATACTTCGAGTCATCTTTCATACCTAAGATTACTGTAATCCAATTGGCAATGCCGGTCAGAATACCGATCAGTCCATGCCAAAACAAAATAATAGCTCGTTTCATTTTTAATCCTCCATTTCATAGTGATAGGAAATATTATTCTCATCGCAGAATTCTTTTAATCGGATAATATCATTATCCGCATGGGGTAATCTGTCAAGAGCCCATTTCAGACCGCTTTCATTCTTAATTCCAAGAGCGGTAAGTAGAATCTTAGCATCAATATCTTTAATGATATACGTCGGATCCGGATAGCTACCAAAGCATGAACCGCCACTGGCATCATAACTGAAGAAGTATTTTCCATCAATAATTCTATATTCTGCCATAAAAGATTTTTTCTTGTGCCTCTTCTTCATTCTTATTGTAATTTTGAAATTCTTTTTCAAAGGGTTGGAAATTCCCGTTTGGATTATGCTTATGCCCGGTATTGTGATCGTCAAGAATTGCAAAAACTATTTTCTTGAACCGATTCTTGAACTCCGTTTCATCCATTACTTCGTGGAAAATTCGGGCGACGTGGGCAGGTGGATTACGGAATGCTCCACATCCCATAGCTCCAAGCACGAGGGAATCATTATTGTTGGCAAGTGCAATGCGGAAGATAGTGCGCATCTTGTTCTTCGTGGCTTCCACAAGATACGGTACAATCAATCCGTCCGTATCCAGTTCCGGATGATTGATGGCGGGGACGGCTATGAAGTCAAGGTAATACGGTTCTTCAAGCAAAGGATAACCATCAGCTTCCGTTCCACGAAACACACAGGCTTGAGGAGTATAAATGCCGCCCCAATTACGGTCGAGAGGATATTGGTCGGTTGATTTGTCCAACCCATACTCCTCGGCATAAGGTGCAAACTGAAATAGCGAACAGAAAAGATTAGTACGACGGAACAGGTTCTCTTCTTGGGCTCCTGCACCGCTATATACGCCACCACCCGGATTTTGTCGGCTTGCCATATTCAGTACAGCGGGATGAAGACCTTCATCCGATAATGACTTGGCGGTAACCAATGTATCGCCATTTATAACATGAACTATGGTTTGCATTTCCGCCTGAGTATGGACTGATGATATCTGCTCACAATAGAATTTAGTGTGGTGTATCATCGAAGCTTCGCCTGCAATCTGTATGGTTTTGCCTGCTGAAATATATCCACTGTTACTTATGCGTGTGACTGTATCTTGAAATACTTTCGCACGTAGCTTGCGTAGTTGGTTTCTGTCCTTGTTTTGTGAAGCAAGTAAGAATTCTTTTTTCCATATTTCAGCATTCCATGTATTTGTCATAAGTTTATATGTTTAAATTCAGCCATCCTAAAATTGCTATCGATATTTATCTCACTTCTGGTAGGATGTTGTTTTACCGAGATACAGGTCATCAGCGATATGCAATATCACATCATGCAGTTCCAAGTCGTCTTTGTAGAATTGTGGTATTGCATCGTAACCGATGGCAGCACCTAACAAGTTACCGGTCACAGCACCTGTGGAATCACTGTCACCTGCATGATTCACAGCCGCAATCATAGCTCTTTCGAAGTTCCCAAAATAGGTCAAAGCACAGTAGATGGCTATGGCGACGGTTTCTTCAGCCACCCAACCGCCACCCAACTCGTCTTCGATGGCACGTACATCATCTGTCGGGATATCCGACAAGAGGACCGCTTTCTTTATCAAGGAAACAAATTTTTCTACTTCTTCGGCATGGTTGGCGAACATTCGTTGCGTGGATTCCAACCCTTCCTGAATGTAGTTTTTGAATGTTTCCTTCTCCGGATGCTCGTCGGTAGCCAAACGATAAATGATATGGGCGGTAAAGGCTGCCGGAATAAAACCTAACGGATGCTGGTGAGTAAGTCTTGCTGCATCTGCGGCAAGGCGGTCAAGAGCATCTATATCTGATATTCGTCCTTGGGCTACACCGTATAAAGGGATAGGGGCGATACGCATAACGCCACCACACCCTTTACTGTTATTATGAGAATCTCTCCCGGCAATAATCTCAGAAAGGGCAGTGAGGCAGGTATTGCCGGGGGCTCTGCGTTGATTCAGTTCCGGAATATCCCCGATCCAACATTCCTTAAAACGCTTGTTTCTCCTGCCTGATTGCGTATAATACCACTCTATATAAGATTCACAGATATTAGGAATGAGAGTACTTTCTTTTTCTTTTGCATTCAGAATGCCACAGGCTGTAAACAGTGTCATTTGTGTATCATCAGAAACCCAAGCCTTTCCGGTAGAACAGTCTTCGTCCTTCCACCATTGCTTGGTGTCAAGGCGGGTAATTCCTGTGTTCCCGTATTTCCTTTGAATACCTGCATACGAATCTATAAATTCTACAGGATACCCTAAAGCATCACCTATGGCTCCACCTGTCAATGAGCCGCGTATTCTGTCTTTTTGTATTTTCTCGTCCATAATATTATAGTTTTTAATTGTCAGTTTGCTATGCTGTTATTGATTTGTTTGCTTGAGATTTGCAATAATATATCCTCCGGTTGTTGATATATTAGTCGCATTATCTGGGGTATGCAAGCATCGATTGCGTTATAACAAGTGTGTATCATTGCATTCAGAATCGAGTAGTTGATAGCACCGTTGTCTGTATTGACCATCATCGTAGATACGATTTCTCCGTCTTCTTCGTCCATGTTGAGACATATTCCGGGAGCTTCATTGTTCATCTTGTTCAGAAGAAGTATGGCGGCGGTTCTTTTCTCTTCCGGAACTTTGATCGGCATAGGCATGTGGCATCTCATCCAGTCGTTTTCTTCGTTGTACAGAATGAAGGCTTTTATGTTCATACCGTTGCTTGTCATGCCAAATGTAAAGAAGTGGTTTTCTTCGTCACATTGATAATCTGCACCAACGCTTTCCAGGAATTCTTGTAGGTGCATTCTTAAGGGTTTTAGTGCTGTTGTTTCCATGATTGTTTCCTTTCTATTATAGAGTCCTACGATATTAGTTCATATTTACATTCGGGGAACCATCGTTCCAAAATGTTATTTACTTCCGATTCAATTTCAGGGGTAATGTATTTGCACACCTTTTGATAGGCAATGGTTAGTGATACTACTTCGTCTATCCAGCCGATGATGGGTAGGCGTTTAGCCGAAATTAAATCAATGGGGAACACTAAATAGGAGATTGCAGATGCAATGAGTAGCTTGTCTGATTTGGGAGCATCTGGGCTTTTCATTACATAATACAATAGGAGTAAAGGGCGTGCACTTACTCTTCCTGCTTTTCTGGCATAGTCGCCAAGCTTTTCCCATAATAGAGGGTAGTTGATGAGGCTTTGCTTTTTCATAATAATTTCATTTTAACTGTTTCTTATATAGAGGCTGAATTTTTATTTTTCTTGCAGATAAAACGAAATTTAACTATTATAGGCTTGTATAGTAACTAAATCATTTGGTCATGATAAACTAAAAGAGTCGGTTTATTCTAATTTCTTTTGACTACTTTTCTTATATTATTAAGAACCCTTCCACTATTGGCTTTGCTATTTCCGGTTCTTTTATCAACCAATCCATTGTCAATAGTGCAGCAAGATAGTTCATGCATTTGTGCTTTTTTATATGCAATAAGCTAATTCCTTGCACTGTTATATCTTGCATCTTGTTTGCATCATACAACCAATCGTTAAGCAAAGGAACAAGTTCCTTACTGAGATGTTGGCTTTCTGAGGCTGCTAATGCAGCTCTCTTTTCATTATATCCTTCTCTTTTTTTTAGCGTCTGTATAATTTCATTGTATTCCATAATAGTTAAGCATTAAGATGTTTATGATATGCGGACATTGTGTCAGCAGCAAATACCCGGGCGTCTATTTCGACCGGTTGATAGTAATATAAACGAGCACCAATTTGGGCTAACCCCTCATTTGTATAGGTGAAGTTTCCGATAATTGGAATTCGTATAGGTTCTCCATCAGCATACCCAATTTGTTCAAAGTTCTCACGCCAGCTTTCCACTTGTGCTTCTGATTGATGAACCATGCGTTCCTCAACGTTATAGTGTTGATATGCGTGACGACCCTCGTGAATTAAAGTCTCAAGCATTTTATCTAATATCGCAGGATCCGTACCGGACAGTTCAAGCATTGATTCGTTTATAGCAATGTCACCATTGAGTTGATAGCCAAACAAGTCTGCCTCCATTTGTTCGGAACGGATATTTGCTGCAGGACGATGTGCTATCATTGCAATTTTCTGTTCGAGTTCATTGAGTAAAGCAACTTTTCCCTCCATTGTCTGATTCACCCAATTTTCATATTGGATGCCATCTATTTCACACATACTTGAAGCTATCTGTTCTTGCTGGACTTTATCCGATGGAGCTTCAAGATACTTGGGTTCAAGATATGAACGAAATTCTTTCCACACATCACTATCCTTACCAAAGTGGTCCATATGCACTTTTGTGGATAACTGCGGTTTAAGACTTTTTACACGCATATCTATAGCATCAATCAATTCTTTTAGATTGCCCGATTCTATGTCTTTTATATTTGTTATGCCTTCGCTGCCAAGTACATCTTCCATGTAACTGGTTTGCTTTTCGTCAAACTTAAAATTCTCGTATTCATTACCTAAATCTTCTAAGGTATTGCCTAACTCCCAATTTTCTTGGGAATTACCGAAAACTCCGTTTGAACTACTGAATTGTGAAAATACTTCTTCCATAATAAAAATGTTGCATAATTAAATTCTCGGCATGTTGCGAATCAGACAATTAACCATGGGAACCCAATGCGATGGATTACTCCAGAATTTGCCAATTTCCGTATTGTGGCAAAACTTACCTACGGCATTCTTTACATGTTCGATTTTCTCATTGATATTCATTTCATTCCATACAGGATTTTCTTGAACGCTATTGATATATTCAAGTTGATTGTCATCAAACTTAGAAAGAATCTCCGCATCTGAAATTCCTTCAGGATTGTTCTCCAAGCGTTGAGCAAAATCTTCGAAAGCCTCGAAAGGACTATGGCTTTGCTGTACTATCCCTTCCATATTTAATCCGTTGGTCATAAATACCTCCTTTTTTACTTTGTTTTATTAATCTTACACCAAAAAATATCCTCTTCACTACTATTAGAGATTTTACCTGCATTAATTCCAGCAACAATAGCTTGACCAATTGATAATTTGGGGATAATTTTTCTTTGATCCATGCTTACTCCCATAGCATCAGCCACCATTTCTACATCGTCAAGCGAGAGCAATTTATGAATAATTTTCATATTCGTATTCTTTATTGCATCAGGTATCAATCTGCTTGGCACTTGGTCTACAATCATGATACCTTGTCCATAAGCACGTATTTCTGAGAGTAGATTACTGAATAATTGACCACACTTATACTGGGGTGAATCAGGATTAGGGTTGTTCATCATCACGCGGTGTGCTTCCTCTACAACCATCAGATGATGCAAATCATTGTTGTTGAAATTGAATTGAGGTGTTTCTGATACGGCTATTCTGTATTCATATAGATACAGAAGTAATAGCCCCATAACAAATGTACGGTCGGAATCATCGCTCACTCCGGAAAGGTTAATTATTACACGACGATTGAAGAAGTTATTCCATGTGGGCCGTTTAATGCCATCTTTTTCTTCTAACTTGCTAAGCTTTTTGTAACCGCCAAGTACCTCATTATTCAAGAGTTCTCGTTTCCAACCTGAAAGCAGATTGCCAATCCTCAAATTTACTGCTGCATAGATGTTGCCGGTAACGCGAGGTTCATATCCTAAGTTTAGAACTACAGGCTTTATTCTGCAACTCAATAATCCCAAAGTAGGATATAGTTCCGGGAGTGGAGCATTTTTGCTTCGGTTTAGCCACCTTTCGCCATTGGTATATATGTCGCGTATGAGCGATTCCATGACAGTCGGTAAAATATCTTCCATAGGGAATGCTAAAGCAAATATGGACTTTATCCGATCCATGTGTGCTTGCACGTTGGGTTTATGACCGTCCAGGCAAACTGGTTCAAAAGGATTCAGCTTAAGTATATCTTCTAAGGCATATTCCCTTGGTTTACCGTTTTTGTCGCAATGCCAGTAGCTATCTTTACCGGGCATATATATGACTATTGGTTGCTCGTCCCTTCTCTCGCCATTTGCTTGATCAAGTTTTAGTTGTTCGTTAAATGATATTGCCCAGTCTACATATTCCGTCTTTGCCGGTTCTATTACCATAAAGTTACGGTTATACTGATTCATGGCATTGAGAACACTAAGGACTGTGTTAGTCTTGCCACTGCCGTTTACACCACAAACTAAACTGTGGCGGGTTAAGTTGTTAAGCTCAAATTGACAGGGAATGTTAGTTTCCGCACCATTATACATTAGATTACCAATATGTGTATGCGTTTCCATTTTACTGCAGTCGGGAATATCTAGTCTGAACTGTGGAGCTGGCTCTACAACACTCACTCCCGGTACTGTGTGCAATGGCAAATTAATCATAGATGTCAACTCATCAGTAGTGAGATAGCTTATTAATTCTGAAAAATTCCGTCCAAAAGGATGATTAAAAATTTCTTTTGTTTCTCGATTTGTTACATAAAGCTCTGGTGGAGTTATAAACGGTATAATATCGGCATCACCATTTCGCCTGTTTGGGTCTCTAACAAAACTTGAAATGTCGTGTACTCGAATTGGCTCTAATCGGGATGCACTTCCGCTCAGGATTGATCTCAATTGGATTTGTGATGTAGCATTTTCTCCATCTGTAAATAGATAGCATCCTACACGCCACATGCCTTTTGCCTTTCCTTCCCGATAGCGTTCCCCATGTTGTTTTAGCTCTTCAGTGATAGCTTGAATATGCCCATTTACAATAGTTTGTCCTATACTTTGAGAATACGATTCGGTAATACCATGTGACTCACCTTTTGCTATTGACTCGCTTTTATTATGACCTTCATTATGCGATTTCTGAGGGATAAAGCTACTTAACATACCTAATCCCATCATAGTTCCACCTCCCAACAATTGGGCAGCGGCTGTAGCACCCACTGCACCAGATAAGGCACTGGCGGCTGAGCCTATCAATGCAGCAGCAGGAGGGAATGCCGCAACGGCAGCAATGCCAATCCCAATCCCAATTAAAGTCTTTACGGCAGATCCTATATCACGGTGTGATTCGCCATCGTTCGAACTTTCACCTATAGTCTCGGTTATCGTTTTAGTAAATGTTTTAGAAATACTTTCTTGCAAAGAATTTGTTAGATTAAACTTTTCAAAGGATTCAGCCTGCCCTTTCATTTCATCGCACATATATACGATGTTGTTAAGTTCTTCTTCTTGCACAGGATCTGCTACTACCAAATATGCAATGTCGCCTTTAGGTTTGCAGCCACCTAACAAATATTCTATAGTGGACGGATAATCTGTTTTTTGTAAATCCATTGAAGGTATGCCTGTGAAGGCATAAGCGTGGTCGAAACGTTTATGAATATATCGTTTGATATTATCATCGGCTCTTCTGTCAATAACATGGGACTTCAAACCAGGCCAACTAACATTACAGAAAGCATCTATTTCTTTTATTGCATTACGAGAGTTGTTTGTATTGCAATCTTCGTCACTTTTAAGACCCAAATAAATCTTGAAGTTGCAATTTTCTCCTATAATCAAAAACAATAATTGTGTTTTAGGTATAGAACAAGCATGAAGAATATTCTGCAAGGCGGTAAAACATCCTTTTAAATCACTATTAAATGGGCGACCGACTTGCTCTATCTGCATCCAATAAGTATTATAAAGTTTGCTATCTGCATCGATACGTTTCCAAATATTGTATAAAGAGCTTTCATTGTTTGGTAATGAAAAATTTCTTCTCTGCATACAATATGAAGTGCTCATAGCCATAGCTGTGGACGTTGAAATCTGTGATATTACATCAACAGTTTGAGATGATAGTTGGCAATCCATATTTATATATTTTTCTACTTATAAATCAAAAATACTATTATTAATATCATGTGTAGCTAATGTACATTTCCTTTGTAAGTCTTGGAAGCTCCTTTCTATTTGGTTACGACATTTTAATGCGGCTTGATGTTCATCAATAGTAGGATTAATCTCATTAGAAAACGAAATAAATACCGATTTTAAAGGTTCTATAAATGTAGATCTTGTAGGGCCTGTTAAATCTAATGTTTGATGTCTGTGTTTATTCAGAGAGTTCTCTGATACTGAGCCTCCTGTTGCTCTGATTACTTCATCAGATTTTTCTACTAGTGTTTTAAGCAAATTAAGCTTGTATTCTTTTGTGAAACTAATATTTATATCAAAATTAATATTTATATCGATTATATCTTGATATGAACCTTGAGGAAAAAATATTTCCCAATATTCCTGATAAAGTCCTCCAACTTCTTGATGAATTTCTTGAGCTAATTCCACATTTAGTTGTCTGCATATTGTCTCAACACTAACTTCACCTTCAGATTTATCGATAAAGTCAAAGACGCGGCGATATAAAGCATGCAGTGATTTATATCCTTCAACTAGTGAGACCTTCATGCCTTCTTTGATCTTTATCCATAGAGGATTTATACTATTTTGTCCATCATTTATTATAGAATCGAAATCGCTATTTAGAGTGTTTTCAAGAGACATTCCTACTGTACCATTATACCATTGAGTAAGGACCTCCACCATTTTGTCACAATACAATTTATGTACAATATTTGAAACCTTTGTTTCTAATAGCTCCTTAAGAATGTTTTCAGACAACCATTTTTCTTTGAGTATATTTTCTATTTTTTCTATAATAGGTTTTGATTTATGATGAAATACACCGTATTGTACTATGCCTTTAGAAACGGCATATGATGCATCTGGATCCCAAAGTAATGTATTATTGTATTTTACGCCAAACACTTTTTCTATATCCGGCTTAATAAAGCTCATCACAGATGCGCCACCTGTGAGAATAACATAGTCAATACTACCACCCATTTCAGAAACCTTTTCTTTGAATGCCTCAAAAGCGGTTATGATTTTGGGTTCATACTCACAACATTCGGGTGGAACGCTTTGATTACAAACTTGGGAAATATTCAGGTTGTGAAAATCAGATTCTTTGCTATTTAGGATTTGCCGTATAGTTTCCTCGTTGTATCTTCTAGAACGATGAGTATTTGGTTCTGTGTCAAATCCAAAATATATTAATGAGATGTCTTCTCTGGCAGCATCTGAGATTTTAAATGAATAATCTGTTAGACGAGCCTCTCCTAATAGGGCATTCTCATGAGCCGCTACTGAATTATAGAACTCTTCCTTTAGCTTTCTTAGTGCAAAGAATATCATTTTTCTTAGTGTAGTTTTACTGGGAAACAGTTCGGCAGCCTTTGCAAAAGCATTTAGAGCAACTGATTCATGTCCCATCATATAATAAAAAAGAGCCTTTTCTACAATATGAGCTCCTAATTCTATGCCATTGTGATAAAACTGATCTCCTTGATACCATGTAAAATCTATGGTACTTGAGCCAAAGTCTATGACTAACAAACCCGGTTGTTGGATAGTATTGATATCTATTTCTTTTGCGAAGTTCCTGCAATTCATAAATGCAGCGCGTGATTCTTCAATAACTTCTTCACATGGAATTCCTATTTCATTAAGAAATATCTTATATATTTGCTTTATATTCTTTTCGTCTTTAGCCCAACCGGAAGGACATGCAGCATATAGAGAGAAATTACATGGGTCTGTACTTAAATTGTTTTGCCTTATTATATTAGCATATACGCGCTTGGCAAATTTAATAAAATGACGAACCGTGTAATTATCTCCTTCTTTCTCCTCCTTTATTTGTTCAAGAAAAGATAGCTCTGTATTTTTATCAGTAGATTCATTATTGCTGTCTTCGTTATCCAATGTGTTCAGCTTTTTGAAAAATAATCTCATGCCAATTATGTCCAAGGTATTTGAATCTTTTTTGAAAAATGATTGATGAACATTCCGCAAAAAATTGGCTAAAGGAGTTTTAAAGCAATCATTATATTCAAAGCTGCCCTCATCCGACATGCAATCTTTTATGTTATCGGATTTAGGGGAGATAATCCATTCGTTATCTACACTTTTGCAAATGGAAGAAGTTATCTTTCCAGGGGTTCCTTTAATTCTTGAAATTAAAAGCTCCTGCTTATCATTTTCAATATCGATATAATTGGCTGATGTTTCGCCATCACCAAAATCTATTCCTACAATATAGTATGCCTTATTCATATTAGTTGTTTTTAGGAAGATACACTATGCCTTTTACTATGATTTCTTTAGTCTTTATGTCACAAATAGTTGGACTTATCATTAGAGGTTCTGTGCATTCGGGTGGATATTTAATTTCGAAATATTTCTTATGTTCATTGCTGTACTCTATCACATCATAACCTTGCTTGTAAAGAGCATTTGCAACATCTTTCAATACTAAACTTGCACAATTTTTATCTTTGCAAAAATATATGTCACTGATAATTGACTGATATGATTTTACCAATTCTTCGTATTGATTGAATGGTATGACGGGTTTCCCTTCGATTGTAACATAGGTGGTTTTGGGTTGATTAGGAACATTTGAAATGTTGTTGATTTTGACAATAGCTAAATCCAAACTTGTTATGATTAGGGCTATATGTTTGTATATTTCTCCTGTGTTGATAGTGTATTTATATTTTAAATTATTTGATTTCCAGAATACTAGTTTATACATTATAGAGTAAAATGATTTGTTCTTTCTCCTTCTTATATACTTTGTTATAGAAGGATGGAGCTTAATCAAATCTATCAAAAACGCATTCTTTTCTGGTAGTTCGTCAGATATGTCTTTTATTAACTTGTCCCATTCTATATTAAATACATCTATGATTTCATTTATGGAATGAAAGGATTTATTAGACAATGTGCTAATGATTTCATCCTTTTTCTTAGCAAGAATTTCTATACAATTCATATTATTTATTGTTTTTGTTTATATATATCAAAAATACAGTTGTTGCTATATAGCTCTTTTCCCTCAAAAATAGAAAACTGTGTTACATCATGAATGTCTTCTGTTTCTATACCCATCATTATTCGGATTAGGTGTAATGTAGAAGAAAACTTTCCAGGCTTGTTTATTAACTTTAGTCGCAAATTGCCTTTTTCTAATTTCATAGGGAGTGCTCTTATGTATTGTCCTTCAACTTCAGTTATGTAGACACATTCACCATAAGGTAATTTATATACTTCTATGCCATTGATAAAAATTGTTGCAGCTTCTTCCTCATCACCTTTGATCTCAATTTTGTGAAGACGTTCCGGCTTGCCTAAGGATTTGCTATATTTAATTGCTTCCTCTTCTGTCATCACCTTTTTCCCCGGTAATTTGAGAGAACTGCCGCTTTGAACATAGATTATGTCCGCATTAAGATCTGACGCACCTAAAGCCATGAAGAATTTCTCTTCTGTTATATTCTTGCCGGTTAAAGTAGATAAACTTTCAAGCCCGTTCTTGCGAATATCGGAATTAGAGTTGCCGCTATTTTCCATTTCAATCCACGTTTTAACGATTTGGAAGCACTCTTTGTCTTTATCCTTCCAATAGTACACCTTATCAGGGTGCATATCACGAACAAACTGGCGACGGTTATCCCAAAATTGTTCTAAATCAAAATAACGTCTGAAGTCCGTTAGAGTAACTATTGTCTTTTTGTTTAGTTTCATACTACAATGTTTTGGGTAAATAATAGTTGATAGCTCCTACTATGGTATCATAAAGCACCATATCATATAATCTCATTGTCCCGTATGTTATATTTTGTTCTTTATAGGGGGTATATATCATATTGTCATCATCAAATTGTTTGAAATCCAAAAAACTTTTACCGGAAGCAGGTTCAAACTGATTTTTGAAAAGCGAGAAAAAACATTTAGCTATATCGCTCAGATTAGTTTCTCCATAGGGGCGGAAATCCTTTAATATAGCCTTGACTGCCTTGATAATAGCATCATGGTCATATACAGAGGAACCACTTGAAGGTTGTAATTGGGGATTTACTTTGAATTTAGCTTCTTTGATAATAGATGAAATATCGGCTCCTGTAAGAAGTTTGTTAGAAGGCTTCTGCTTTACCCTCCACAAATATGTTTTGCATTCGTTGCCTGTACACTCCTCTTCCTGCAGTGAGCATTTCGCCGGATGATCTGAACAGCAATCATCAAGTACTTTCAACCAAACTTCGTCGTCAATTAAACTTTCGGGAAATAGCTTACTGGACATTGATTTTCGTTCTTGCTTACGATATCCGTCAAGTTCTTTCTGGTAATCTTCGTTTTGCTTTTTGAGGTTGCCCACAAATATCTGGGCACATTCCTTTGCTGTAGGCATAAACGTGAAGAATTTGCAGTCGAAACGTTCTGAGCGGAAAAGTTCGGGTGGTAATTTAGTAACATCATTGGATGTGGCAAATACAAAGCAAGCAGATGTTTTTTCTTGCATCCAGGTTAAAAATTTGCCAAACATTCGTTGCCCTACACCTCCGTCACTGGCACCACTGTCAGAAGAACTGAAAGCTTTTTCTATTTCATCAACCCATAATACACATGGCGCCATATTTTCAGCTATGTGCAGTGCATTAATCATATTATGCTCAGACTCTCCTTGAATGCCTCCACGCAGAGCGCCCATATCAAGTGATATCAGTGGCATTTTTAACTTTTTTGCAGCAGTTTTTGCCATAAGGCTCTTACCCGATCCGGGTACTCCGGTAATTAAAACGGCATTTGGAATATCAATATGTTGCTCTTTGGCGCGCTTGGGGTCTTCGAAAATGATAGAATGGTCATTTAACCATTCCGTTATTCCGTCTAAACCGGCAGCATTAACAACTTCGGTGCTCTCCCAACGTAGTCCGGGACAATTTGCTAATATTTGTTTTTTTGACTCATGAATAGCTGAAATGATCTCTTTTTCGATGGCCGCATCATAATCAATGTTTTGACAAGCTATCAATTGATCCATCAATTGCTTGATGCGCAGAGCGCTGAATCCTCGAAAGCTGACTTTCATTTGACTGAATAACGAATGCTTGTCACTCAGAACTGTACGGGGAATCTGGTTTCTATCTAATTGGGTGAAAATAATATTTTCTATCTCTTCATCGCTTATAGCACCAACTCTAACTGTGCAGGTATAAGGTGATAATACCCCGGGCACGGTTTGTTCATTAGGAGTGACAACTATCCACAATGATCTTCTGACTAAATCTATCTTTTTCGGGACATTATAGTTTTTGGATGATTTAGTATCAAGATATGCTGATATGAAAGCGTTGAGATGTGCTATAAGACTTTTCTCCCACTGCTCAATGTAGGATATATATAATGTTGGAGTGTGGATGTTTTTTATGTCGAATGAAACTCCAACTTGATAGTTATCGGAAATACTTTTACCTTCCCGGAAGAATTCATTCTGGCCTAAGTGTACGATTGAGGAATCATTGCTGTTATAGCATAGTCGTGGCATAACACTGTCAGCAGATTGTTCTCCAAATAGCATTTCGTTTATTAATTCAAGCTGATTGGTTGGGATATATACAATAGGGGTATGAGCAAGCATCGCGGTCTTGATTTGCTCTACCATGCGTCCGATTTGTGTCTTTTGAAAATCCATATTGCTTAGTCTTCTATTATGATATCTTTTTCATTTACTTGTTCTACGACTTTTTGCTTGGGCAGACCTACCATTACGGAACGGTTACGTTCGGTAGCCATATAGCGAGTCGCAATAGCAGGCTCGCGCCTCAGCCAGTCCAACATCAGAATCGCACGGATGGGCTTCATTTCATCATTTTCTGTGAGTTCGCGAAAGCTTACCCCTTCAACCTCGATGTCTGGGACGTAAGAAGACAGGACATCGAAAACTGCTTGTTTGAATTCGTGTGGCAGCTTTCTTATACGCTGTATGTTCCGGTAAGCTGATGTCGGATTCAAACCTTCGTCTTCAATAAGATATCTGAATAAACTAATATATTTTATTATTTTCATGATTTTCCAGTTTCAAAATTAGTTGTTCGTATAGTAACCTTCTTTTAATCGTTCTTCGAATCCAAATGTGTCAAGTTCCACTGGTTGTTTTCGATATGCTTCATCACTTTCATATGGGCTAATGTAATTTCTCATATTCTGTTCCCACACTTGAATCAATTCTTCGGAATAACCATAATCTTTTCTATCTTCAATGGCGGCCCATTGGCGTGCATGTTTCAATTCGTGGAAGATCGTGAAGATTTGCTCTTTAATTAGTTCTGTATCGCCGGAGTAAAGATAAACGCCATTAATACACAACAGGTTATCTTTCCTATTATAGAATCCGCAACCATATTTCATGTTTTCTTCTTCAGTTGTAGGATAAACTATTACAGTTTCTTCAGTGGTCACATCCATTATTTCTTCAGCCTCCTTTTCTATTTCCATAAAGAAGTCCGGCAATTCGTCAACAGACATTTGAGAAAGACGTTCTTCTATACCATTGGGAAACTTTTCTTCCAGATACTGCCGTACTTGAAGTGCCAGTTTTTGATCTGGCACTTCGGGACAGTACGTGGATTCAAATTGCTCAATTTGCCGAATATAGTCGGAGCGTTCTCTCACTCGTTGTCTGTGTTCATTCCATGCGTTGGAACGCTCCCGGATTTTATTCAATATGGAACTGAAGAAATCCTTAACATTCTCGATTGCAGATAATATGAATCCCATGATATGTATATTTATAGGTTTGTCTATGCTTGGGTGGTTACTACTGTAATGGGAGACGTTTCCGTTGTCTGCTCTACATTTTTATTTGTGAGTAAGTCTCGAACCCATGAAATGAATGTTTCTGCTTTTTGCTTAATCGCAGGCCATGCAATTTCTCGCCAAGTGGCTACGATCTTGTCAAAGATGTTGCCGGCACCGTCCATTACCGAACTTAAAGTGTCGGATAAGCTGTTGGAAATGCCAATGCTAACCATTAGTGCCATTCCGCCGGCTACGATAATGGCGAGTAAGGAAGTGCCTAGCAGGCCAATTAACGATGCCATCGTGAACATTGCCAAATTTATGGTGACATAAATAACCCCTGCTGTTAATGCAGTCCAAAGCGCTACACCGCCAATAATCTTTAATACTTTGATCGCTTTTTCAATCGTAATCTTGCCGGTACGGGTGTCCTCTATTACGTGAGCTTGTTCGATACCGGCTGCTGCAGCAATAGCAATCGTTTCAGGAGATACCTCTTGGCCTTTGAGTGAAGCAATATCTTCATTTTGGTATGCGATGTAGGTAGCAAGTGCAGTTATAAGTTTTGCACGCATGTCATTCTCACTTCCAAGCAATGTTTCTTGTATTGCTTCTGTTCCATTAGGGAGCGACTCCATCAAATCTTTCACTTTGTCAATAGAGGTCATGCAAAGTGTGTTGTTGTTGAGAGCATCGGCAATCTTTTCAATTGCCTCGTCAAGCATCTCATCGGTAACGTCACCGATAGGAGCAAGCCCCTGTTTGATAGTTTCAAAGTCTTCAATCTGTGATGCTTGCTCTGCATCAAAGTTCTGTACGTTGAGTACATGGAGAGCGGCGAGGAAGTTGATATACAGTTCATACTTTTGCTCGTTAGTAAGATCCGTACCCAATTCTTTCAGTTGCGACACGTAGTCGATGCCATCCTCTTTGAGTGCTTCTGTAAGATTGGTGTTGAATGTTTCAATTCCTTTATGAAAACCTTTTACTACTTCGTGAGCATCTTCGGCAAAGGTGCCGGGGCGCTGGTCGAGATAAAAGTTAACGAGATTCTCATCAATAGTCAATTCTGAATTCTCGGACTTGTTGTAAGCTGCGAAAAGCTCCTGAATTTTCAGTGCTTCTTCTTTTGTAAAATTAATGTTCATATTAGTACTATTAAACGTTATTGTTTCGTTTTGTACCTTTATAGAGTCATTCAGTTCTTCTTTTCTAACTTCGTTCACCACATTTTTTTCATTATACTGTTCTTCATCCATGCCAAGTATCTCATTTGCAGTATCCATGTTTATCTCATAATTGAGAATAGAAGCATGAATAGCAGCTGGAGCTTCCCCATTTTCAATGAGTTGTTTCTCAACTTCAATCATCTTTGATTGAGGGAGGGCATTGCAAACGAATTTGCTAAAAGTGCTGTCATCAATTTGTTTCATTTTTCTAGTTTTTTTGTTCGTTGTACTTAATAAGCAGATGATTCAAAGCACGTCCTTTCATCAAAGACATAGCATCTTGACGTTGCTTTACAGACCAATTAGATTTTACTTGATCACTCGTCATTCCATTTTTTGCAAGAGGATGTATCATGTCCTCAACCATCGGATAAGCGTCAATTGCCGGCATCTTTTTTATAACCAGACAGGTAAGTACCAACTTGTCCTTTTCACTTAGCTGTGCAAAAGCTTTTCTCATGCGGGCTTGGGTCAGGCTTTCGCCATCATCTTCTGCTTGATCACATAATAAAAGAGATTCGTAATCCTTATATTCGAGCAAATCAACTTCATTGTTTTTTTTCTTTTTTTCTTTTTTAGCCAATTTATAGAAATGCCGGCATGTAATCAGTGATGTATATGATTGCAAATTACAGTCTTTTGCCTCATAGAGAGATATTTTGTGCCACTCCGGTATATTGTTGACAAAAGGAGAAGACAAAAACAAATAAAAATCAGCATAGAAGTTTTCTCCCATAATTCTATTAATCTTTTCTACTAATAGGGCGCTCATTGGTCCTATATAGTAGTTGACAACTGCTTCATAGTTGTTTATTATGCGACGTGCTACCTCTAAATTGGCTTTATACTCGGGATCAGTTTCAAGTTTTTTTTTTAATTCATCCCAAGACATTCCTTCCCAATGACAATCAGATGTAATTCTTATTTCTTCTTTCATACTTGTTTGCATTATGATTATTCTTAAAATTATGCAATGAAGGAATTTGTTATATTCGAATGTTGTTTGATTGGATATCAAATTCCATTGTGTTTTCATTAATAGTATTATGTTATTTTTACGTTCAAAAATACCCAATAATAACTCAAATACAAATCGGAATTAAGTGGGAAATGGCCTAACGTGTGGAATGATGGTTTATTAGGCCTAAAATGAGGATTATTCTGATGTTTTTTGACCTTGAAAAAAGATGCTACGTGATTGAAGGGGCTATTGCTGTAAAATGGTAAGTTACTTATTTTGGAGTGCGAACGAAAGAACTTGCTGTTGAATTCTAATTTGTTGATTATACTTTTGTTTTAAGAATAAAGCATGTATATAAAGGTTATGCAAAGGTATATTGAAATATACTCTTGTATATTTACAAATATCCTATCTGGATTTATGTAACTAAGTATATTGGTTTTACTGTAGGATCTCAGGTGATATTTCACAAATATTCAGTCTGTTTTTTTTATTCGAGGAATGCTATATTATTCTATGTATTGAAAGCCGGCCTGTTTAAAGAAAACCATGCATGAACTTTAGCTGATAAAGGCGTTTAATATCGTGTAACACACCTTTTTCTTTACTTTCGTATCCTTTGTTTAATCTTGACCACAATTGTGAAGCACAAGATTAACTACTGTGAAGCACAATACTTACAATTGTGAGACGTATTTTGATTATATTTTGAAGATAAGTTATTGATTATCAGTATATACATTCCGTTGATTCCTCCAAATCCTACATACAGCCCTACATGGATAGGGTTAATACTGATTTCTTTCTGAATGCAAATATAGACAATAAAATTTAATGTAAAAGGCTTATAATGAAGTTTTTTCGGGGGAAGGCATATTTATACGGTACTAACCGCACCATGTAGGGTGCATTGGGGGCTACAAAAAACATCCATGTATCCCATTTTGGCGATACATGGATGTAGTCTACTAACTGGTTTTCAATAATATATAAAGTGGGGTGAAGTGTATTCAAGTAGTGTCATGTAGGTTTGTCCGATAACTGTCATTTTCGAGGCTCTTCGCCTTTCAGTTCTATAAGACGCGATGAATTTTCTGCTGAATATTCCCGCCGGATATAAGGAGCCGGATTGAACTTGATAACTCTCCTGTCAGATATGTCATACATGACTCTTCCTCCTTTTACTCCTTTTACAGGACCTTTACCGTCTTTCGGCAGGTATTTCTTGACATTACTCCTTTTCCTGACCTGGAAAGTGCCCAGTCCGGCTATGGCAACGTCAGTATCATTTTCAAAGGCTTCTACCAATGTCTCAATAACGGCATTCAAACCGTTTCTGACTTCCCTTTGAGTCATACCGCTTCTGCGGGCGGCCTTAGCTATCAATTGCTCTTTATTCATGGAAATGGCTTAGGGGTGTTCTGCATTCATTCTTTTGAAGTTGTGCATACTGTAATTACCTATCAGAAGGTATATAAGCAGGGACGGGACGGCACTGACAATTGTTATCAGAGCCATTACAGCTATAAAAATACAGAGCAATACTTTTTCCAACAGGTTCAAGCAGAAATGTTTTAACTTGCCCGACAGGGTATTTTTCCTATTGCTTATCATAATCACTAAGTGCTATTAAATATATATCAAGAATGAACGTACGACGGATACCGGATAACTATTACTACGTACCAATCATCATCCGGGTGATTCCACGAGGGATGTATCCAACTTTAAACACTGTATCTTTTACCTTTTGCCCGCTTGCGTTCCGATATCCCGCCGAATGGTATGGACACAATAAACGTTTTTTCATAGAGATAAATGGGATTTACCCATAACACAAACAAAACAAACAATTTATTTTATACTTGTCAAAGTACCCGGGCAGTCATTATTCGGCATTAGCCGGGGTACCTTCTTCGGGCTGTTCCGTTACAGGAGCGGCACTCAATGTAGTTATTTGCTTAGTCACAGCCTTGAGCAACGCCATGTTCTCCTCAACGATAAGTTGCAGGGCACTCTTGGTTGAAGTGATGGCTTTGGTGGCAGAGATAGCCTTTAATCCCACCGGAATGGCTTTTACGGCAGCTTCCGCCATCTCCGGGAGTTTAGTGAAAGTATTCTCCTGGGCTTTGACGCGATCCAGTAACGCTTCATATTCGGCTTTCTTCGCTTTGATAACCTCAGCGTCGTTTCCGGCAATAGCCATAACTTCACCTACATTCAGTGTCAGGGTGTCTATGCCGGCGTACTGTTTACGAATATCCATCGCTTCCTGATAAGCACCTGCACATGCATCAATATAAGCGTCTACCTCTGCGATCTTAGTGGGAGCCGGTTTCTTCCATTTCCCGAGTTTGGTGGGTTGCAAACTATCGTTATCGGTTGATTGCGCCGAAACGGTTCCAAGGAAAGAGATGGAAATCAGAAACAGGAATAATACATTTTTCATTGTCATAATTTTAATTGTTTTAATAGATTTATATTTATTTTATCAGGTGGATACTTAAAGCATCCTTGTCGTAAAATTCTTCGTCTTCATATTTTTTATTTATCCTATAGCCGGCTCTTTTTTTCTTGATTGATTTCCAGGGATTTGCCCGGTTTGAATTTAACAATCGTCTTTGCGGGAATCTCCATTTTCTGACCGGTTGAAGGATTATACCCCTGGCGTGACGCATGTTCCTGCACCCGGAAAGTTCCGAATCCCACAAGTGTGACGGGTTCTTCTTTATGCAAACTGTCTCTGACCGTGTCTGTGATGTGGTTTAAGGTCTTCTCCACATCCGCTTGTGACATGCCGCTACGAATAGCGACCTCTTGAATCAATTCTTTCTTGTTCATCTTTTTAGTTTTTAATAATATTCATAGAAAACAGATTCACCTGCTTTGCTTCTTTTAATTCCAATCATCTTCTTCCTTAAAGAGCCCGTACTTCTTCACCAGTTCCGAGAGTTCCGGATCAAGATTCGCGCGGAATTTCATTTGTCCGTTCATATCTACCGCAGTGAGCAACAGCCGCACTGCTTTTTCTTCATCTCCCAAGCGTGCCTGAAGGATGGCTTGCATGTACTTGTTTTCGGCTGTCTGGGCCGATTTCTCAAATATCCGCAAAGCAGCCTTGTCATATCCCAGAGACATGTAGGCGATGGCCGTATTCACATCATCATACGGACGCAGCATTTCCAATGCCTGTGCGTATTTACGTTTCTCCAGATACTCCACCCCCCGGGCATACGTCGTATCAGGCTCGTTGGTATAAACCGTATCCTGCTTCATTCCCCTGCGGGAGAGGCTGAAGCGGAAGTCTACCGCACGTATTATCGGATAGAGTTTATCTAACATATAAGCATATTCCGGCTTATATTTGCTTTTTATCAGCCATTCGCGCCGGTCGGGTTCCTGTTCGCGGTCGATAATCCGCAATATGGCGTCTTTATGGCCTTTGAAGTCCGCGTCATTCACAATCAGCCGGCGCAGCTTGACCCAGTCCTCGGGTACGGTACGTATCTTTATCAGCTCAGGCAGGTTCGGAATCTCATTTTCCACTTTGTGGTGAATCAAGTTGCCCGATTCGTCCATCTCGACGTTGACACCCACAGACAATGAATCGTACAGCACGGTAAACTCCTTTGCCAATACCTCACGGATCGATTGCGCACGCTTCCGGGCTATCTCCCCGTTGACCCGCCAACTGCCTTCGGGAGACGAGGTGGCGAAGAGCGTCAGGCTGTCTATCCGGTACACAGGATCGGTCATCAGCGCCAGGGTAAGGTCCTTCACTTTCTTTACTCCCTGCCGATTCACGTCAATGGTTTCGTCCAGATTGAAGCTGTTTTTCGGAAAGTAAAAATTCACACTCGTATTGGCTTCCGCGTCTCGGGCAATGATTTTTCGCACATAGCGCGGAGTCTTGTCTATAAATTTAGTCATAGAACTCACAAAATAAGTCAGCGTATCAGACTTCGGGAGAGGATATTTATCTCCCTTGCCGCTCAGCACATTGCCTACCACGAACACTTTCATACGTGCCGAGTTTTCATCCGCGGGCACCTTCTGCGAATAGAGGAACTTCACCTGGTCGGCGGCATAGATCACCGTGTCCAGCTCCGCCTCCGGATTGAACGGGAAGCGCACGATGTCACGGTATTTCTCGTCTTTCATCGCTTTACGAGCCTCGTTACGGGCTATCTTCTGCGTGTTATAGAACTTTTGCACCAGGCCGGTGGAGTCGAGCGAATTGATGTGCGATATCCAGTTTCCGTATTTTTCCTGCAGGGCGGCATGCCGCACGGCGGGCGGATGTATGTTATACAGTTCGCGTATCAGGTGGTATTGCGGGTAGACTGACCGTAGACTCTCGTAAC
>ULMJ01007755.1_pt1 | contig 44763 bp, 34 predicted proteins | sample 1951641 | NCBI WGS metagenome assembly ULMJ01 (sample SAMEA4835550, study PRJEB28245) | human gut metagenome | biome: gut microbiome; material: fecal sample | place: Denmark | collected 2008 | reverse complement strand
AATATCATTATTTCATGAATCAGACTGGAAGACGGATTAAAAATCCTAATACTCAAGAACGGGGGATGACACATCCGCCGGGACGGGACACGGAATCGACTTAAAAACGACTATTTGTTTTGGCTGTCTCACGAAATATTGTACTTTTGCATTGAATATGTCGCCAAAAAAAATGTTTTTGGCGACAAAACAAAGGTAAAAATGGCATCACAAAGTATTGAAAATAAAGTGCTTGATATGATAAAAAGGAGAAAGTACGGCACTATATTGTTTGCGAGTGATTTCGCTGATATGGGAGAGCGTAAGACCATCAACAAGGCTTTTGAACGTATAGCTACGTCCGGCAAGATTATCCGTCTTGCGAGGGGGATTTACTGCAAGCCGAAAGTCGATACCGAATTTGGTTTCGGTATCATGTACCCCAGCGTGGACGATGTTGCCCAAGCCATTGCCCAAAGGGACAAATGTCGCATCGTGCCGACCGGTGACGCGGCACTGAACAAACTCGGACTTTCCACACAAGTGCCGATGAACGCAGTTTATTTTACCGACGGCACCCCCCGCAGATTAAAAATCTATAACGGTAGAGGTATCCTCTTCAAGCACGTTGTACCCAAACGGCTCGATTTCAAATCGGAACTGATGATGCTGATTACTTTCGCTCTTCAGACGCTCGGTCAGGGCAATGTGAGCGAGGAACAACTCAACCGAATCAAGCAACTATTATCCAATGAACCCAAAGAACGAATCGCCGAGGATCTGAAATTGGTTCCGGGCTGGATACGCTCCATAATATTAAAAGCGTATGAATAATTGTCTTCAACTTCCCGCAGACAAACGTCGCACCATCTATGAACAAGTCAGTCTGCGCCTGGGCATCGACGATCCTAAAGCGATAGAAAAGGATATTTGGGTAACGGGGATTCTTCAGGCAGTCTATACTCTCCCGTATGCGGACAAGTTGGTGTTCAAAGGGGGATCATCATTGAGTAAAATATGGAACCTGATTTTGAGATTTTCGGAAGATATTGATCTTGCTATCGACAGAGGCATCTTCGGTTTGGAAGGCGATCTGACGAAGAAACAACTAAAAAAATTGCGCAAGGCGTCATCGCTGTTTGTCAAGGATGTCTTTGCAGTGGACTTGCAGAATACAATTCATGCGAACGGGCTGGCCGACTATTGTACGATAACCGCAGATCCGGACGGCGAAGGAGACGCGACTTACCCGGAGCCTCGGAAAGTGCATATCGCTTACGAATCGGTTTTCGGAAATGCCGCACCGGATTATCTGCAATCCGAAGTGCTGTTGGAAATCGGAGCACGCTCTCTGTTTGAGCCGACAGCCAAGGCTAAAATCAAGTCGTTGGTAAGCGAAAATTCTACGATAGATACTACCTTTGCTGATGTTGATATTATCTCCGCCGTACCTGAAAAGACTTTTTTGGAGAAGGTGTTTCTGCTCCATGAACTGTTTACTACCGATGGTTGCCGTACTGCCAATCGCAAGTCACGCCATCTTTACGACCTGATGAAAATGATGGACGAGCCGTTTGCCAGAGATGCTGTCCATGATGATGAGCTGTGGAATACTATCCATCATCACCGGGAGGTGTTCACCTCCATAAAGGATGTGGACTACACGCCCGATATACGCAAACGCATTGTCCTTTTGCCACCGGAAGAGGTGCTGAAAGTATGGCAGGAGGATTATAAAGCCATGCAGGAGTCTATGATATATGGAGAGCAAGTTACATTTGAGCAACTTTTGTCGAAGATACAGGAGTTGCAGGCACGATTCCGTTCTATCTGATTTTGCAGTGGAAGCGAATATTCTGTGCGTGATTCTGCTTTGCCTCGCGAGCGGGCTGCTGTATGGCATCGGCTTTTGGAGACGAAAGACCGCAGATGCGGCGTTTGCTGCCGCACAGACGGCTGGCAGTGATGAGCAACGTGACCGCTTCTGCCGCATGGCCGTGTTGGCCGGGCATCGGGATAAAGGTACACTTTTTAGTTGAAATTCCGTTCCATCGCTCCATCGGATATGTTATCCGATGATTAGAGTATTAGGATTTGTAATCCGCTAATATACGGGAAAGGGTAGCGGGGTTAACTTCCTGTTGACAAACTCTTAACTTCTTGTCAACAAGAATACCACTTTTCGTAATTCGCTGATAACAAGCATTAAACCAGTCTTCTCACAAGACACTCTTTGTATATAAATATCATTATTTCATGAATCAGACTGGAAGACAGATTAAAAATCCTAATACTCAAGAACGGCGGATGACACATCCGCCGGGACGGACGAATCGAGCGAAGTATGCTCACCCCGGCGTTGCTGCTGACGGTAGAAGGAGATGCAGGTGTTCAGCCCTACACGATAAATCCACGAAGAAGGTTTGCCTTTTCCTTCATACCCATCGCCCCCCGCCAAAGGTTTATCACGACATCCTGATAGAGATCTTTAAAATTATCCCCATCCGTAGCGTACATGTAGCAGATTTTATAGATCACTCGTTTGTATTCCACGATAAGGAAAGTGAACTGTTTTTCTTTCGTATTCTGTTCCATCTTAAGATAGTCTTTTGTACATAAGACGCCGGCTTTGAATATTAGTTGCAGGAGGGAAGAAAAAAAAGCAAGTTAAAGCTGTTTTTACGCTCAGAATTTGCCATCTTTTGCCACTGCATTGGCAAAGTTTTGCCAAGCCTATGGCAAAGTCTTGCCACCCTGATGGCAAAAGTTTGCCAAGCCCATGGCAAGACATTGGCAAAATAACAGTAACGATTACCTCGCTTAGAGGTCACTGTTCCAGCAGGGTTAGCTATAAAAAAATTATAGCTCATTTCTGCCTCACTCTATACATACTTTTTCAAAAAAAACGTGTACCTTTGTTGCGTATTTCTTTCGTAGGAAAGAGATATATTTTCCGATTTGGAGATATCATTTTATTATTCGTAACTTCTAAAGTCTGGTAAATTTTTGCAAGAGCGAATAATAAGTGGAAGTCTCCACGTCTGGGTTGCGTATAACTTTGTTATATACACTCTGGCGTGGGGCTATTGCTTATTGTTTTCTTGACGGGTTTACCAGAGCCTTGGAGTTGAATAATAATGCCAATAGTTCCCACGCCTCTTTTTTTTTACAGTTAGAGAAGTAGGAACACACGACTAACCCTTTAAAACTTATAACACGATGGATGAACCTCTTACCTGCTCCTGCCAGATGAAAACCGACTTAGAAAACTCGGCCGATGCTTTTTCTTTTTTTAAAGAGAATTACCCCTTATCCAGTATTACGAATAATCTGAATACACTTTCCAAGCAAGAACTGCGCTGCGCTTGTTGCCTAATGGGGACTGCCTTAATGGCAATGTCCCGGAAGAAAACAATTTGGGAGCGATTGAAAGCAAAGAAGTAGAGTTAGGCTATTTTCTTATGCAAACTCAAGGCTATAAGCAAAATAATCGCTACTTTTGCGCATTCAATTGAAAAAACATATCAACTCATGAGTAACCAAAGATACATGATGCGTGGTGTCAGCGCGTCTAAAGAAGATGTGCACAATGCCATCAAGAACATCGACAAAGGTATTTTCCCGCAAGCTTTCTGCAAAATCATCCCCGACATTTTGGGTGGCGACCCGGAGTATTGCAACATCATGCATGCCGACGGTGCAGGAACCAAATCTTCACTGGCGTATATGTACTGGAAAGAAACCGGTGACCTCTCCGTATGGAAAGGGATTGCACAAGATGCCTTGATTATGAATATTGACGACCTGCTCTGCGTAGGTGCAGTAGATAATATCCTGGTGTCTTCCACCATCGGACGAAACAAGTTGATGATTCCGGGCGAAGTAATCTCCGCCATCATCAACGGTACGGACGAGTTGCTCGCCGAACTTCGTGAGATGGGCGTAGGCGTATATGCCACAGGCGGCGAAACTGCCGACGTGGGCGACCTGGTGCGTACCATTATCGTAGACAGTACCGTGACTTGCCGCATGAAGCGCAGCGACGTGATTGACAATGCGAATATACGTCCGGGCGATGTGATTGTAGGTATGGCTTCTTACGGACAGGCTACTTACGAAAAAGAATATAATGGCGGTATGGGCAGCAACGGTCTTACTTCTGCCCGCCACGACGTATTCTCCAAATATCTGGCAGAGAAATATCCCGAAAGTTATGATAAGGCAGTGCCCGAAGAGCTGGTTTACAGTGGCGGTCTGAAGCTGACGGATGCCGTAGAAGGCAGTCCGCTGGATGCAGGCAAGCTGGTACTCTCCCCTACCCGCACGTATGCGCCGGTAGTGAAGAAGTTGCTGGATGCGCTTCGTGCAGATATTCATGGTATGGTACACTGCTCGGGTGGGGCACAGACCAAGGTGCTGCACTTTATAGGTGATAACTGCCGTGTGATTAAGGATAATCTGTTCCCCGTTCCTCCTTTGTTCAAGACCATTAAGGAAGAGAGCAACACGGACTGGGCAGAGATGTACAAAGTATTCAATATGGGGCACCGTCTGGAAGTATACCTGTCGCCCGAACATGCCGAAGAGGTAATCGCCATCAGCAAAAGCTTCGGTATCGATGCTCAGATTGTGGGACGCATTGAGGAAAGCGATAAAAAGGAGCTGATAATTAAAAGCGAATTCGGAGAATTCAAATATTAATCAAATATCTGACTAATAAAATGAAGAAACTCATTTATATACTCTGCTGCCTTTTTTGCCTCTTTATCACCATAGATATGGGATGCGATATATGGGAACAAGTATCTACACAACCGTTCACTTTCCGGATATTCATGCGTATACTTGCACTTTTGGGCTGGTGTTTCATCACTTATGGTGTTATCACCCGGAGATATAAATGGGTACAAAAACTTTGTAAATAAAATAAATGGCAGACAACAACACCATATTAGAAAAATTGGAAGGGCTCGTGGCCCGCTTCGAAGAAGTATCGACGCTGATTACAGACCCGGCAGTGATTGCCGACCAGAAGCGTTATGTGAAGCTCACCAAAGAGTATAAAGAACTGGGCGACCTGATGAATGCCCGCAAAGAATATATCCAGGTGCTAAACGGCATTGAGGAAGCCAAAGAAATCATCACCAACGAAACAGACCCGGAAATGCGGGAAATGGCCCGTGAAGAGTTGGATGCCTGCCAGACCCGCCAGCCGGAACTGGAAGAACACATCAAACTCCTCCTCGTGCCCGCCGACCCACAGGACGGCAAAAATGCCATCCTCGAAATCCGTGGTGGCACGGGTGGCGACGAAGCCGCCATCTTTGCCGGCGACCTCTTCCGCATGTACACCAAGTTCTGCGAAACAAAAGGCTGGAAGATGGAAATATCCAGCGTAAACGAAGGCGCCGCAGGCGGATTCAAGGAAATCATTTGCAGCATTACAGGAGATAATGTGTACGGAACCATGAAGTACGAATCAGGCGTACATCGCGTGCAGCGTGTTCCGGCCACCGAAACCCAGGGTCGTGTACATACTTCCGCCGCCAGTGTGGCTGTGCTTCCCGAAGCCGAAGAGTTTGATGTAGTCATCAACGAAGGCGAAATCAAATGGGATACCTTCCGAAGCGGCGGTGCCGGCGGACAGAACGTAAATAAGGTGGAGTCCGGTGTGCGCTTGCGCTACATCTGGAGAAACCCCAACACAGGCACTTCCGAAGAAATACTGATAGAATGTACCGAAACGCGCGACCAACCTAAAAACAAAGAGCGCGCCCTCTCGCGTCTGCGTACTTTCATCTACGACAAGGAACACCAGAAATACTTGGACGACATTGCCTCCAAACGGAAAACGATGGTATCTACCGGAGACCGCTCCGCTAAAATCCGTACCTATAATTATCCGCAGGGACGCATCACCGACCATCGCATCAACTATACCATCTATAACCTTGCCGCTTTTATGGATGGTGGCATCCAGGACTGCATAGATCACCTGATTGTTGCAGAGAATGCAGAACGGCTGAAAGAAAGTGAACTTTAATTCCAAGGGAAAGACATAGCCCCGGAAACTTCAACGGCAGAACAGATGAAAGGACAGTTTTTAAATAAAGCATTTCATACTCTGGCGGAAGCATTTCAGAATTGCCTGAAACGTTTTCCAACCACAGTATGTTTTGTCCTTGCACTTACCGCCTATCTGGCTTATCTGGTATCTACCGAAATGGAGGATGAAAGAAAACTGACGCTGGTGCTGGGTTATTACTTTTCCGTCGGTACCCTGCTCTCGCTCACTCTCCACCTGTGGAGCGAAGAGATAAAGAATCGAACAAAAGGAATAAGTGCACACATCGTGATGCATATATTGCTCATTGCCGACGCAGTGTACCTCTACAGCCTCTCTCCCGAACGGTCGCTCACCGAGATAAGCATAGCCCACGGAGCAGCCATCCTGGCATTGTGGCTTTCAGTCTTTTTCCTCTCGTTCACCAAAGAAAAGAATGACATTCCGAGTTGGAACTTCGCTTCATATACCGTAGGGGCCTTTGTCACGGCAAACGTGGTGGGACTCATTATGAGTGGCGGAATAAGCCTGCTCGTCTTTTCACTTCACCAGCTCTTCGACGTGGATGTGAGCTGGAAATGCTATCTGTATATCCTTACCGTATGCAGTGTGTTGCTCCCGATGCTACTCTTCCTTGGCATGTTGCCCAAAGATGAACAAAAGCACAACCAAGAACCGCAACCTTCGGAATTCCTGAACGGAACCATACATTTCCTTTTCCTCCCGCTCATGGCAGGCTACCTACTTGTGCTTTATATCTATGCCTCCCGCATCCTTATCAGTTGGGAACTACCTACAGGTTGGGTATCCTGGCTCGTAGTAGCACTCATGGGGGGATGCATCGCCATCGAATTCGGATTGTATCCGGCACGAGTCAGTGAATCGAAGCGTGCCAACGAATGGATTGCACGCTGGCTGCCTGCCCTGGTGCTGCCGTTGCTGATATTGATGACGGTCGGTATCATCCGCCGTTTCAATGACTATGGTGTCACCATAAACCGCCTTTACCTGATTACCCTCAACATCTGGTGTTATATTGTTTGCTTCGGACTTGTCCTTACGCGGGCACGCCGCATCAGTTGGATTCCCATTTCATTCTCCATCATCTTCCTGCTGACTTCCGTGCTACCGGTGAACTATGCAAGTATCACCCGGAACATCATGCGCAGCAGCATAGAGAAAGAACTGGCACGTAGTGGCGAAACAGATTTACCCCTCTCACGCAACCAATACGACAACTGGCTGGATTCGCTTCCGGCAAAGACCGCATTACAAATGAACGACCGACTCCGTTATCTGCACTACTGGTTCGGGCGAAAAAGCATATCTGACCTTGTGGACAAAGATGCATCATTCTACTATGGTAAAAACCGTTTCGATACAGAAAGTGATGAAGCAACCGACGATGATAAAGCCGCAGCCGATAACAATCCTCCTATATCATATAGTGGTCAGTCATCCCCCCGGACAAGCATCGAGATACCTAAGGGATACAATCATTTCGTCATCATACCGGAATCAACCAGATCGAGCAGGCAACTCAACATTCCACGAAAGTATTTAGAAACAGGAATACTGCCCGCTTCTCTTGGTACCCAAACAGACCAAATGAACGATACGGTCTATATCGACCTCAAAACCATTGAGACACTTCAACGCTACAAATACGGTGAAATGCCTCCTACACAATTCAAGTGCAATTCCGATAAATGCCTCTTCATGCTGACAGAGTTCTCCTTAGATTATCAGAAAGAAGGGAACGAAACTCTCCGGCTAAACATAAACGGCTACTTATTCAAGAAATAATAAAAAATGAATCATAAACAGACTAAATATATCCGATATGAATAAACAACAGCTTTTTGAAAATATCAAGTGCAAGAAATCATTTCTCTGCGTAGGTCTGGATACAGACATCAAGAAAATTCCCGAACACTTGTTGAAAGAAGAAGACCCGATTTTCGCTTTTAACAAAGCTATCATCGACGCAACGGCCGACCTTTGCATCGCCTACAAGCCCAATCTCGCTTTCTACGAAAGCATGGGTGTGAAAGGCTGGATCTCCTTCGAGAAAACCGTAAAGTATATCAAAGAAAACTATCCCGATCAATTCATCATCGCCGACGCCAAACGTGGCGACATTGGAAACACATCTGCCATGTATGCCCGCACCTTCTTCGAAGAACTGGACATCGACTCTGTAACCGTGGCTCCCTACATGGGTGAGGATAGCGTTACACCGTTCCTCACTTACGAAGGGAAATGGGTCATCCTTCTGGCACTGACCAGCAACAAAGGTTCGCACGACTTCCAGTTGACGGAAGACACTAACGGCGAACGCCTCTTTGAGAAAGTGTTGCGTAAATCGCAAGAATGGGGCGGAGACGAACAAATGATGTACGTGGTAGGTGCTACTCAGGGACGTGCCTTCGAAGATATCCGCAAGATTGTTCCCAACCACTTCCTGCTTGTGCCGGGCGTAGGTGCACAAGGCGGTTCACTGGAAGAAGTTTGTAAGTATGGCATGAACTCCACTTGTGGACTGATTGTGAATTCCAGCCGTGGCATCATCTATGTAGATAAGACTGAAAAATTTGCAGAAGCTGCACGCAATGCCGCTAAGGAAGTACAACAGCAGATGGCGGAACAGTTGAAAGCTATCCTCTAAGAATGTTCGAAAGGAAAATCATTAACGACCCGGTGTTCGGGTTCATCAATATCCCGAAGGGGTTGCTGTACGACGTCGTGCGGCATCCCCTCTTGCAGCGTTTAAACCGCATCAAGCAACTGGGCTTGTCGTCCGTGGTTTATCCCGGCGCACAGCACACCCGCTTTCAGCATTCGCTGGGCGCTTTCCACCTGATGAGCGAAGCCATCCAGCACCTCACCAGCAAGGGCAACTTCATCTTCGACAGCGAAGCCGAAGCGGTGCAAGCGGCTATCTTGATGCACGACATCGGACACGGACCATTCTCCCACGTACTGGAAGATACCATCGTACAGGGGGTATCCCACGAAGACATCTCGCTCCTGCTAATGGAACGCATCAACAAAGAAATGAACGGGCAACTCACCCTTGCCATCCAAATCTTCAAGGACGAATATCCCAAGAAGTTCCTGCACCAACTCGTCAGCGGCCAACTCGATATGGACCGCATGGATTACCTGCGGCGCGACAGTTTCTATACCGGCGTGACGGAAGGCAACATCGGCTCGGCACGTATCATCAAAATGCTCGACGTGAAAGAAGACCACCTTGTAGTAGAGTCCAAAGGCATCTATTCCATTGAGAATTTCCTCACCGCCCGCCGCCTGATGTACTGGCAGGTATATCTGCACAAAACGTCAGTAGCTTATGAGAAGATGCTTATCAGCGCCTTGCTCCGAGCCAAAGAACTGGCAAACCAGGGTGTGGAATTATTTGCTTCACCGGCACTGCGTTTTTTCCTTTACAATGACATTAACAAGGAAACTTTCTATGCCAACCCCGAATGCCTGGAGAACTTCATCCAACTGGATGATAATGACATATGGACTGCTCTGAAAGTGTGGAGCACCCACAGCGACAAGGTTCTGTCCACGTTGAGTCTCGGAATGATTAACCGTAATATCTTCAAAGTAGAAATTTCTACCGAGCCGATATGTGAAAAAAGAAAAAAAGAGTTAACTTTGCAAATCAGTCAGCAACTGGACATACCCCTCTCTGAAGCGAGCTATTTCGTCTCTACCCCCAGCATCGAGAAGAATATGTACGACCCGGCAGACGATAGTATTGATATCCTCTATAAAGACGGAAGCATCAAGAATATTGCTGAAGCATCGGACATGCTCAACATTTCCCTTCTGTCTAAGAAAGTAAAAAAATACTATCTTTGCTACCAACGTTTGCATAGGTAAGTATAAAATATTCACCCAAGGACAAGGAAATATAAAAAAAAAGTCCGTTATTTGTGATTTGAAACCATCTAACAAGAATAAGACAATGGAGTTCTCTGCTAAACAAATTGCAACATTTATCCAAGGAGAAATCGTTGGAGACGAGAATGCAACCGTACATACTTTTGCCAAAATAGAAGAAGGCATCCCCGGTGCTATCTCGTTTCTGTCCAACCCCAAATATATATCTTATATATACGACACCCAAGCCAGCATAGTACTGGTAAACAAAGACTTCGTTCCCGAGCAGGAAGTTAAAGCCACTTTAATCAAGGTGGACAACGCTTATGAAAGTCTTGCTAAACTACTCAACCTTTATGAACAAAGTAAGCCTAAGCGTGTTGGAATTCATCCGCTGGCTTTCGTTGCCGAGACTGCAAAAATAGGCAAGGATGTTTACATTGCACCATTCGCTTGCATCGGTGAATATGCTGAGGTGGGCGACAATACAATGATTCATCCGCATGCTACCATCGGTAGCGGCGCCAAAGTGGGCAACGATTGCATCATATATGCCAGTGCCACCATTTACCATGACTGCCGGGTAGGCAATCATTGCATTCTGCATTCCGGCAGCGTGATTGGCGCGGACGGTTTTGGCTTTGCCCCTACTATCGAAGGTTACGAGAAGATTCCTCAAATCGGTATCGTGATACTGGAAGACAATGTGGAAATTGGTGCCAACACCTGTGTGGACCGTGCCACAATGGGAGCAACTATCGTACATAAAGGTGTAAAGCTGGACAATCTGATACAGATAGCCCACAATGACGAAATCGGTTCGCATACCGTTATGGCAGCGCAAGTGGGTGTTGCAGGTTCCACAAAAGTGGGCGAATGGTGTATGTTCGGCGGCCAGGTAGGCATTGCAGGACACAGTCATATAGGCAATAAAGTGAGCCTCGGAGCCCAATCGGGCGTACCGGGCGATTTGAAAGATGGCAGCCAGTTAATAGGTACCCCCCCTATGGAGTTGAAGCAATACTTCAAAGCTTCCATCGCACAACGGAGCTTACCCGAGATGCAGAAAGAAATCCGTCAGCTCCGTAAAGAACTGAATGAATTGAAACAACAAATAAATAAGTAACAAATGTTGAAACAAAAGACTCTGAAAGACAGTTTTTCCCTCAGTGGTAAAGGCCTTCATACGGGACTCGACCTAACTGTTACTTTCAATCCGGCTCCGGACAATCACGGATACAAAATTCAGCGTATCGATTTGGAAGGACAACCTACTATTGAAGCGGTAGCAGACAATGTGGTCGAAACGACCCGTGGCACTGTTCTTTCCAAGAACAATGTGAAAGTCAGCACTGTGGAGCACGGCATGGCAGCCCTTTATGCATTAGGCATCGACAACTGCCTGATACAAGTCAACGGTCCTGAGTTTCCTATTCTGGACGGAAGCGCCCAATATTATGCACAAGAAATAGAGCGCGTAGGTACAGAAGAACAAAATGCCGTTAAAGATTTCTATATCATCAAGTCAAAAATCGAGTTCCGCGATGAGAAGACAGGTTCTTCCATCATCGTGCTACCTGATGAGAACTTCAGCTTGAACGTGCTGGTATCTTACGACTCGAATATCATCCCCAACCAGTTTGCAACGTTGGAAGATATGTCGAAATTCAAAGAAGAAGTGGCCGGAAGCCGTACCTTCGTATTTGTGCGCGAAATAGAGCCGTTGCTGCAAGCCGGCCTCATCAAAGGCGGTGATCTGGACAATGCCATCGTGATTTACGAACGCAAGATGTCTCAGGAAGATTTCGACAAACTGGCTGACGTGATGGGTGTTCCCCACATGGACGCCGAGCAATTGGGCTATATCAACCACAAGCCGCTGGTATGGGCCAATGAATGTGCACGCCACAAATTGCTCGACGTTATCGGTGACTTGGCTTTGATAGGTAAACCCATCAAGGGACGCATCATTGCTACCCGTCCGGGGCACACCATTAATAATAAGTTTGCCCGTCAGATGCGTAAGGAAATCCGTCTGCACGACATTCAGGCACCGACTTACGATTGTAATCGCGAACCCGTGATGGACGTAAACCGCATCCGCGAACTGTTGCCGCACCGTTATCCGTTCCAATTGGTAGATAAAGTAATTGAAATCGGTGCCAACTACATTGTAGGAGCGAAGAATATAACTGCCAATGAGCCTTTCTTCCAGGGCCACTTCCCGCAGGAACCGGTAATGCCGGGCGTACTGCAGATTGAGGCCATGGCACAAGTGGGCGGCTTGCTTGTATTGAACTCTGTAGACGAGCCCGAACGTTACTCCACCTACTTCATGAAAATAGATGGTGTGAAGTTCCGCCAGAAAGTGGTGCCGGGCGATACCTTAATTTTCCGCGTAGAACTGATTTCACCTATCCGCCGTGGTATTTCCACCATGAAAGGCTATGCATTTGTAGGTGAAAAAGTGGTTTGCGAGGCAGAATTTATGGCACAAATAGTTAAGAACAAGTGAATATAAATATTAGGTATTAAGTATTAATTATTAATTGGCTGCGCACTTATTCTTAAGCGCTTTCATCCTGATAATTAATAATTAATATTTGATAATTAATAATTAAATAACATGATAAGTCCCTTAGCGTATATTCATCCCGAGGCAAAAATCGGGGAAAACGTAGAGATTGCTCCTTTTGTATTCATTGACAAGAATGTGGTAATCGGCGATAATAATAAAATTATGGCAAATGCCAACATTCTGTACGGTTCGCGTATCGGTAATGGAAACACTATCTTTCCGGGAGCTGTCATCGGTGCCATTCCTCAGGACTTGAAGTTCCAAGGGGAAGAGAGTACCGCTGAGATTGGTGATAACAACACTATCCGTGAGAATGTGACCATCAACCGTGGTACGGCTGCCAAAGGCAGAACCATCATAGGCAACAACAACCTGTTAATGGAAGGAGTGCATGTGGCACACGATGCCCTTGTCGGTAACTATTGCATCATCGGAAACTCAACCAAGATGGCAGGTGAAATCGTGATAGACGATTATTCCATCATCAGTGCCAATGTACTGATGCACCAATTCTGTCGCGTAGGCGGATTCGGTATGATACAAGGAGGTTGCCGTTTCAGCAAAGACATTCCACCGTACATCATTGCCGGTCGGGAGCCTATTGCTTACAGTGGTATCAATGTCATCGGTCTGCGCCGCCGCGGATTCACCAATGAAACCATTGAGAATATTCACAATGCATACCGCATCATCTATCAGAGCGGACTGAACACTTCGGACGCACTGAAGAAAATAGAGGAAGAAATTCCGACAGGTCCGGAGATTGAATATATTGTCAGCTTCATTCAGAACTCCGAACGTGGTATCATCAGGTAATAAAACGATAAAGTGATAAGTGATAACAGTGTTACCACACTATCACATTACAACATTATAACTTTAGAGTATGATTTACAGATTTACACTTATCTCCGACGAAGCGGATGACTTCGTAAGAGAAATACAAATTGACCCGGAGGCTACATTCTACGACTTGCACGAGGCTATCGTGAAGTCAGTGGGCTACACCAATGACCAGATGACTTCTTTCTTCATCTGTGATGACGATTGGGAAAAAGAAAAAGAAATCACGCTGGAAGAAATGGACGACAATCCGGAAATGGATAGTTGGGTAATGAAAGACACCATTATCAGCGAACTGGTGGAAGATGAGAAACAGAAATTGCTCTATGTATTCGACTACATGACAGAGCGTTGTTTCTTTATCGAACTCTCTGAAATCATTACCGGAAAGGAAATGAAGGGTGCCAAATGCACCAAGAAGGAAGGCGAAGCTCCGAAACAAACAGTTGACTTTGAAGAGATGGCAGCTAATAGTGGATCACTCGATTTAGACGAGAACTTCTACGGAGACCAGGACTTCGATCTGGAAGAATTCGACCAGGAAGGATTCGATATGGGGGGCGGTGAAGCCTCATTCGAGGAAGAAAAGTTCTAAATTTGAGTATGCCAAAGGAGCCACTGTACCCCTTATAGCATTTTTAGACGCGGATTACGCGGATAACGCGGATTTTTTTAGTTTAGAATCCGTGTTACCCGCGTAATCTGCGTCTAAAGAATAATCTCTATTTTTTCTTTGAAACGTTTTACACAACATCTGTATGAAAACCCTGATAGTGCTTATTGGACCGACCGGAGTCGGAAAGACCGAACTCAGCCTGCGGCTGGCAGAGCATTACCACACTTGCATCGTTTCTGCTGACTCCCGTCAACTTTATGCCGACCTGAAAATAGGTACGGCAGCCCCTACCCCTGAACAACTGCAACGTGTGAAGCACTACCTTGTCGGCACATTGCAACTCACCGACTATTACAGCGCCGCCCAATACGAGGCGGAAGTACTGAAACTCCTGGATACTTTATTTACCGAACAGGACACCGTATTGCTTACCGGTGGCTCCATGATGTACGTAGACGCTGTATGCAAAGGCATTGACGACATCCCTACCGTAGATGCGGAAACACGCCAGTTGATGCTGCACAAGTATGAAACGGAAGGTTTGGAAAGACTCTGTGCAGAACTGAAATTGCTCGACCCGGAATATTATAAGATAGTAGACCTTAAGAATCCTAAGCGCGTGGTACATGCATTGGAGATATGCTATATGACGGGAAAGACTTATACCTCCTTCCGTACCCAACAAAAGAAAGAACGTCCCTTCCGCATCGTGAAGATAGGTCTGACACGTGACCGTGAAGAGCTCTACGAGCGCATCAACCAACGAGTGGAGCTTATGATAGAAGACGGACTGATAGAAGAAGTGAGACGAGTATATCCATACCGGACACTCAATTCCCTGAATACAGTAGGCTACAAAGAAATGTTCAAGTATCTTGATGGAGAATGGACGCTACCTTTCGCTATAGAGAAAATCAAACAGAATTCGCGCATCTATTCACGTAAGCAAATGACATGGTTCAAGAGGGATGAAGAGATTCGTTGGTTCCATCCGGAACAAGAAACGGAGATACTGGCGTACCTTCGTTCAGTGATGTAATATCTATTCTGCTTCAAGTAAACTCTGGTAAATCATTCTTATCGACGCATCCAACTCCTCATAAAGCTTCGGTATTGCTTGGGTATCGAGGCTTCCCTTTTTGCGCCATTCTTCCAATAATGGTTTTGCAGTACGAAACACCTCATCTTCCACAGAAGTAAGCGTTGTCATATAGCCATCACCTTTCTCCGGACTATACAGTCGCTCCCAATTCAGATAACGCCCGGTTCCCATCCCTTGCTTATAACTGAAAACCCGGTCTGCCAAGCGAAGCGACCAGTCGCTAAGCGGGGCAGCCTTACATTCTTTATTAAAACAAACCAGCTCAGGAAGTAGTTTATCGGCACCTTTCACCCAAAGCGGAATGGCTATCCCGGTAGGAGAATAACCAAGTAGCGTCCACATGGTTGTGAGTTCCGCCTTCTCACCCGGCTTCACACCTTGCACCACCACAGAGCACGATGTACTGCTACGTGGAATGAAATCCTGGTCAACAAACCAGCCCGACGCTTGCGGACGATTATAAGCACCGCTACGCAAATCAATATCAAGCATACGGTTACGGAACGAGCGCGACAAGTCATTGAAGATAAACTGTGGTGTGATGCTGCCTGTGGCCGAAGCCTTCATCAATACCTGGTCTGCCTCCATATATCTCACATACCCGGCACCTTCGTTCACTTTACCTGCAAAGGAAAAGTTTGTGCGGGCAACATAACCATAAGGAGCATCCTTAGGATTATTAGCATCATACATTATGTACTTTTGATAATCCACCTCGAACATAACCGCACCACCTTTTGCATCAATCACACCTAAATTAGCCTCAATATAGCTGGGCTTGGAAATAGTATCCAGAAAATGACAGAAATCCTCTACGGTGGCACAAACTTCGAGTGCACGATAGATAATACGTCCATTGGCAGCTCCCCGCTCCTCACCATCTTTCACGTCCACCAGATTATAAGACTGAGTATTCATCAAAGCAAATCCGGCAGAATTGGTTCCCATCCATGCTTCTTTCAGATAAGCATTATCACTATTCACCACAGCGATGAAATCATATTTCTCACCTTTCACATAGTCAATGTGATTTCGCATGAAGTCCGTATCACGGTTCTTCCAAAGCAAAGGGCGACCGTCGGGAGTAACTTTACCGGATACTACAGCAGAAGTACAGGCCAACACAGAGTCAGTAAGCAAGAGTGCGGTTGCCACCACACACAGAATTAATAAGGAGGTGCGTTTCAACATAAATCATCAGGTATTAGGAAGTTGATACAAAAATAAGAAATTCGGATAAAAAAGCACCTGAATAAATGAGATTTATTTAGTTTATATTGGATATCCCTATAATAATACTTACTTTTGAACACAACTAAAAACGAAGGAAACCATGAAACAATTCCTCCCAACGGCGTTACTAACGTCTATGCTATTAACCAGTTCTTGCACAACAATTCCCGCCTTTCGGATAGATGCTACAACACAAGGCATACAGGCAGGAGACACGCTTATCTTTACCCACCATTCATTGCCCGACTGGAAGGAAGTCGGCTCCGACACGCTCATTGCTACCAAGGAAGGGCAGTTTTCTTTTAGTAAAATAATTGGTAAAACAAGCCTTTATAATATTGTATATCGTCCTTCCCAGGCCGAGCCCCTGACCTATTGCAATCGTGGCTTTTCATTTTACGTTCGCCCGGGCGACCATTTGAAAGTAAAAGGCAATATTGAATTCTTCCCTGCCATGCACAAAGAAGGCGGAATGTATGATGACCCGCGCCTGCAACGCATCCTTACTCTGGAAGACAGCATAACGGTGGAGATGAACAAAATCTATCGTAAACTACGTTATTTTGCCGATTTACGAGGTACTCCGCAAGCCAATCCGGATTCGATGATATACTATAACCAGGCTTACAGACAATGCCACTCCAAAGAATTGAGCGAAACTCGGCTCAACTTCTATAACACAGCGGACGATAGCGAATACGCTGCCTTGGAATACATGCGGGCTCTCCATAGCATACCATACAAGGAGGCTCAAGAAAGATTTGCCCGCTTCACACCCGAAGTCCAGTCATCCACTACCGGAAAGAAAATAGAGCAGTTGCTCAAGGTTATGAAAAATATCGAACCGGGAAACATCCCAAGTGAATTTACCGTTATTGCTGCCGACAGCAGTCGTATATCCCTATCGGACTACCGGGGTAAATATCTGCTTATCTACCATTGGGGATATGGTTGCCCGGGCACTACCTGGGTACACCCCCGCCTCTTGGACCTCTATGCAAAGTATCATGACAAGGGATTCGAAATTTTGGGATTTACCGGAGATAAATGTCCTCAAAATCTTTCCGGAAATGCTGAAGCAACTGCCCTTTACTTCCCACCCTGGCCCACCGTATATACAGAACAAAAAGAAAATAGCTTTATAGCAACCGATTATTACTTCAACGGAGTTCCTATCCTGATGGTGATTTCGCCCGAAGGCAAGACGCTCTTGCGGGGATATAGCGACATATATCAACCGCTCAAAGATTTGCTGGAAAAAGAAATGGGCAAATAAAAATGCAGTAATGCTTGACTTTGGCTTACGAATGTAGTATATTTGTAACCGTAATCCTGATTTAGATTTGGGAAGAAGACAATGAGAGGAGCAACGTGAGTTACTCCTCTTTTTTTGTATAGTATAGTAAGAAATCAGGGAAAACACACCTTGTTTTCAGTCAAAACAGACAATGTAATCACTCAAAACATACCATCTGCCGGAGCAAAACAGACGATGTAAACAGAGTAAACACACCATCTGTTCCGGAAAAATAAAAACGGGAAAGCAGAAGTTCTCCCGTCCCGTTAATATTCCGTAAATCTGCTCTTGACAAAAGATGCTTCGACAAGCTCAGCATGACAGATAGTAGTAATAATCAAAAGATATTATACCAACAGATAATCACTTTTTATTCGTATTCTCCCCTGATAAAAATTATCGGCTTGATATATACTTCCAGTATCCCATCCGCTCCGGTTTTCACTTCCATTTGTTCAATGTCTGTCTGGTAGGCGGTTCTTGCAGGTACTTCTTTGCCGTCGATATAGTAACGTACATTCCGTCTGTCTACGCCTTTCGACTTCAGGAGGTCATCTATTTTTTTCGTAGACTTTTCTTCTTTTACCTGCTCTCTGGACTTCAATGTAACGATTATCACTCCATTTATACCACGTGTTCCATAGATTGCAGTGGCTGAAGCATCTTTCAAAATCTCAATCTGCTCAATATATTCAGGATTCAATGCAGCGAAGATTTCGGAAGGAACTTCCATTTTATTCACGATAAACAGGGGTTCATTGTCTCTGATAGGAGCATGGTCTCTGATAACCAAGGTGCTGTCTCTCTTCGGAGACTGCTTCATAAAAGTTTCATTTTTCAAAGTATCTTTGAAAAGCACAATCTCCTTCATCAAAGGAGTTCCGGCATGGGTAGATATAGCGGCAGATATCACTAATAATAGAAATACTCCCCAAAAGAAGCTATATCCCCGGTGAATTCGTTTTCCTTGTCTCATAGCATTATCTTTTAAGTGATTAGAATCTAAACCGTCTTAAACAAAAATACTTAAAAGTAATGACTTAAACAAAGAAATAAGAAACAATATTGCTTATTCGGCTGATAATTCCTTTAATCTATCAAGCAAATAGGATCGTTTACTCTCGCTTGTACCTTCTTCCCAATAGCGGATAACACCTTTCTTATCTACCAACAACGTAGTGGGCGTGACTTGCACCTTAAACAGATTGAAGAAGAACAACTCATCGGCAATATGGGTAAAGAGAAAGGGACGGTTTTCCACAATCTTCTTTATCTGATCAGCCGTGTTCCAAGTGGTAGAAAAATAAGTTACATCCGGACAGATTTTCATCCATTCGTTCAGGTCTGGCATTTCTTTGATACATGGTCTGCAACCGGTATGCCAATAGTTCAGCACAAAAGGCTTTCCAAGTATATCAGCTTTCTTCCAGATGCGGCCTGTCGTGTCCGTTACTTTAAAGTCTGGGAATGACTTTCCCACCCATTCGTCAAGAGTAACTGAATTACTAGTTATCCCCAACACGGGTGCTTTTCCCAAACGGGAAATTCTCAAAAGTTCTTCCCCTCCGGGCACCTCTTCCACCGGAATCCGATATTTCATTGCGTACTCCGGTAAAGTCTTTCCCTTGCCCAACCTAATCTCCCAAGCAGAGTGTCCTTCGTCATCTTGCAGCATAGCAAGACGATCTCCTTCTGCATTCCTGATTCCCGGCGGCATACCATTAAAGAAATATCCGTCGATAAGGTAATATTTATCACTGGTAGTCTGGGCAGAGCAAAGCCCCGCCCAAACAAACATCATAGAGAGAAACAAAAAGAGAGAATTTATTTTCATACTAAAATATACTGATTATTCGTCTTTTAAAGTAACCGTTACCTTCGGTGCAACTTTCACCTTAGTGGCCTTCATATTCACATAAGAAACTACTAACTTGTCCCCCTTTGCAGCAGGTATGACAAAACGCCCATCCACATCGGTAACCGTTCCCATGTTTGTTCCTTCAAGCAGAACAATGGCACCAATAATAGGCTCTCCATCCTTATCCTGAACAATGCCTTCAACCTTCATTTCACCTTTGGCAGAAGCTTTCTCACCACCTTTAACGGTAAAATAAACATTCTCCTTGCCTTCACTAGTAACCATCGTGTATTTTCCTTTGCCTTTCTTGGTAGTGATATAGATCTTCCCCCTATTTGCATCTTCTGCACTTTTCTCAACATTGATGCTCTCTATCTCGCTAGGGAATACAACTTCATCCAATGCTTTACCATTCAATTCGATTTTTTCGCCGTCAACAAATACATCCACATCTGCCCAATCCGCCCTTCTATTATTCAGATAAACCGCATTCACTCCGGGTACACTGACTACTGAACTCTTGTTTGATAAAGTAATAGGCTTTTTATCACTCCCCTTCAAGGTAATCAGGATAACGCCATTCTTTCCTTTATCGCCATACAATTCAGTAGCTGATTTATCTTTTAGAACAGTCATACTCTCTATTTTATTAACATCCAGAGCGGACATTATCGAGGAGGTAACTTCTTTGCCATCTACAATATACAGAGGGGCATTTGCACCCTGAACAGAGAAATCAGTTGACAGTGAGTTCGCCACCATCGGAGAGTTCACTTTCTTCTCCCCTTCCAGTCTAAACAACACCGGCATCGTAAATTTCACAGCTACCGCCTGTCCCTTTTGCATTCCCGGCTTCCACTTCGGCATCGACTTCACCAATCGGATAGCCTCAGCATCCAGTTCTTTATCTACCGAACGGAGAACTTTAGGTTCCGTCACATTTCCTGCTTTATCAACAACAAACTGCACCGTGACACGCCCTTGCGTACCGTTTTCCTTTGCAGATTCAGGATATTGCATATTCTTCTGAATGTATTCCAAAGCAGCAGGCATTCCACCACCGGGGAATTCCGGCATCTGTTCAACCATTTCAAAGACCGGAGAACCTTGCAGTTTGTCACCCACCTCCGCAGGTATATACTTCACCTCTACAGGCTTCGCTGTATCTTTCAATACTGTGCTTACCTGCACAGCCTCCTCGATAGTTTTTGTGGCTTTTGCTTCCACAATTGCTGTCAAATCATTAACTTTGACGGCAGAAATCTCTTCTGCAGTTTCCGAGATTTCAGGACGGGCAAAAGCAGTAACTGCAATAGCGGCTACCGGAAGTATATACAGATACTTCAACTTCGCCCACGGATTCGATTTTTCTTTTAACATCATAGTGATACGTTTTTTAAGTTTACTGTGATTAAAGCTGTTGGCCATAGAGTAGAGCCTTGTGCCGACAGCTTTTTTAATTAATAATAATTGATATTGTTTCGCGTCAACGCCTTTTTCAATCACTGTTTCATCTGCTTCATACTCATGGATATTCTGCAATTCCTGCTTCAGCAGCCACGAAGCCGGATTGAACCATTGAAAAAAAATACATATATCTGCCACCAGCAAGTCCCACGAATGCCGGTTCTGGATATGGGCCAATTCATGGATAAGTATCTCCCGCCCGTTCTCATCCAAGTCTTTCTGCGAAATAACGATATACTTCATCCAACTGAACGGAGCTATATCACGGTCATGTACAATCAAAGTTACTTTTTCTTCGCCACCGGTATATTTTTCAAGTTGCTCTTTCCTACCCGACCGTAGCAGACCGCCTAACTTCAACAATGAATACCCGTTTCGGAAGGCAAAGAACAAGATACCGGCCAGATACACCAATAATGCCACTTGTATCCAAGTCACCGTCACTTCCTCTGCCTGCAACTCTGCCGTGCTTTCAGCATTCATCATATCTGCCAGCATCAGCCACTGCTCCAGAGTCATCATTGTTTGATGAACTTCCGTCTGTTTCTCCACAGTCACCTCCACCAGTGGCAAGAGACACGACAGCAATAATATGCTCAATAATGCCACCCGGTTGAAACGATGAAACGTTTCGCGGCTCAGCAATAAGCGGTAAAACAGGTAGAACACTGCCAGACAAACCGACGACTTCAATATATAGACAAAGAAAATTCCCATATTGATGTACTGTTTTATAATTTACTCAATTCTTCTTTTATCACCTCTGCACCGGGGAAACCGGTAACTTTATATGCAATATTTCCGTCCCGGTCTACAATGAAATATGTAGGTATTCCGGGGTATTCATATAGTTTTCCCATAGCGGAACTCTGTTCACCGGTAATCCGGTAATGTATGCCGTGAATATCAGGTATCGTGATTTTCCACTTTCCTTCGGGCGAAGATTCATCCGCCACATAAACATACACCACATCCTTCAATTCTTCTTTAACCGGTTGTAAGCTCCTCATTGCCCTCATGCAGGGACCACACCAAGTGTTCCACATATCTATCAATACCACTTTTCCACGATAAGGGCGGGTAATAGTAGCTATAAGGCTATCCGCCATAACTGCCGTATCCAGTTGGCAAATGGTATAACCGGTTTTCTTTGCACTCTCCGCAAGTAAATCTACTATTTTTTGATTCCGAATATTCAGAGCTTTCTTTATCTCCGAGTTGGAGATACTATCCAGAGTCAACAATTGCTCCTCACTCAACGGCTTCATCCGGGCAAGAGCATCCCCTAAAGGCTTTGCACGCAAAACATCCTCCCAGATAGATTCCGGTTCAAACTTTCCTTTGAATTTTTCGATAGCCACGCGGACAAAATCCGGATAACTACCATAACGGATATAAGGCGAATGAGCAAAATCCAATTTCAAAATTTCATCATAATAGTTTTCATCCACTGTCATATCCGCCCGCTTCACCCCTTTCTTTCCGGAAATCATCGGTGCATAACTAATATTACCTTTATATCCATTGATGGCAAAGAAATACGACATTTCCAGCTTAGTTATCAGATAAGCATGCGCAGCATCGCTCAACGACTTGTTCTTCAATATGTCTGCACGATATTTTTCGTAAATCTTAGTCACATACTTCTTATACTGATTGGGAGTAACTCCACAAATATTTTCATAGAAATTATCAGCACTATATATATTCATCAATGAACCATATTTTGCCAGTTCCATATTCAATCCGGCATAAGTCCCTTCAAACCAAACAAGCTGTCCATTTTCTTTCTTCCCGAACAGACGGGTCTCAGACCAGAAAATAGCCGGTAAATTTAAAGTCACTACAAGTTCACCACCCGGAACAAGAAATAAGTCAAAACGCTTTTTCCCTACCCGCAAAGTAGCTTCACCGGGCAACAACAGGTTTGTTTCATACCGGAAACTGCCGTCGTCAGCTATTGGGATTGATTGCCCGAATATGTCAAAGAACAACCAATTCGTACAATTAAAATTCAAAGCGGTTCCATAGCTTGGATTATATCCCAATATCTGCCCGCGTATCACCGTCTTTCCATTTTTCAGTTCAGGGTCAGGCAAAGGCAGGGAGTAATCCAAGTGCTGGTTCAAGAGCTTCTCTGGCATTCCGATGTCAGGCTTCTTCCCATCCAGACGCACCCCGTATATACACCAGCCTTTATCATCCGAATCCGGCATTTCCATGAAATCGAAACTTTCCGCATCCATAGGGAGCGGTTCAAATTTCAGCGTCACGGACAACTCACCTGAAGCCGGCACTCGTGTCCATAATCCTTTAGAGAAGCCATCGCCACCCAAATATGCATATCTTTTTCCGGCAACCTGCAAAACCGTTGTCGAATCTATTCTCACATCATCGCCCGAGATCGTATATATTTTTGCATCCACCCACGTCGTATCCTTGCCCAACGTCACTTTCTCAATTTCAAGCTGACTACCGCTAGCCGCCATGAAATAAGGTGCTTTCACAGTTTTCTTTGCCTGTAAACCTACGCAAACAGCCACCAGAACCAAACAAGTTATCGCAATGTTTTTCATAATCTCCGGCATTTAAAGTTACTATTTTGTTCCTTTCTCCACTTCAGCAATCAGTTGCTTCAGGTCGTCCAGCGAAATATCCTCCTCTTTTACCAGAGACGACACTGCACTAAGATACGAATTATTAAAGTACTTGCTGATTACCTTCTTCAGTGTTCCTTTACTAAAATCGTCCCTATTCACCACCGCATAATATTGGTACGTATTGCCATACGTCTTATGCGCCAGAAAGCCTTTTTCTTCCAGTCCTCTTACAATCGTGGATAGAGTATTGAAATGTGGTTTCGGTTCTTCATAGAAAGCCAGCATCTCCTTCACAAACAGCGGACCTTTCTCCCAGAAAAATCCCATAATTTCTTCTTCTTTCGCAGTCAATCCTTTCATAGTCTTTATTTGTTTTCTGCAAATAACTAAAATATTTAGTTTATAAACTAATTTTCCTCGTTAAATAAGACTAAACAGAAAATACCTACAAATAGCGATTGCTATTTCCAAGGAAAATCCGTTCCTTTGCGCACGAATAAACAAAGAAAGAAAGGATAATCTGCAATGAATGAACCGCATAAGTACCGTGCCACAGACAAAATGAGCGACCTTATCTGTGATAACTACTCCTTATTAATGGTTATGAGCCGCTTTGGTCTCTCCTTGGGTTTTGGAGATAAAAGCGTGAAGGACGTTTGTGAAGCCCAAGGAGTAGACTACCGTACCTTTCTTGCAGTAGCCAATTTCATCAGTGAAGAACAATATGCCTATACCTACAGTGAAGATGAAGATGCATTCTCTATTCCTGCATTGATGGATTATCTGAAACAGGCACACACCTATTTTCTCGATTTTAAGCTACCTGTCATACGCCGTAAGCTCATCGAGTCCATCGACTGCTCAGGTACCGACAACATCGCCTATCTCATTCTGAAATTTTTCGATGAATACGCCAAGGAAGTACGCCGCCATATGGAATACGAAAACGAGGCTGTGTTCACCTATGTGGAAAAGCTTCTGGAAGGCAAGCTTGCCGAGAATTACGACATAGCAACCTTTGCCAGCAAGCACAATCAGATAGAGACCAAGCTTACAGAACTAAAAAATATCATCATTAAATATTATCCGGAAAAAGAGAATAACAACAGGCTCAACGCCGTTCTTTTCGATATCTTCAACTGCGAACATGACCTTGCTTCACACTGCCAGGTAGAAGACTACATGTTTGTTCCTGCTGTGGCACAATTGGAAAGGAGATTGAAAAATGAACAATAATGCCTCTTCTATAAAAATTGCAGTTGCGGAGACTTCAGTCATCATCCGGAGTGGGCTTACAACAGTACTAAAGCGTTTGCCCAACCTGAATATACATCCAATAGAAATCTCTTCCCCGGAATCTCTGCAGAGCTACATCCACCTGAACACACCGGATATTCTCATCGTCAATCCAACCTTCGGCGGTTGGTTTGACATTACAACGTTCAAAGCTGAAAACGGAAAGGTAGAAACTAAATATTTGGCACTTGTATGCTCAGTCATCGACAATAATTCACTAAAAGAGTACGACGACCACCTCTCTATTTGCGATGATACAGAAATAATCTCTACTAAAATAAACCAATTGCTTTGCACAGACGAAGAAGAAGAGAAAGAAAACGAGCAGGAAACGCTCAGCCAGCGTGAAAAAGAAATAATAACCTGCGTTGTGAAAGGCATGACCAATAAAGCCATCGCCGACCAACTTTACCTCTCCATCCATACTGTTATCACCCACCGTCGGAACATCGCCCGTAAACTGCAAATACATTCTCCGGCAGGTCTCACCATTTATGCTATTGTGAATAAGCTGGTGGAGTTGCAGGATATCAAGGATAATCTATAAAAGGTACATTAGGATTTATCCCTAAAATAGCAATTACCTCATCGGAGCACTGAATAAAGCACAAAAATAAGAGTAAAAAGGCGCTAAATCAAAAGCAAAATAGATACTAATTATCAATCGCTTACAAGAAGTTAAGAGTTTGTCAACAAGAAGTTAACTCCTTGTCGACAAACTCTTAACTTCTTGTCGACAGGATATTAAATGAAAAAATTCCCATTCCTTCACGATATCACATCGGGGAAGACGGGAACCTTTTTCCTTAATAAAAGTGGTTACGTAATTATGACTAACTAATTCATTAAATCTGATGTTGCAAAAGTAGGGTATTTGAGGAGATGTCACAATCCCTAAAACAAGGTATAATGAAAGAATCTAATAGCCATAATTAGGTATTTATACTCACAAATAATTCTATTTATACTTGAAAGCCAATATATAATACCCAATCAGCACTATCGCCAGCAGACAACCGACACCGGCTGTGAGCATATTGCACAGCCCCTGCGGAATGCCATATTCCACCTCCACCTTATTAAAAACAAGGACGAGGAAGAGCAGGACTATCATAATATTCAGCACCCGTGCCAAGCGAATTGCCAGAAAAAATTGTGTGGCAACATTCTGTTGGGTGATGCGTACCGGAAAATGTACAAAACGGATAGGCAGATAAGCTGTGGCACCTATAGCCAGAAAGCTGAAAGTGGCAAGCCCAGCAGATAAAAGTGAGAAATTCGCCGTTACTTTATCTTCCACATGAAGATAAACCCATATTGCACATACCCAGGCAGCAACTGCAAATAATGCAGCAACACCCTCCATAATGCGATCCACAACAGTAGGATGTATGCGGATACCTGAGAATTCTTTAGCAGAATAAGGACCAAGATTTAACATAAAACTATCAATTTATGATTTGACAATCTATAATATACGATTGAAATTATTAATCACTTATCACTAACAATTAATCACTGAATTACGTTTCAGATTCCTGAGGCGGAGGAGTATTTTTAATCTTCTTCATCCGCCCGCTCTTCCGCAACGCTTCAGCAATAATCCACTGAAGCTGTCCGTTAGTGCTGCGAAACTCATCGGCTGCCCACTTTTCGAGGGCATCCATGGTCGCAGCGTCTACACGCAGGACAAAGCTTTTGGTTGAAGTTTCTTTTTTAGCCACGATTCTATTTTATAATTTAATGATTTACAAATTATGGTTGAATTTATATTATAGCAAACTCCCATTGCGGATAAATGACGCAATATCATCCATTACATATCCAACTACAGGCGACTCACGCTCATACTCAAACGGAGTAGACTTCCCACTCCCCTCCTGCAACATATGATTGAGCTTAGGGTAAGATTTAAAGAAAGCATTCTTATTACGCAGTAATCCGAAGCGCCATAACCCAAAATCCTCCATAGTGACCTGATAATCACGTTCGCCCTGCAATATAAGCATAGGCAAAGTTAGTTTAACTGCTACCTCCACAGGTTTGTATGCATTAGCAAACTCCCAGTAAGAGCGGGGAGCGTCCAGCAACAAGGGAATCTTATCATCAAACTCCGACGTACCCAGTTTCTTTGTATTATCTGCCTGCTTCTTTATTTCTGCAATCTGCTTTTTGGCACTGTCAGAAGAATCCTTCAAAGAAAATATATAAGTTACTTGTTCAACGATAGCATCTTCAAACGAACGAGCCAAAGCAGCTACAAGAATGATACCCGCCACCCCGTCAGCCCGCTCTGCAATGCGTGGAGCAAGTGTAGCGCCCAAGCTATGCCCTAATACATAAACGCTGTCCGCATCAATTTCCGGCAATGTCTTTACCCAGGCTGCAATGGCTACAGCATCATCAACACTTTCGGTGTCATAATCAATTGCCCGGCCTTCCGGCACACAAGCCGCACCATAAGCTTTTGTACGCTTCTCATAACGCACTGTTGCAATGCCACGCTCTGCCAGCCCCCAAGCCAAATCACGGAAAGGCTTATTCGGCCCGACAGTTTCATCACGATCATGCGGACCGGAACCATGTACGAGGATTACCACAGGAACTTTCTTCTTCCCTACAGGCAACGTCAAAGTTCCGGGCAGTTTAAAACCATCGGCCCCGACCGTTACATCCCGTTCAAGCATCTTTTCTTTATTATAGACCACAGGCTGTGCCGTAGAAGCAGCAGGCACGGGCATCAAACGAATCGTATTCATTCCGCCATCAGCATCAAACGATAACAAAAAACGGAGACTGTAACGCTCAAACTTCAAGTCGGAATAATAAAGCGTAATGCCCTGTGCAGTCTCTTTCTTCCACTCTCCTGTAGACTGGAGTTTACCGAATTGCCTTTCCGACTGTTTAAACATATCCTTGAAGACTTCCGGAGATAATTTATCCTGCAACTCTTCTGTTAAAAGGGCATGAATGCTGTCCCCCTGATTTGCTACAAACAACTCGTATACATGCTTGGCACGGTCCATATTTGTATTCTGTGCAAAAACCGCTGCCACATGCCCCAGTAGTAAGCCGAGCACTAACGCCCATTTATATAGAAAAGAAAAGTTCATACTACATTTCTGATTAATGATTCAATGTACCCGTGTTTACAACCGGCTGTGCAGCCTCATCAGCACAGAGCACTACCAACAAGTTACTCACCATAGCCGCCTTTTTTTCTTCGTCCAGTTCAACAATCTCCTCTTCAGAAAGTTTATGCAAAGCCATCTTCACCATGGAAACAGCACCTTCCACTATTTTCTCACGAGCAGAGATAATGGCCGAAGCTTGTTGACGGCGAAGCATCACTGCCGCAATCTCAGGCGCATAAGCCAGATAATTGATACGTGCTTCCACTACTTCCATACCTGCCATGGCAAGGCGTTCGTTCAGTTTTTGTTCTAACTGCTCATTGATTTCCTCGCCACCCGAACGAAGAGTCAGCCCTTCGGCATCCGCCTCATTATCATCATAAGCATATTGTCCGGCCACTTGGCGCAAAGCTGCATCGCTCTGTATCTTCACAAAGTTTTCAAAAGCATTCATACGACTGGCAACTGCATTACCTATAGTAATCTGATTTGCATTTCCCGACGTATGAGCCGAAGATGCCATCGTCTGTGAATCAATCTCAAACATAGCCTTATAGGTATCTTTAAGCTTCCACACCAATACCAAACCGATAAGAATGGGATTACCTATCTTATCATTCACTTTGATAGGCTCCACATCCAGGTTACGGGCACGGAGAGAAAGTTTCTTCTTATCCAGAAATGGATTCACCCAGAAGAATCCGGTTTCTTTAAACGTTCCTTGGTATTTGCCGAAGAAAACCATAGCCCGGGCTTCGTTCGGCTCCAATTGCATATAGCCGGCAAACATGATTAACCAGACAATACAGAGAACACCAGCCACAACTGCCGTCGAGACACAGGTAATAAAACCAAAGTAGATAAGTGCTGGTAATACAATAAGATGAATAAATAAGCCTAAGAAGCCGTTCATCTTAAAACCATTGAAATCCTTTTCTTTTGTTTCCATACTTTATAGATTTATGTGATATCATTTTGATATCACAAATATATCGAATTATTCATTAGAAAAACAAGAGTAGAAGGAAGAATCTACAAGGAATTAAAGATTATTAAGGAGAAAAGTAGTTTTTGTTGTATCTTTGCTTAAAGAAGAAACAATCAATGATATCATGAAAACGTGTACTATATCACAAATAACTCATTTACTGCTGTTTTTGCTTTTTATTCCATGCAGAATTGCAGCGCAACCCGTATGCCAGATCCAGCATTTTTCAGCTTATAATGGACTGTCACAACGAACAGCAATGAACATCATACAGGACTCCAAAGGATTTATCTGGTTCTCCACATGGAACGGGCTGAATAAATTCGACGGATATACATTTAAAAATTATAAAGCATATCCCGGAGATGGCAATACACTGACCAGTAACCGCCTGTCATACATCACCCCGACCCAAACCAGTGACATCTGGTGCCAAACCTATGACTATCGCATCTACCTGTTTGACAGCCGCAGTGAAAAATTTACGGATATCTTACGCCCCATTGAGGAGCAGAATCAACAATCCTATGCTGTACGCATTGTCTACAGCCTTCCGAAAGGGATTAGTTGGATTTTATGCGAAACAGAAGCTTTTCGGATTGATGAACAGAAATGCAAAGAGGGAGAAGGAATTACCCTTTATAGTCCGGAACAGAATAATCTGAAAGGTAGTCATATTATCACTGTATACCAGGATAGTGATGGAGATGAATGGATATTGACCGACAAAGGAGTTTCCATCGTCGGAGAAAAGAAAATAGAATCTAATATTCCTTTTCAAAGCATCAGAGAAGATAACGGTAATATATATCTGATATCCCCTGACAATCAAATGGCTATATATCAGCCAAAAACACAGCAACTTCAATTTCTGGAAATGCCTTTCCCAACTTCTAATCATATCTACTCTATCCAGAGCTTGGGAAAAGACAGTATTGGTTTATCCACCGATAATGGCTTGTACATCTTCTTTAGCCAGAACAAGAAGTTCCGGCAAATAGATCCCCGCACACCTACTTATCCCTCATCCAGAGTTACATCTGCATTTAAAGACCGCTATGGTGAATTATGGCTGTTTTCCGATATAAGCGGAGTGGTACGCTATAATTTATCTACAGAGGACAAACAACATTACGTAACTCCTCAGGAAGATCTTCCCAATGCTGAACGTATCAACCGTGATTTTATCTTCGAGGACCTACAGGGAACTTTGTGGATGAACCCTCATAATGGCGGCTTCTGTTACTATGACCGAAAAGACCGGCAATTAAAACCATATTACACCAACTACAATGATCCAGGTTCCAAATACAGCCCTAACATTCTCAACTACTTCCTCGATTGCCAAGGGAACCTATGGTTCTGCAACAACTGGGATGTAACCAAAATATCATTCTTCCCCCATGCCTGCCATCTGGAATCCATTGATAATGGTTTCGAAACCCGTGCTTTCCTGATAGACCGGAAAAAAGACTTCTGGGTAACCACCAAAAAGGGCTTCATCAGGATTTATCAGGCTAATGGAAACCTAAAAGGGTACCTGACTCCAGAAGGTACAATTAGTTCAAAGCCTATATCATTTTCCAAAAACATCTACTGTTTTATGGAAGACGCCAAAGGAATTATCTGGATGGGCAGTAAGCAAGACGGACTCTTCCGAGTAGAAAGAGCTGGTGATAATCGTTTCAAGATAACCCAATTTACCCAGCAAAAGGGTGACCCGTACAGTTTAAGTCACAATAGTATTTATACTATCTACCAAGACAGCCGGAAACGTATTTGGATAGGTTGTTTCGGAGGAGGTCTGAACCTGCTGGAAGAAACGCCGGAAGGAGAAATTCGGTTCCTGCATAATGGAAACCAACTCAAAAAGTATCCCCAAAGCCATTCTGCTAAAGTACGGTATATCACCGAAATCGAAAATGTATTGCTGGTGGCTACAACAGAAGGCTTGCTGACCTTCCCAGTTGAATTCACACGACCGGAAGAAATCAGTTTTCACCGGAACATACGGATTCCGGACAAGATGTCCAGCCTTAGTAGTAATGACGTCACCTATATCTATACAGACAGCCGGAAAGACACTTATATACTCACCTTTACCGGTGGTATTAATAAAATCCTGTCCGACAACCTGCTAAGTAATGAAATAGAGTTCAAAACATACACCACACAAGATGGTCTGCCCTCCGACCTGGTACTCTCTATGATTGAAGATAACCAGAAGAACCTTTGGGTTATATCAGAAAATGCATTGAGTTGCTTCAACCCGGAAAAGGAGACTTTTGAATATTATGACAAGAAGTATCTGCAAAGGGAACTCTACTTCACCGAAGCCGCCCCTGTACAAAACGGACAGCACCAACTATTGTTAGGTACGGATATCGGAGTTCTGAAAATAATGCCAGAGCAACTCAAAAAAAGTACCTATACCCCACCCATTGTCTTTACAGACCTAAAAATACAAGGTGCTTCACAGGATTTGGACATTGACGATCTGAAAGAATTAAAGTTGAAGCCTTCCGAACGCAATGTTATTTTTCAATTTGCCGCTCTGGACTATACAGACCCGGCCTCCATCAGTTATGCCTACCGTTTAAAAGGATTGGAAGAGCATTGGAATGAAGTGGATAACAGCCGCTCTGCAAGCTATATCAATCTTCCTCCGGGAAAATATGAACTACAGGTACGCTCTACCAATAGTGACGGAGTATGGACGGAAAAAGTACGGGTACTGCCTGTCACCGTACTTCCCACATTCTGGGAAACTTATTGGGCATGGTTGCTTTATGTTGTATTGTTTATATTGTCAACGGCAACTATCGTCTATATCATTCTCTACATCTACAGGCTACGGCACCGGATAAGCCTGGAGCAACAACTGGCTAATATAAAATTGCGTTTCTTCACCGACATTTCGCATGAACTGCGTACCCCGTTGACACTCATATCCAGTCCGGTGACCGAAGTACTGGAACATGAAACACTTTCTACCAACGCACGCAAGCACCTGACATTGGTACATAAGAATACGGAACGCATGCTTCGCCTGGTAAACCAGATATTGGACTTCCGGAAGATAGAAAATAAAAAGATGAAAGTATTACTGGAAAAGACGAATGTGATTGCATTGTTGCAAAAAGTAATGGATAGTTTCCGTCTCATTGCGGAAGAGAAGAATATAAACTATCAATTGCAAACCAATCAGGAAGCAATATCCGCCTGGATCGATCAGGACAAATTCGAAAAGATTATCTTCAATCTGTTATCCAATGCATTCAAATACACTCCGGCTAATAAATCCATTACAGTTTATGCCAATGTGGAAGAGGATAAATTAATTGTATCGGTAACCGATGAAGGTATCGGCATTGATCCGAAAAAACAGCAAACACTCTTCCAACGTTTTGAAACACTGGTGAAGTATAATATATTGCAACCTTCCTCCGGTATCGGGCTGTCACTTGTAAAAGAGCTGATTGAACTGCACTGCGGTAGTATCGAAGTAAAAAGCCAGCCCGAAGTAGGCAGCGAGTTTATTGTTACACTGCCAATGGGACAAAAAGCATATGAAACAAATGAGAATACCGAGTTCATATTGAATGACGGGGCTTCTGTAGAAACACCCGGCACGAATGATGAAACTTTGCCCGCCGTATCTGCAGATGCGGATGAAACAGACCCGATCTCTATACTGATTGTAGAGGATAATACTGAATTACGGGGATTCCTGCATACCATTCTTGCAGAAGATTACAAGGTCATTGAGGCAATCAATGGCCAGGAAGGTTTGGAACATGCCCAAGAATATGTTCCCGATCTTATCCTAAGTGACATCATGATGCCGGTAATGGACGGACTGGATATGGTAAAGAGTATCAAAGGAAACCGGGATATCTGCCATATACCTATCATCCTGTTATCGGCTAAGTCTTCATTGGATGACCGCATTTCCGGATTGGAGCAAGGTATTGATGATTACATTACCAAACCTTTTAGCGCCACTTATCTGAAAGCCCGTATCAAATCTCTACTGCATCAGCGCAAACAGCTACAGGAGATTTACTGGAAAGAGTGGTCGGAAAAACAGGAAAAGCCTTCGGCATCTTCCATTGAATTATCGCCTTCACAGCCACAGATCACCCCTTACGACGAGCAATTCATGCAGCAAGTAATGGAAGTAATGGAAAAGGAAATGGATAATTCCGAGCTAACCATCGAAGAGTTTGCACAGAAGCTGGGATTGGGACGTACAGTCTTCTACCAGAAGTTGAAGTCCATCATCGGCTTGTCACCCGTAGACTTTATACGGGAAATACGAATCAAACGTGCTGTACAGTTAATAGACAGTGGAGAATACAACTTCTCACAGGTAGCGTATATGACAGGCTTCAATGATCCTAAGTATTTCAGTAAATGTTTCAAGAAGCAAGTGGGAATGACTCCATCAGAATATAAAGGAAAGTCCGGACTTTCATAAGCCCGGACTTTCTTTTAAGAGAATCTTATCCTGAATCTAATACCTATAAATTAAAACCATCTCGGGTCTCCTGCCACGCCTGTTCCTGCAAATCCGGCACCCGGTTTAATGTGGAAATCACCATTGGCAGGATCTACAAACAATCCGTAAATATCCAGATCCACTACTGTGATATCAGCCAACGGACGAGAGTCTTCCACCAGGTCATTTGTTTTGTAAGAACCACCATAAGAAATGGAAACATTACCGTAGTTGCCATTCGTAGAGTGCAACTTCTGCCCACCGTTAGGACCGGCAAAAATACAATTTTCAATGGTCAGTGTCGGCTTGGAATTATTGTCAAGCAACCAAAGGTGAGTCATCTTTTCTGCAATATTTACCAGAGTTATGTTCTTGAACTTGATATCAGTCTTCACACGTATATCAGCAATACGGGTGTTGAACTCAGTCAGTGTGCTGTTCGTTACATTAATAGAAGGAATGGTACATCCTGAACCTACATTAAGGAAGCTCCAACCACCGGTATTCGATACCAGACAGTTGTTGAAGTTGATACTATTGCCTTCGGCACCGCTGTGGAGACGAACCGCAGAGTTAATCTTCTTCACTTCACAACCCTCAAAGTTGATATCATGGAACTTTTCCGCACCTACCTGGAACATGAATCCACCATCTGAATTCATACTGAGATATTCGAAGTTTACATCTTTCACTTCACTTTCAATTGCGAAATAGACTTTGTTCAGTTGCGACAACTTGCCACTGGCATCTTCCGAACCGACGAAACTCACATCTTCCATTCCGGTTGGAATAATAATCGTACCTTCCAAATTCCATTCCAAACCGGCTGCAAAATTTATTGTAGCTCTCTTATATCCTTTTCCAGCATATTCAGTCAGGAATTCATTAATATTTTCCACTCCGATATAACCAGGAACATTAAGAACAACACTATTTATAAAACCGGAAGTTTTCACATCTATCGTTCCACGCAATACTTCATTATAGAATATCTGTACAATATAAGGAGTACCCATTTCAAGATCTTCAAAAGTTGCACTGGCATTTTGTATTTCAGTTGCAGTCAATGTATGGTTTTCAACCACCACACTGTCCGTATCCATCAGCACAAGGTTAGTCACACGGTCAGTCTGCTCCCAAAGCATAGTAAGACTGTTAACCGTTGGTCTGCATCCTCTGAAAATCTGTTCAGCCGGCGTAGTGAAAGTAAATGAGCTCAGTTTAGACTTCAAAGATGCATCGGCATTCTCGGCATGCATACGTACCCAGTAGTTGGTAGTACCATCAAAGCCCTCAAACCACGTACGGTATTCCACCTTCATGGCTGTATTGGAATCAGCAAACGGGGTCAAGGTATCAGCTAAAATCACAACTGATTTATCAATTGTTGTAAAGTCGGCATCTTTACTGAATTCAAACACATAATTGGCTGCATCAACCACTCTAGTATGTTTAATTTGGATGGAAGTAGGCTTCAGGCTGCTTGCCTCAAAAATCAGAGGCTTGAACAGACGGTTCTCACCGGTAGCCACTTCCCAGTCATTCACGTCACGGTCGCATGATGAAAAGATTGCGGCTGCCATCACGAGGGATGCGAATATGCTTTTAAGTTTCATAATCTTCATTTTTTAATTCTATAGTCCGTTTATTAATAACCGTAGGAATTTACCAGATTACCTTTTGACTGATAAATGTCCGTATCATAGATAGCGTATGGATGACGGTAATTGCAAGTTCCGTTACCAATAGGATATTGTCTCAACATATCTCCGATTTCGGCACCATTCTTCAATTTGCTGAGCAATGCACTATAGTCATAAGATGCATTGATACCGGTTGCCATCACCAGAATCTTGGCAAGTTCGTCACGATAAGTAGTGCTGGAACCGGTTTCGGGTTTCGCATAGGCTTTCGGGAACCAATCCAACTTTTCATAACCTGCAGGGGCTGTACCCAATTCCTGGTAATAGTTGGGACTTGAGTAATCTACATACAGGTTGTCATCTGTTCTCTTCTTGTAATACAATACCGTCGGGAAGTCCGTAGGCTGATATGTCTTATCAAAAATCGTTACCGGATGTTGATTATCGAGCATCAGGCAAAGAGTTTCCTTCATGGCTTCAATCTTAGTATCGAGCAATCCCCAACGAATCAGGTCCATCTTACGGATACCTTCACCGCCAAACTCCCAGGCACGTTCATTCACGATAGCATTGAAGAAGTCGGAATCATATTTCAGGATTTCAGAAGACCCTGCGCCAAATGCACGTTCACGAACTTTTTCCAAAGCCTGACGGGCAGTCATACCGGCAGTTGTGTTCAATTGGTCCGGTCCATAAAGTTCATTCATAGCCTCAGCAAACATCAGATAGATATCAGAATAACGCATCACAATCCAGTTGATGCCCGTAGCTACACGACCGGCAGCCGCCAAGTGAAGAGCACGGTAAGTTTCACTGGTCCAATACATACGCCATTTGGCATAGTGAACGTTCACTGCATTAAGACTAAAGTCCTCATAGTTTTCTTTGCGCCAACGACCGAAAGTCAGTGTTACATCACGACGTTTGTCGGTTTTGCCAAAAGAATAGAAATAATAGATAGTAGAAGTAACATAACTGCTGCCCATACCTTGCTGTCCGTACATAGAACCTTGCTGCACTTCCCAGCCCATCAGAGTACCAACGTCACCGGTATTACCCACACCTAAGCCTACTTCATACAAGTTTTCATTATAAGGATTTTGATCCAGATGATTCACCGTCTTCCAGATATTTTCAAAATCAGGGTCCAATTGATGTGGATTCTCAGGATCACCCAGAATCTCGGCACATTGTTTAGCTGCTATTTCATAATACTCCTTATAGTTCTTTACCCGACCTACATAGTAGCCGTTCATTTCAGGAATAGAGGGGTGCTTCTCCAATTGTAAGTCAGGAAACTGATTTCCATCACGTAACGACCAGCCACCGGCAAACAATGCTACACGTGCCAACAACCCTTTTGCAAATCCTTTACTGATACGTTCTGCGGTAGAAGCTTTACCGTTGCCCAACCAGGGCAGGTATCCAATTGCTTCCTGCAGGTTTTTCACAAGATCAGCATAAACAGAATCACGGTCAATCTTGCCGATATATACATTGGAAAGGTCGGAATTGGAAGTTGTCTTCTTATACGGAATATCTCCATAAATACGTACCAACTCAAAATAAGCCAAAGCTCTCAGAGTTAAAGCTTCACCCAACAACGGTTGGCCCACTGCCGGATTTGTTTTCAGCAATTCTCCTTCACGCATTCCCTCCACTGCAGCCGAAGCCAATTCGGCAAAACGGAAAATATTGTTCCAACGGGTAGTGGAGTTACCAGAATTACCATAGTAGTGATTCTGACCATAGTCACTGTTCACTTCCTTATAATTAGTAAGATAAAGATTACAGTTTTCCGTATCACTGATATTCTGCCAGTTTACAGAAATCTTTTGTCCATAAACGTAAGTATCGGACATGGTAGCATAAACTCCCATCAAAGCCGCCTCAGCCATAGCCTCGGTATTGAACACATTCGTGTTGCTTTGTTTGGAAGGCGTATCAGTTGCCAGAAAGTCATCACAGGAAGTAGTGACCAGCATGGCAGCAGCCAAAGTTAAGATATATAATTTCTTCATGATTATTAGTTTTTTAAAGTGTCAGGTTAATACCAAATAAGAATGAATGTGCTTTTGGATAAGCAGAGTAGTCAACGCCCGGGGTCAACGGAGTGCTACGACGGGTATCTACTTCGGGATCCTGCCCGGAGTACTTCGTCCAGCAATGCAGGTTGTAACCGGTGAAGTACACACGAAGTTTTTCAACCAAAAACTTCTTCGTCCATGCTTTTGGCAATGTATAACCGATAGTCAGGTTACTCAGGCGAAGGAATGAACCATCTTCGATAGCATAGTCCGTCAGAATAGTGGAGTTCATCAACGGATGCCAAATACTGGCATTCTGGTTGATTTCCTGTAAACGTGCCGGATTAGCATATTCACCATACATGATGTTGTAACCAGTTTCCGGATCGATGGTAGTGAAACGTTTATCCAAAGACATATCGCTGCTCAGGTTCTGATATTTCTTGGAACCTGCATAAGTTGTATTATCAATCTTATTTGCATTCAGGATATCATTCCCATAACTCCAATTAAACTGTATGCCGAAGTCAATACCTTTATAGTCTGCATTGATATTAAAACCACCGGTATGTTTCGGCATAGTATTACCGATAATAGTACGGTCATCCGTCGTAATCTTATCGGAATCGGTATCCGTCAGTTTTTTCAGTTTCATATGGCCCGGTCCAAACCAGTTACCGCTGGTTGCGATAATATCACTACAATCAGCCACACCCGGTTTGATGATCCAACGTTTTGTTTCTTCATTGAAGGTGAAATCATCGAAAGAATAGAACCCATCTTGCTTATATCCCCATATCTGGCCGATAGATTTACCTACAATAGCACGGTAGTCGTCCGAGCCGATGCTTACGCCCCATCCTGAAGATGCAATCATAGAATCAGAACCATCCAGTTTGTCAATCGTATTACGGTTGAAAGAGATATTGAAGCCCAATGACAAGTTGAAATCTTTAGTTTCAATAGCATACCAGTTGGCAGTTAATTCCAAACCTTTGTTGGTTGTTTGTCCCAGGTTACGATATTGAGTGGCATAACCGGAGTGAGTCGGGATATCTACAGCCAGAATCAAATCCTTAGTTACGTCATTATAAGCATCGATCACCACATTCACTTTATCATTGAAAAAGCCCAGATCCAGACCAAGATTGGCAGAAGTCTTGGTTTCCCAAGTCAGGTTCTCGTTACGAAGTGTATTGGTCGGCTTCAGACCGCTCTGCACTTTCTCACCGATGTAGTAAAGTCTGTTGGCAGCACTTTCAAAGCTGTATTGCTGACGCCAGTAAGAGCCTACACGGGCATTACCTACCTGTCCGTAGCTCAAACGAACCTTAGCATTGGATAACCAGTTCCTGGTAGCTTCCATAAACGGTTCTTCGGACAGGCGCCATGCCAATGCACCGGCAGGAAAGAACCCCCATTGCTTTCCGGGAGCAAATACATTTGTACCGTCTTCACGAGCCGTGAAAGTCAGATAGTAACGGTCTTTCAGTGTATAGTTCAGACGGCCGAAGAAAGAGGAAGTACGCGAAGGCTCGCCTATATCATTGTAAGTAGGTAGCGGATCACCATAGTTCCACATAGCCAATACCTGCTCTGCCGTAAAATCTTTCGGGAAGAACTTAGACTGAAGAGTCATTCTATCCGACTTACCGGAAAAGATTTCCTGTCCCAACATAATATTGAAACGGTGATCTTTCGCGACGGTAAAGTCATAGGTAAGATGATTCTGTACCGTGAAACGATAACCATCGGTATATTCACGCTTGGCAACAGGCTGTCCGCCATTGGCATTAGACTCACCAGTCTTTTTTAACCAAATGTTATCCGTATGTGCTTTCTCGTAGGAATAACTACCCTGAATGCGATAATCCAAACCTTTGATAATGTGGAATGTCAAACCGGCATTATAAGAGTTGACAAAGGAATATTGTTTTTTATACTCATTAGTAATGTTATAAATCGGGTCGTTCAACATACTGGCTGCTTCCGCCCAGTCAAGCTCTTCTGAAGTACCTGCCAAATTCTCCATAGACAATGTCGTGATACTCTTTACCGGAGCATATTTGACACCGTCTCGAAGCTTACGACCACCGGATACATCAGGACCATCAATCACCGTATTCGTAGTACGGGCCGTAATATCCAAATCGATAACCTTACCGAAAGACTTGTTCAGCTTAATATTGAAGTTATCACGCACATAGTTAGAGTTCAGCATGATATAGTCTTCATCATCACGTGTATAGCTGATATTGTAGCGCATAGTTTCCGTACCGCCCGAAAGAGATACATTGAAGTTCTTCTGCAAACCGGTATTTCCATAAAGCTGGTCCTGCCAGTCGATGCCTTCACGATACTTGTAGAGATCTATATCGTCCCACATACCATACATGCTGTAGAAACCGGCACTGGATACATTCGGACTTGAATCGATTTCCTTCTGATAATATACATATTCATAAGGAGAAAGTACATCCGTCAGGTTATACGTCTTCTTAATACCAACATAAGAGTTCACATCCACCACTGTTTTACCTGCCTTACCGCTCTTGGTAGTTACCAATACTACACCATTGGCACCCTTGGCACCATAAATAGCCGTAGAAGAGGCATCTTTCAACACCGTGATATCCTGAATATCGCCGGGAGGGATATCGTTGATATTCTTCACGATAAAACCGTCTACAATATACAGTGGAGAGTTGTCCTGAGTGATTGAACCACCACCACGCACACGTACCTTGATTTCGGCATCGGGAGAACCGTCCGTCACCGTTACGTTTACACCCGCCAGATGTCCGCTCATTGCCTGCAAGGCAGAAGTCACGGGAATGTCTTTCAGAACTTTGTCGTTCATGGAAGAAACGGAACCCGTCAGGTCCTTCTTCTTCATTGTACCATACCCCACAACCACTACTTCATCCAACATTTTAGAGTCATCCTGAAGTTTAATACTCAGTGTCTTTCCGCCAACAGCATCTACTTCCTGGGACTGCATACCTATGTATGAGACAACCAGTTTTTTGCTTTTTCCACTGACTCTTAAAGTAAAATCACCGTTTATATCGGTAATTGTTCCGTTGCCGGCATTGCCTTTTTCTACAACAGATGCACCGATAACACCTTCTCCGGTCGAGTCTGTCACGTTACCCTTTACGGTAATCTCTTGTGCAGACAGTCCGATGGGAACCATCAACAGTATGGCCATTAGCCATACAAAACACTTGTTTTTCATTTCTACAGATTTTTGTTTCACATTAATAAAGGATTTAGTTTCACTTATTTTTCCTGATGCAAAATTGACTAATTAAGGGTGTAGAGAGGGGTAAAAACTATCGAAAAAAGAGGAAAATATTTGTTATACCAATAAATACAAGCGGTTTACACAAAAAATCCCAGACTTTCACAAGCCCGGGATTCCACATGCAAAAAATGTCAATGTATTATAGTGCCATTACTATTCATTAACTTAAAGAGAATTCTCAAGTCCTAACGAACCATAACGATTGACTGCACATACTTTCAAATTTCCTTTTATTCCGGATGCCAAATGAAAAACTGTTTTTTGGGTAAGCCCCACCACTTGGTCATCATCGAAAAGAATGTAGCCGACAGCCTTGGGCACAGCATCCCAACTTACTTTCTTTCCTTTCAGTTTCAGTTCACGGGCAGCCGGGAGTTTTTCCATCATTGCACGAGGGTCCCAACCGTCATTGCCGGGAATAATCCGTTCGTACACATATCCATCTGCTTCTTCCTTCGTGATAGTGGCAGGACAGGAACCTTTCGGAGGATTATTCGGACCACGTCCGTCATACTCGGTTTTGCGTTGGCTCAGGTCCAGAATGTTGCCTTCAGCATCACGACTGTCATACTCAGCAAACAAGGCAGGTATGGCACCCATATTGGTCCATCCCTCCGTGGCAAGAGGAATGCGCATAGTGGTATGGATGTATACGGCGCGTGGCGAGTTGTGCCAGGGACGCCCCAACTTTTGTTTGCCATCGGCAGCAGAAGCATTACCATCCACAATACAATTACGGAACACATATCCGAACTTAGCATCCTTGTGACAGGGAGCCACAATCACCGAACCGCTACGTACATTATATAAGGTGCAATTTTCGAGCAGGGCATCTCCCCCGCCATAAAAGTAATCGACAGCACCTTCAATCCAGCAATCCTTCACGTAATGACGGTCCGAATCATTGGTAGAAGTCATCCAGGTATCCTGAAAGGAACGGAAGATACAATTATTGAATGCCGCACAATCTGCCTGGCTACTCATAGCCAAGGCCTGGGGACCGCTTTGGTTGTCTACTCCCCAGTCGTTTACGTAAGAGATGTTCTCCGTATAGAAATGATCACCCTTCACTTTCACGACGCTACCTTCAAAGTTGTATACTTCGGAAACGGGGTTATGAACAGAGTGTTCCCAATAAGCCGTTTTCTCCGGTTCTGTTCCTTCTTCGGGCTTTCCACCTACATTCAGCAGATGATGAATGATTGTTTTGTCCTTGTCCTGACCAATGAGATGAATGTAAGTCTTGGTCTCGGGCACAACAATTTGTTCCCTGTACGAACCGTTCTTTACGAAAATGAGCCAAGGTTCCTGTCGGTTTTCCGGCGCTGCATCGATGGCAGCCTGAATAGTTGTGTAGTCGCCACTGCCATCCTGAGCCACTACCACCTGAAACGGAGACGTATTATCCTCCTCCTGTGCACATCCTCCTGACAGAACTCCAAGAAGGAATGCGGCGAAAATAATCTTTTTCATACCTGATATCTTTAATGATTAAATTTGATTTGTTTAAATTCATTTATCTCAATGCAAAAGTGGACAATCAAAGAGAAAACGAGGGGGAAAAAATGGTAGAAAAGGGGGAATGATACAAAAAAATGGCCTGCCAAACCGAAACAACTCCTTGTTTCAAGTTGACAGACCACCCATCTCTAAACTTTCAGTCAGGTAAAAACGGTGAAAGCAATCAAAGAGACTATTTTAAACTTCATCATAATCTGTTCTGAATATCGCTGTTACTATTTCTCTGCCCCTTGCTCCGGATGTCTCCACCGAATGTATAGGAAACACCTATGCGGAAGCTGGTGAAGGAGAACTGATTGTCTACAGTCATCCGGACACCATTGGAAACAACTTCCATCTTTGAATGGCTGACCAGAATGTTATTGGCATTCAGACTAAGGCTGAGTTTATTGTCCAGCATACGATAGAGCAATCCTGCACTGATGCCATAAGTAGGTTTCACCAGGTAAATACCTTGATAAGACTTCGAAGTGAACGAACCGGAAAGTGTTCCGAGGAATGTCTTCTTCGCATTAAGGAAGATAGTATTGCGCAAGCTGGCATAGTACGCCCAACCTTTTTCTTCGGACGGGGTGGAGGCGGCACTGGATGTAGTGCGGCTGTAATTCACTCCGTGCTGTGCATAAGTCTGCAACCACTTTGTGCGGAACGTATACGAATTGTTAATGCCGAACTTATGCGTCTTCATAAAGTTGTCCCACAGGAAAGAACTGACATTCGTCTCCGGGTCGAGGCCTACTATCTGAAAGAATACATCATCCGCATAAGAATAATAGAGTGAAACGTTGAAGTTATTCTTCAGTGTATACCCCAATTCGGCATTATAGGTATAGCAGGGCTTCAGGTCTTCTTTTCCACGGGCAAAAGTATATTTGTTCTGATAGAACGGAAAAGGATTCACCATATTCTGCGAAGGACGGGCAATACGGTTGGAAAAACTAAGATTCAATGCATTACCTTCGTTCGGGGAATAAAGAAAATAGACGGTAGGGAACAAACGGGTATAGTCATGCTTGTCCGTCTTATTCTCCGACTCGGAAATACCGGTGGTACGGGTGTGTTCCATACGCAGGCCCAACTGCATGGAGAAATGTTTGGAGAACTCACGGCTATAATCGGCATAAAGGGCATAGATTTGTTCCTTATAGTGGAAATAGTCGTCCTGAACCAGTGTCGGGTCCGAAGTATCATAGTCGATGCGGTTGCGGGTATTCGTAAAGGATACTTTGGCACCGGTAGTTATCTTGTACTTCTCAAACGGAAGCGTAAAGTCGAGGGCAGAAGAAAACACATCCACCTTGCGGTCTTGCAGATAATTGTAATCGAAGTTTGTTTCGGGAATTACTGCACCACCTGAAGTCTGGGTTTCGGACAGGAACCCCGCTGTTTCGTCGCGCTTATCACGCAGGTAGTCCACATCCCAAGTCATCTTCTTGCCTTTATCCCCCCATGTCTTATCGGTATGGAAGTTCAGGTTAAGGCGGTCGGACTCAGTGTTTTCTCTATTATCTGATAATAAAAGGGAATCCAGACGGGCGGTAGAGGCATCATACACTTCTGTTTTGGAAATAGCTATATGGTCTTTGGGGGAGTTGTGGTTATAAACAGCCTGCAAACCTACTGTCCAGTTCCGTTCCAGAGCAACATCCACACCCGCCTGTCCATAATAGCTTGCCATATAGTTCTTATAATCCGTGCGTCCGTTCCAGGTATTGAGGGCAAAATAACGGCGGTTTGTTTCAAGCGTCTTATACTGTCCTTGCGTGGTACCTGCATTGACAAAAGAAGATACACGTCCTTTGCTAATGTTCAGGTTGACACCGCCGTAACCATAGTTTTCTTTCTCACCTACATTATAGGAAGCGGATACCGTCCCCCCCAGATAGTCTTTCGGGCGTGATTTCAGGCGGATATTGATGATACCTGCATTGCCTGCCGCATCGTATTTGGAGGGAGGAGTGGTGATAACTTCCACCTTTTGAATCTGTGAGGCGTCATATGAACGGAGGTAGTCTATCAGTTCATCACCGGAGAGTTTCGTTTCACGGTCGTTGATGTACACTTTCACACCACCTTTACCTATAATATCTATGCTATTCTGACCAACACGCAGACCGGGCACTTCACGCAGAAGGTCGAGTGCATTTCCTCCGGCAGTGGCAATAGCATTGTGTGTATCAAAAACCACTCTGTCCACCAGGCGCTTGATGACCGGACGGGCAGCCGTAACGGTAACTTCATTCAGGAAAGTAGAAGAGGATTTCAAACTGAGCATGCCTACATTCTTATCTCCTTGCAGGGATACCGGCAGATAGATGTCGTCACAACCAATAAGGGTGATATGCAATAGATATTCTCCTTTTGCTTGAGTAAAAGTAAAACAACCCTGTGCATCCGTCAGCATACCTGTGATGTAAGCACTGTCTTTGGCTTGTTTCAAAAGAACGTTCGCTACTTCCACCGGCTGATTGTTTTCATCTTGCACGCAACCGGAGAGTTGATAAGTTTGAGCAGAGATAGATACTGCTGCACACATAATAAGGAATAAGCATACAAGTCTTTTCCCGATGGTCTTCATTGAATTTGCTTTCATTGTTTGATTGATTTTAATGTTTCACTTTTCGTTTTTACCTAATGCAAATTTAGGGGTGAAACGGGTCTCAAACACTCTATATCGGGATATAAAAGTTCTATATCAAGCAATCATACATCACTAGTTTTCAATAGAATACGTTTTCAATTCTCTATATTCTCCATTTTAGGCTCTATATACTATCTATATGCGCTTAACGAAACAATTCACTATTGCTCA